>SWBZ01006462.1_pt7 | contig 150159 bp, 142 predicted proteins | sample 4693031 | NCBI WGS metagenome assembly SWBZ01 (sample SAMN10267274, study PRJNA491770) | bioreactor metagenome | isolation source: DHS bioreactor inoculated with | place: Japan: off Shimokita Peninsula
GTGCACGCAGAGCCGAGCGGCACGACGACCCCGGTTTCGAGACGCTCACTTCGCTCGCTCCTCAACCGGCCGGGGTGAAATGGGCGGGATTCGACAAGCTCAGCCAACGGGGCGGGGGGGTTCGAGACGCTCGCGTTGCTCGCTCCTCAACCGGCCGGGGCGAAGTGGGCGGGATTCGACAAGCTCAGCCGGCGACGGCTACTTCGGTGCGGGCTTCTTCTTCGGTGAGGCCGGGGTCGGTACCGGCATCGACGGCGCGGCGTCCGGCCACGAACATGACCAGCCAGAACGCGGTCACGGCGAGCACACCGAAGGCGATCTTCAGCCAAGGCGCAAGCTGGGAGCCGGTGATGAATCCCTCGATGAGGCCACTGACACCCAAACCGATGGTGATCGCCACCACCACGACCAGCGTGGTGCGTCCTTCCTGGGCCAACGATTGGACGCGGGTGCGATGCCCGGGCACCAGCCACGCCCAGAACAGTCGCACCCCGGCAGCACCGGCAACGAAGACACAACTGAGCTCGAGCAGACCGTGGGGCAGGATCAGCGTCCAGAACACCTGGTCAGCGCCTTGGACGTGCATGACCGCCGCGGCCGCCCCCAGGCTGACCGAGTTCTCGAACAGCACCATCGCCGGGTACAGCCCGGTGATTCCGGTGGCGATGCACAACGCAGCGATCATCGAGTTGTGGGTCCACACCAGACTGGCGAAGCTCGCACTGGGATAGGTCGAGTAATAGGACGCGAAAGCCTCCTGGGCATACTCCTTCTGGTCTTCCGGCGAGATCACCGAGTTCAGCAGCTCGATATTGCCGGCCATCCAAAAACCGGCCACCACTGCGACGAGCAGGCCGAAGACCGACGCCGCCACCGACCACCAGCGCACCCGATACAGCGCGGCTGGAATGGTGCGGGTGAAGAACCGGCCCACCGAGATCCAGGTGAGATCGTGGGGACTGCTGATGCGCGCCTTGGCTTTCACCAGCAGCACCGACAACTCGTTCACCAGCCCCGGCTCAGGTGCCCGCGAACGCAGCAGCGACAGGTGAGTGGCGGTCTGTCTATAGAGGCGCACCAGCTCATCGGCCTCTCGGCCGGTCAGGCGACGCTGCGCCGACAACTGCTGCAGCCGCTGCCACTGCCCGGTGTGCGCGGCCACGAACACATCGACATCCACGCGCCTCAGCGTAGCGTCGGCCACCGCAGCCGCGACGCGGCACGCTAGCCTCGTCCCATGAGCGACGAGATCCTGACCGGCGAAGGGGTTGCGCTGCAACTCAGCGCCGCCTCTGTGCTCATCCGTGCCGGCGCCTGGCTGATCGACGCCTTCGTCATCGTGTTGGTCATGATCGCGCTGCCGCTGGGGCTGCTCGCCGTTGTCGGCACCGATCGCTTCGATCCAGCCATGGCCGAAGCCGCAGTATCGGTGATGATCTTCATCGCCTTCATCGTGGTTCCCGCCGCGACCGAGACCCTCACCCACGGTCGATCGCTGGGAAAGCTCGCCTTGGGCCTGCAAGTGATCCGCGACGACGGCGGCCCGGTGCGGCTGCGTCACTCCGCCGTGCGCGCCCTGGTCGGATTCTTTGAACTGTGGCTGCTGATGGGCGGCTTGGCCTTCATGGTGGCGATGTTCAACGACCGCGGCAAACGAGTGGGCGACTTCCTCGCCGGCACCTACGTGGTGCGCATCAAGTCCCGCCCCCGAAGCAACACCCCACTCTGGCTGCCCGCGCAGCTGGCGACGTGGGCCAGCCTGACCGACATCCGTCCGCTGCCGGCAGGCTTGGCGCTGCGCGCACGCCAGTTTCTGGGACGCGCCCACCAGTTCCCGCCGCAGGTTCGCTACCGCATGGCGTTGCGGTTATCGGCGCAGCTGGAACGGTTCGTCGCACCGGCGCCACCATGGGGGACGCCTCCAGAGGAGTACATCGCCGCTGTGCTGTTCGAGCGCCGTCGCCGCGACCAGGAGGCCTACGATCGCCGACAACCTCGGCTGCAAAGCCACCTGGCCGCAGTCGATGTGCTGCCCTATTCAGTACCCGATCCCGAGAGCTGACCCACCACCGTCGGCTGCCCCGCCTCCGTTGGCTACCCCAATTCCGTTGGCTGCCCCAATTCCGTTGGCTGAGCTTGTCGAAGCCCCGCCGGGTGCCCTTCGACAGGCTCAGGGAACGGGATTGGGCTCAGGGCACGGCGCTGGGCTCAGAGCACGGGGCTGGGCTCAGGGAGGTCGGCAACCTGCACCTCGTCGGGAGTGCGGTCGGCCGCCGAGCGGTCGTAGGGCGTCAGCCGGAGCTTCGCCCGGGGCCGAGGCGCCCCCACACTGAGCGCGTCAACATCGACGGCGTCCACAAGATCGTTGAGCTCGGCGACCATGCTCCGCACGGTACGCAGACTCCTGTGGTAGGACGGCAGCTCTGCTGCGGTCAGCTTCACCAACTCCGGGTACGGCAGCGCACCGTCGCCGGGCTGATCGAAGGTCTCAGCGAATTCATCAAGCCATTCACCCAGTCCGGCCAGGGCGGCCCGCAGCCGTAGCCAGCGATGATTGTCGAAGCCAGTCAGGGCATCGCTTCCCGGTTTCGGGGCGAACTTGTCGACCAACTTGGCCCCGGCCACCTGGCCGCGATCAGCGAGCGCAGTCACCGTCTCCGGCGGCATGGTGAGATTCAAGCCACCCTCATTGGCGGTGGTGTACACCGTCACCACCCGGTCCCGGTAGCCAGGAAGTCGTAGCGCCTCGCCGTCCACCCAGCTCTGCCAGGTGGAGAGTATTGCGCTCACCAATTGCCCGACGCCGTCCTTGGCTCCGGCCTCCCAGGTGAGCAGTTCCCGAGACAGACCGTCCTGATTGTCCTTCGGCAGGAAACTGCCCTCTTCAACACTGGTGATGGTCCAGTCGACCTGCTCCATGTCGATGGCGAAGGTCGGATTGCCCGGGATCGGACGGTCGAAGAAGTGCACGGGCAGGTTGGCGCACAGTCCGCCGTCGGAGAACCAGTTGGTGACGAACTCCACAGAGTCCGTCGACCACTCCGTCGACGCCATGGGCACCGCGCTGATCAACAGCGGAAAACTCAGGCTCATTCGCACGGCGACCACCACCGGGAGCAGGTCGCCATAGGGCAGCGGCACCAGACCCTGTTGAGCCGCAGCCTCAACTCGCTCCCGGAACTCACGAGCTCTCACCCCACCCTTCGGGCCGTCCGGAGCGTGCTCGGGACGGCTCATCCACTCCACGACCTGCGGCGGAAATAGTTCCTGCCAATCGCTGCGGCGGAAGAAGAAGCCCGCTTCAGCCCAGGGCATCGCCATCGGACGACGCTGCGAAAGGTTGGTGGTCATCACCCGCAGATTGATTCCTTGGGACGCCAAGTCGGCGAACGTGACCGGGGCATCCTCGGGGCCTCGCCCGGCCAGCTCTTGGAAGTAGTTGTGCAGCCAGTCAGTGAGAGCCGGCGCCGCCTCGCTACCGCCGCGGCCCGAGCACAGCCCGAACAGGTTGTCCGGAACCTGATGCGACAGCGTGCGCCAGGCGCCGACGACTGCGCCCACCACGGCCCCGATCACGGCCAGAATCAGTCCACCGATCAGGCCGATGCCCATCGCCGCACCCCCGGCCAGCACACCCCAGGTAGCCAACGCCAACCCCGGCAGGGCACCCAACAGTGTCGGGATCGGGTAGGAACCGAACCAGGCCCTGGCAGCGTCCACCACCCGAGCCAGCGACGAACGGGGTTGCGGTGCATCCACCAAAGCCACCATCGTGTCGAACAGCGCAGCGGTCTTCGGCTGGGGCTGGAACAGCGACAGCAACACGCTGCGCTTGCCGACCGGCTTCGTCAACTCGTCGGGAAGCCGGGACAGCATCTGAAAACCTGCATCGCTGTGGTCTCGCTGGCGTCGATATTCGGCGATCGCGGCCGCGGCTGCGGCAATCGCGCCGGCCGAGGTGCCCCCAATGTCGGCGAATCGGTAGGTCTGCGCCAATTCCGTGACCAGCCGGGGGTAGACCACACCGCTGGTGATGCCGCCCTTCATGATCAGACTGCAGGCCAGTTCGGGCATTGCGGCGTCGTCGGGCTGCGGCATGGCGTCCATCGGGTCCTCCTGCTCGGGTGACTTCAGCGAACTCGCCGCAGCGCAGCGCGTCAAGAGCCTCGCGAAGCGGTGGACCTGCTCACGCGGCTACGCAATTGCGGCCACTTTTTTGCATGCCTGCAAAGTTGCAGTACTGTAAATATGCGCCGCTGCACTGAGCGGCGTTCAGTATGTCCGGAGGATTTTGATGGCAACAGCAGTCACGGAAGCTCGCCCTGAAGCGTCCCCACCAGCATCCGCACCCCTGATGACGCAGCGGCAGATCCGGTTCGTCATCTACGGTCTGATGGCCGGCATGTTCCTGTCGTCGTTGGACCAGACGATCGTCGGTACCGCGATTCGCACCATCGGCGACGATCTCAATGGCTTGGATCAACAGGCTTGGGTCACCACCGCTTACTTGATCGCGGCCACCGTCACCACACCGCTGTACGGCAAGTTGTCCGACATTTTCGGACGACGCCCGCTGTTCCTGATCAGCATCAGCGTGTTCATCCTCGGATCGTTCCTGTCCAGCTTCTCGACCTCCATGCTGATGCTGGCCGGTTTCCGCGCCGTCCAAGGCCTGGGCGCCGGTGGCCTGATGGCGCTGCCGCTGGCCATCATCGGCGACATGCTCGCCCCCCGCGAGCGGGCCAAGTACCAGGGCTACTTCATGGCCACCTTCGGCATCGCCGCCGTCATCGGCCCCTTGGTCGGAGGCATGTTCGCCGGCGCCGACACCATTTTGGGCATCGCCGGCTGGCGTTGGGTCTTCCTGATCAACGTGCCGGTCGGCCTGATCGCCTTGGGCATGGTGATCGTGTTTCTGCACCTGCCGCACTTCCGCCACGGCCATCCGCGCATCGACTGGTGGGGAGCCGGCTTAGTGGTGGCGACCTTGGCCCCACTGCTGCTGGTCGCCGAACAGGGCCGCGACTGGGGCTGGACCTCGGCCGCGTCGATCACCTGCTACGCCATCGGCGTCGCCGGGCTGGTCGGCTTCATCCTGGTCGAGCGTGCCATGGGCGATTCCGCGATCCTTCCGCTTCGGTTGTTCAATCCGAAATTCTCGATCATCACCGTGCTGAGCATGCTGGTCGGCTTCGGCATGTTCGGCGCCATGATGACCATTCCGCTCTATCTGCAGATTGTGGACGGCCTCAGCCCGACCGAATCGGGCCTGGCGAGTTTGCCGATGATGCTGGGAGTGATGATCGCCTCGGTCGGCGTGGGCCAGCTCATCGCCCGCACCGGCAAGTACGGCATCTTCCCGATAACCGGCACCGCCACGATCGCCATCGGCTTCACCATCTTGCTGTTCATCACGGTCGACAAGCCGTTCTGGTACATGGTGATCGCCATGTTCGCCATCGGTGCCGGGCTAGGCCAGTTGATGCAGACCCTGACCTTGGCAGCCCAAGCCGCAGCCCCAGCCAAGGACATCGGGGTGGCCACCAGCGCAGCCACCTTCTTCCGCCAGATCGGCGGCACCCTGGGCACCGCCATCCTGCTGTCGGTGCTGTTCACGGCACTGCCGGTGAACGTCAGCAACTCGCTGACCGACAAGGCCACCCTCACCGATGCCCTGGACGCAGCACTGGACCCGGCAGTGGCAACCGCCCCGAACAACGCCGCGGTCATGGACAAGATGTGGACCCCGATCATCGACAAGGTGAAGACCACGATCAACACCAACCTGGCCGACGCCACCGATCAGGTGAATACCCAGGTTGAGGCCACCGTTCGTCAGAAGGTCTCCGAAGCGGTGTGGAAGAACGCCGGCGACGGCGCTGGGAAGCTCGCCGACGGGGTCGACAGCCTCAGCCTGGGCCTGAACAAGCTGGCCGATGGCACCTCTGCCTATGTGGCCGGCATCGGAAAGCTCAGCACCGGCACCGCCTCGCTGTCGCAGGGTCTGAACCAACTCAATGGCGCCTTGCAGACCGCGGCCAAGGAGTCTCACGGCGCAACCGGCGATTTCGCCACCGCCCAAGCCGCGTTCACCGCACTGGCCACCGATCAGCAGAAGTGTGCCGGCGGTGACACTGCCGCCTGCGACGCCGAGGCCGCCGATACCGCCGCTCTCGGTGCTGCCTTCAAGGATCTCGGCATCAGCGTGTACACCACCGATGGCTACCTCAATGGCGCCAGCGGCAAGCCGGGCGTTGCCGATGGCATGAACCAGTTGAATCAGGGTGCGAAGAAACTGGCTGCCGGCGCTAAGGCTGCCGCCAGCGGTGGCAGCAAGCTCGCCTCGGGTACCCAGAGCGCTGCGTCCGGCACGAAGAAGCTGGCTGTCGGAACTCGTGAACTGGCCAAGATCAACGCCGTGATCGACCAGAAGGTCGCCGAGCTCACCCCGGATGCGCAACGCAAGGCTCTGGAGAAGGTCGCCAAAGAGAAGCACTTCAGTGTTGTCGACGGCAAGCTCGCCATCGACTACGCCGATGCCACCCAGCGTCAGGCCATCATCGACCAGCTGGTGCCCTCGATGATCGATGCGATCAACAATGGCGACAACTCCGACTTGTCGAGCACCGACACCAGTGCCAGCGACTCCTCGTTCGTCAACGGTGCCGATCCGCGCCTGACCAAGCCGTTCTTGACCGGGTTCAACTCGTCGGCGGTCAGCGTCTATGCGGTCGCCTTGATCGTGGTGCTGGTTGCCTTCGTGATCACCTGGTTCTTCCGGGTTCCGGAGCTGCGCAATCGTTCAGCATTGGAGGAGAAGGCCGAACTGCGCGAGAATGCCAGCACCGAGCAGGGAGCTGAGGCATGACAGGCACAGCGGAATCATCACTACGCGAGCGCAAGAAGGCCGCGACCCGGCAGGCGATTCACGAAATCGCTTTGCGGCTGGTAGCCGATCGCGGCCCAGACGGCGTGACCGTCGAAGAGATCTGCACCGAGGCCGACATTTCGCAGCGGACTTTCTTCAACTACTTCCCCTCGAAGATCGCTGCCGCGTTGGATCTGGCCGAAGTTGAGGTGACCGAGGAGATGCGTGAGCGCTTCGTCCACGGCACCGGCAGCCTCATCGGCGACCTGTGTGAGCTGCTCGCCGAAGGGGTGAGCATTCCCCGCGACTATCCGCAGGTCAAAGCGTTGATCCAAAGCGATCCTGAGCTGGGTCTGAACTATTGGCGGCAAGTGAACCTCCGCGCCCGTCCCACCATTGCCCTGATCGAGGAGCGAGTCGGTGATCACGCCACCGCAGCAAGCGCCTACGCGGTGGTCATGGTTGCGATCATGGCCACCATGCGCCAGCCCGGCGACACCTCCACCGATGCCATCGCCACCCGCCTGAAGGCCGAGATCTGCCGCATCAAAGACCTTATTGCCGACTGCTCCTAGCCCCTCACGTCCGGCTGGTTGAGGACACCCCACCCCTCACGCCCGGCTGGTTGAGGACACCCCACCCCTCACGCCCGGCTGGTTGAGGACACCCCACCCCTCACGCCCGGCTGGTTGAGGAGACCGCGAAGCGGTCGTCTCGAAACCCTCCCGCACCCCGGCGCCCACTCAACCCTCAGCTCACTGCCGGCCGCACCTGAGCCCACGGGCGCAGCCGCTCCAACTGGGCCGACACCTGCACCACCAGCGGCTCGCCATCAGGCGGGCCAACCACCTGGACGCTGAGCGGCAGCCCGGTGCTGCTGAAACCGGACGGAATAGCTGCCGCCGGATTGCCCAGCACATTCCAAATGGACGTGAAACCGGAGGCCTTCGTCGCCTTGGCGCTAGCGCTGACCGCATTCGCACCGTCGAGTTGGCCCACCGCGACGGCCGGGCTTGGGGTGGTCGGCATGAGCAGCAGGTCGTAGTCAGCGAAGTACTCCCGGGCGAACTGGGCGCCCGCGGCGACGGCAGTGCGATCAGCCCAATCAGCGCGACCTCGCAGGGGAGCGGTCAGCGCAACCAGGGTGCGGGTGCGCTGCTCCAGCAGTTCGGGATGCTCTGCCCTCGCCGCCTCTTCTGCAACGCCGGCCGAGGTCAGCGCCAAAAACGGAACCGAGACCTCCGGCAGATTGGGTCGTACCTGGCTGACCAGATGTCCGGCCTCTCGCAACGCGTCAACAGTCTCCGCAAGCGCAGCCAGGGTCTCGGCATCGGCGGTGTTGACACCGAAGCGAGTCAGATAGCCGATCCGAAGCTGTCCCGGCTCGGTTCGACAGGCCTGCGACAGCGACATCGACCAGGGCCCGGCCTGCCACACATCACTGGGAAGCGAACCTGCGATTGCGTCGTAGATCAGCGCACTGTCTTCCACTGATCGGGTAAGCGGTCCGATGACGCCCAGCGCCCGCCACAGGTGACGATTGGGCGCGGCACTGACCCGTCCGCGTTGACACTTCAACCCGTACAGGCCGCAGAACGACGACGGCAGCCGAATCGATCCGCCGCCATCGCCGCCGATAGCGCCAGGCACCATGCCGGACGCCACGGCGGCAGCCGAGCCACCCGATGATCCGGCCGTGGAGCGCAGCGGATCCCACGGGTTGCGGGTGTAGCCGTTGGCGCTGGTCTCTGTCCATGGCCAGATCCCGAACTCCGGCATTCGGGTCTTGCCGATGATGACCGCGCCGGCGGCACGCAGCTTGCGCACCACTTCGGAGTCGGCCGCAGCGGGGGTGGTGAAGGCCGCTCCCCCGAAGGCGGTGGGCAGCCCCGCCACGTCGTTCTCGTCCTTGATGGCGATCGGCACACCGTGCAGCGGTCCGCGCTCGGCGGCCGGCGTCGCGTCGCGGACGGCGGCCTCGGCACGGGCCTCATCGCGCAGGACATAGGCGAAGGCATTGAGGCGATCATCGAGGCGGTCAATGCGATCGATGGCATGGTCGACGAGTTCGGCCGAGGTGGCCGAACCTTCCGAAACCAGCCGGGCCTGTTCGGCGACACCAGTGAAGTTCAACTCCGTCATGGCCGAATCATGGCCGCTGCCGGCGCGGTCGTGGGCGCGTCCCACGCGGAATTTCCGCCGGCGACGATTTCCTCGTGAAGTTCGTACAGGGTGTCCTATTCTCCCTGCATGAGTTCCAACCTGGCGTGTATCGGGCTGGGCAGCGACGCCGATGCCTACCAGGCCCTGTTGGTTCGCGCCCACGAACACAGCGCCGTGGTTGCCGCGCGGGATGATGTCTACCTCAGCCAGTGGCAGGACGCCGATGGGGCACGGCTCACCTTCACGATCACCGGTGATGACGTCGTGGCGGTGACACCCTCACTGGCCTGCGAGGCCGGCGCAATCCTCGCCGAGCTGACTCATCAGCGTGACGAGCTGTGGACTGCAGCGGTAGTCGACGCCGACGGTGAGCAGCTCACCGCGGTGGCCGCCGATATCGAACACGCCGCCCTGCTCGACCCGACCCAGACTATTGGCGGGCCAGCCGCACTGGTCGCGTTGGGGGTAGCGATGGAGTCCTATGCCGACGCAGCAGCCTTCGGCAGTTCGCCGGCCAGCATTCTCGGCGACCCCGACAGCGAAGCGCCCGAGGAATATGTCGAACAAGGGTGGACGTGGCCCCCGAGGGTGAGCTCGGAATCGTTCATCTCCTACGGGGTTTTCGACCCCGAACAGGGTGCCCACGCTTTGCTGTGCGGCGAGGTTCTGGCGGCGAGAACCGGCCACAACTCGCTCACCGGTCAGCCCTACCGGGTGGCACGGGTGCGCACGGTTGGGTTCGAGGCAGAGGTCTGCTTGGACGGCGTGGAGCATCCGCAGCCGGAGGTGGGATCGATCCTCGCCGGCACGGTCTATTTGGTGGCGTGCCTGAATCCGCAGTGAGCCAGCACTATTTCGCGCCGCGGAAGTGGCGACCCACCTCGGGATCGACCAGCACCTGCTGTGCGGCCGCAATGCCGTCCACTGCGAGGGGCGCCTCGACATCGACAGTGCGTTTCAGCAGAGCCAACCCGATGGGGCCCCACTCGAAGTGTCGTTCCGAAGTGCCCATGCGGCCGACGACCTCGCCGTCGACGGTAGTCACGTCGGCGCCGACGGGCGGCAACTGCTCGGCGCTTCCGTCGAGATGCAACAGAGTGAGGCGTCGGGGTGGGCGTCCCATGTTGAAGGTGCGCGCCACGGCCTCCTGGCCCGGGTAACAGCCCTTGTTCAGGTGCACCGCCGGACCCAGCGCATCGCCGTCGGGATTGGCCAGTTCGTTGGGCATGGTGCGCTCATCGGTATCGAGGAAGACCCTCGGCAGCCCGGCGGCGATGCGCATCGCCTCCGCCGCCCAGGTGCCGGCGCGAACCTCGCCCAGCAGCGCCTCGGCGTCGGCGGCGGGAACCACCTGCGACACACCACCGGGGGGCATCACCACAACGGAGTCAGCCAGCGGCTCGCTGATCTCGACTGTGGCGGCGAAGACCATTCTGCGTAGCCAGGCGAGCAGTGCCTCGATCCGTCCGGGTTCGGTGTGGCACCACAACCGCTCACCGTCGTCGGTGGCGGCGAAGACGTGCTGCAGGTGGGCCTGCGGATTCAAGATGTAGGCGTTCAGCGGCATGCCCGGGGTCAGGTGGGCGAAGTCGGCGCTGGTGATGGCATGCAACCAACTCAATCGATCCGGCCCGGCGATGGTGAACACCGGACGGTGCGACAGCTCGACGCCGGCCAGGCCGGCGGTCAGCGCTTTCTGCTCTCCGAAGGGATCGCCGTAGTGCCACACGGCGCCGACATCGACGCCGGTTTCGACCAGAACTGTCATCGCCGTTCCAAGGTGGCCCAGAGATAGGGCTGCAGTTCTTCGGTTTCGGTGGCCCGATCGAAGGAGAACATCAGCTTGCCCTCTACGGTGCCGTACAGGCGGCGTCCGGCGGTGTAGGCGACTTTCGCGTCGCGGGTGCGCGCCACCGCGTCGGTGATGAGGTCCAGCCGGCCGGGCTGCAGCTTGCCGAACCAGATTTCGGCATAGCCGTCGGGGGAGGTCATCATGACGTCCACGGTGCCGTCGGCCAGCGGACGCCAGAAGCCGGTCTCCATGAACAGCGGGCGCTCCGGGGCTCCGTCGGCGTCAGTGAGGAAGGCCTGCGCCAGGTAGTGCAGGTAGTCCTCGCCGTTGTCGGCGAAGTCGATCTGAATGGCGTAGCTGGTCTTTTCCTCGCCGGGCCATTCGCGGTAGCCGGTGCCTTCCCAGCGTCCGCGCAGCCAGGCCAGCCCGATCAGGGCAGGGTTCAAGTCGGCCGGGATCTCGAAGGCCATGAGCTCAGTCTCCTTGTTTGGTTCTCAGCAGCGCCCAGATGCCCGCGATGGCAGCGATGATCACGACCCCGCAGGCCGTGATCAGCACCACACCAGTAATCGAAAGCGGGAGCAGAAAAGGCACTCGTGCAGCATAACCGGCCACCGTTGCCGAACATTCCGGCCCTGCCGGTCAGGCGGTGAGTGAGGACGTCCCCTCACCGAACAAACCCGTGTCGCGCCGGACTGCTTTCATTGACTCCATGCGTGCAGTCGTCCAGCGAGTCAGCCAAGCCCGCGTACGGGTCGATGACGAAGTTGTGGGTGCCATCGATTCCCCCGGGCTGTTGATTCTGCTCGGCGTGGCCCACACCGATACCGTCGAGATCGCCACCGCGTTAGCCATCAAGATTTGGCAGCTACGCATTTTGGACGGGGAACTGTCCTGTGCTGATGTGCAGGCCCCCATCCTGGTGGTGAGCCAATTCACGCTGTACGCCGATACTCGCAAAGGTCGGCGTCCGTCGTGGTCGAAGGCGGCCCCGGCCAGCGCTGGAGAGCCTCTGGTGGACGCCTTTGTCGAGGCGCTGTCCGAACTGGGAGCACAGGTTGAAACCGGGCGTTTCGGGGCCATGATGGACGTTGAAATGGTCAACCATGGGCCTATGACGATCCTGCTCGACCTCGATGAGTGATTGCTCACCGTGGACGACGAATAGGGCGAATGGCCGCTGAGTCACTAAAGTTTGCTTCACAGCGCACTCAGGAGGGCGAATGGCACAACTGCTGCTGGTCAGCAACGAGATCGCCAATGGCACGCCCGCAGAGCGCTCACTACCGGTTTTGGCGCTGCTCTCCCATGACATCGTCGGAGTTGCGGCCGATACCCAGGCTTTGACCGAATCGGCCCGCTGCGACGTGGTGGTGCTGGACGGCCGCGGCGATCTGGCCGGGGCACGCATGATGGCCCGCCTTTTCCAGTCCTCGGGATCGACCGTGCCGCTGTTGTTGGTGCTCACCGAAAGCGGCCTGGCTGCAGTGGCTGCCGATTGGGGCCTGTCCGATGTGGTGCTCGACACCGCCGGACCGGCGGAGTTCGAAGCCCGCATCCGCCTGTTGGCCACCTCAGCAGCCAGCGACGGCCTGATCTCAGCCGGCGGCATCGTGATCGACGACGCCGCCTACTCCGTCCTACTTGAGGGCGATCCCCTCGACCTGACCTACACCGAGTTCGAGCTGCTGAAGTACCTGGTGCAACACCCCGGCCGCGTCTTCAGCCGCGAACACCTGCTCGCCGATGTGTGGGGCTACGACTACTACGGCGGCACCCGCACCGTCGACGTCCACGTCCGCCGCCTGCGCGCCAAACTAGGCCCCGAACACGAAGCCCTGATCGGCACCGTCCGCAACGTCGGCTACCGCTTCTCCCCCGACGGCGTCGGTCGCCGCTAAACGCAACCCCACCCGATTCGCTCCCAAAAGGTGCAGACGCTCCCGAAGGTTTGGGAGCGTCTGCACCTTTTGGGAGCGCCTGGGGGAAAGACCTGGGTGAAGTAGCCTGAGGGGGTGGAAGGGCTTGCGGACGGGCAGGGGGCGCGGGTGCGCGAGCTGGCCGAGCGGGCACGGGGGGTTGACGGGGTCGATCCGCTCAACGAAGAGGCCTACCGGTCGTTGGGGGACGCCAGTGCACAACATCTGCTCAAGACCGACGGCCCGCGCGTGGTGGGGTACCTGAACTACAGCGCACGCTTCGCAACCGTCCAACTCGTTGTTGATCCGGAGTACCGCCGCACGGGCATCGGCACCCAGTTGTGGACGCAGCGTCCGGCAGATCCGAACCTGGGGGTTTGGGCCTTCGGGGACTTGCCTGCAGCACAGGGGTTCGCAGCGGCGCGCGGATTGCGCCCCGAGCGCGGCTTGTTGAAGATGACTCGGCCACTCGCCGACCTGCCCCAAGCGGACATCCCGCCCGACCTTGAACTACGAAGCTTCACCCCTACCGACGCCGACGAACTGCTCGCCCTCAACGCTGCTGCTTTTGCCCATCACCCCGAACAAGGCCAGCTCGACCAGGCCGGGCTGGCCGCCCGCATGGCCGAGCGTTGGTTCGACCCCGCGGGGCTCATCGTGGCCTTCGACGCCGAAGGCATGGTGGGCTTTCACTGGACCAAGCAGGTCGATGCCGTCACCGGGGAGGTCTACGTGATCGCGGTCGCCCCTCGAGCGCAGGGCCGCGGATATGGCAAGGTACTGCTGGCCGCCGGAATGTCTCACCTGGCTACCCAGGGTTTGCCCACAGTTGTGCTGTACGTCGATACAGCCGACGAAACAGCGGTAAGAATGTACGAGCGAGCGGGCTTCGTCACCGTCCATCGTGACGTCCGCTACATACCGATTCAGGAGCAGGAATGACCGACACCTTCGGCCCGGTGCGCACCGCCGAACCCGATCAGAACCTGCCCGAGTTGCCCGCTGACCGCTACAACGATCGAGAGCTCAGCTGGCTGGCCTTCAACGAACGCGTTCTCGATCTGGCCCGTGACGCCGGTCGCATCCCGCTGTTGGAGCGGGCGCGCTTTTTAGCCATTTTCTGCAGCAACCTCGACGAGTTCTTCATGGTGCGCGTCGCCGGCCTGAAGCGCCGCATGGCCGCCGGTGTGGCAGTGCCGTCGAACTCCGGTCTGATGCCCCGCGAACTGCTCGACACCCTGCTCACCCGAACGCGGGAACTCGTCGACGAAGTGATGCGGATCTTCGCCGATGACATCCGGCCGGCCATGGCCGAGCACGGGATCCGGATTCTGACCTGGGATGAACTCAGCGAGGACGAGCGGCACCGCATGACCGAGCTATTCGAGACCCGCATCTTCCCGGTACTCACCCCGCTCGCGGTGGATCCATCCCACCCGTTCCCCTACATCTCCGGCTTGAGCGTGAACCTCGCCGTGCTGGTCCGCAATCCGGTGCGTGGCGTCACCCAATTCGCACGGGTGAAAGTCCCCAATGTGTTGAGCCGGTTCGTGGCGCTGGGCAACGGGCGGTTCATTCCGTTGGAGGAGGTGATCTCCCGACATCTGGATCAGCTCTTCTCCGGCATGCAGGTCGTCGCCCACAGCACCTTCCGCGTGACCCGCAATGAGGATGTCGAAGTCGAAGAGGACGACGCCGAAAACCTGCTGTTCGCCCTCGAAAAGGAGCTGCTGCGCCGCAAGACCGGGCGTCCGCCGGTTCGCCTCGAAGTCGAAGAGGACATCGACGAATCCATGCTGGAGTTGTTGATCAGCGAACTCGACGTCGAAGAGCAAGAGGTCTTCAAGCTGCCGCGCCCCCTCGACCTGCGCGGCCTGTTCTCGCTGGCCGACCTGGATCGCGATTCGCTGAAGTTCCCGTCATTCCTGCCCAAGACCCACCCCGAACTGGCGAAGGTGGAAACCGCCCAACCAGCCGACATGTTCGCCGCGCTGAAGAACCGCGACGTGCTGCTGCAGCACCCCTACGATTCGTTCGCCACCAGTGTTCAGCGTTTCATCGAGCAGGCCGCAGCCGACCCGGCAGTGTTGGCTATCAAACAGACGCTGTACCGCACCAGCGGCGATTCGCCGATCATCGACGCCCTCGTCGAGGCCGCCCAGGCCGGCAAACAGGTACTCGCGCTTGTTGAGATCAAGGCCCGCTTCGACGAACAGGCCAACATCGCCTGGGCACGCAAGCTGGAGAAGGCCGGCTGCCACGTGGTCTACGGCATGCTCGGGCTCAAGACCCACTGCAAGCTGTCGATGGTGGTGCGGCAGGAGCCGAATGGTCTACGACGCTATTGCCACATCGGTACCGGCAACTACAACCCCAAGACGGCTCGCCTCTACGAGGACATGGGTCTGCTCACCTCGAACTCGGTGATCACCGAGGATGTCGCCAAACTGTTCAACCACCTGTCGGGAATGTCAGAAGAGACCGGCTACCGCCGACTGCTGGTGGCACCCCATTCGGTTCGCACCGGCCTGCTGGCCGCGATCAATCGCGAGATCGCCAACCACGCCGACGGGCTGCCGTCGGGCATTCGCATCAAGGTGAACTCCATCGTGGACGAGGCGATCATCGATGCGCTGTACCGAGCCTCCCAGGCCGGAGTGACGGTCGACCTGTGGGTGCGAGGCATCTGCGCGGTGCGTCCGGGTGTACCCGGGCTCAGCGAGAACATCCGGGTGCGCAGCACCCTGGGCCGATTCCTGGAGCACAGCCGCATTTACTGGTTCGCCAACGCCGGCCATGCCCAGGTCGGCATCGGGTCGGCGGACCTCATGCACCGCAATCTCGACCGACGCGTGGAGACCATCGTCGGTTTGGCCAATCCCGACCACATCAGCCGGATCGAGGATCTGTTCGAGATCGCCTTCGATGAGGGCACCGCCTCGTGGTGGTTGGACGGCAGCGCCTGGACCCAGCACACCCAGCGAGAGGACGGCACCGCCAAGCTCGACCTCCAGGAGTATCTGATCAGCCAGATGGGTCAGCGCCGAGCGGTGGAGCGGTAGTCGAGCCATGGGTGTATCCGGCAAGCGCATCGTTGCGGCTGGCACAGTGACGATGCGTCGCGGCACCGACGGGATTCCCGAAGTGCTGCTGGTTCACAGACCGCGCTATGACGACTGGAGTCTGCCGAAGGGCAAGCTCAACAACGGCGAGTACCTTCCTGCCTGCGCCACGCGGGAAACCGAAGAGGAAACCGCCGTCAGCGTGCACCTCGGGCTTCCCGTAGCCGAACTCACCTATCCGGTGGGCGGCGGCACCAAGACGGTCAGCTATTGGCAAGGGAATCCCGCCAGCTCCCAGCCCCATGAGGTCGGCGCCGAGGTGGACCAGATCGCGTGGCTGAGCGTGACCCAGGCGCTGCGGCAGCTGAGCTACCCCGACGAGCGTGAACTCATTCATCGAGCGGTCAACCTGCCGCACACCACGCCACTGCTCATCGTGCGTCACGCCAAAGCGCTCCCCCGCGGCGACTGGGCAAAACACAAGCCCGACCACAAGCGACCCCTGGACGCCCGTGGCCATGCCCAAAGCGAATCGTTGGTCGAATTGCTGGGCGCCTACGGTGTGAACCGCCTGGTCTCCTCCGCTGCGACGCGCTGTCATCAAACGCTCAAGCCCTTCGCCAAGATCTGTGACCTGAGCGTCGAAAAACACGAGTCGCTTACCGAAGAAGTCGGAATTGACAATCCCAAGGGCGTCACCAAGCTGATCAAGTCGCTGGCCGTCGAAACCGCCGCCGGGACCGCCACCGCCGTCTGCGGTCACCGTCCAGTACTCCCGACGATGCTGGCAGCCCTGGGCCTTCCCGATCAGTCCTTCCGAACCGCAGAAGCCCTCGTCGTGCACCTGGGCGCGGACGCCACTGTGCACGCCGTGGAGATGCACTCCTCGCCGCTGTGAGAAGTCGACCGACCCGGTCGGACTCAATACTTTCCTCGAATTCACCTTCCGTTCACCTTGGGGACTTAGCACGCTCACGCCTGATGCATAGCGTCACCACTGAGAGCGAGCAACCTGCTCGGATAACCACGAACGTTAAGGAATAGCGTGAAAACCAAGCTGATCACTGCTGTCGCCCTGGTCGCTGCGTCATCGCTGGCACTGGCCGGATGCGCGACCAACGAGGGATCCACCACTGGCGGGGGCCTGAGTGGCACCCTGACCGGCAAGGGAGCATCGTCGCAGAAGGCCGCCCAGGAGAAGTGGGTCGCCGACTTCCAGACCGCCAACACCGGCGTCACCGTCAACTACTCCCCCGACGGCTCCGGCGCGGGCCGCGAGGCCTTCACCGCCGGTGCGGCCGCCTTCGCCGGCTCGGACCGGGCCCTGAAGACCGATGAGATGGGCGCTGGCAAGTTCGCCGGCTGCGCCGCTGACTCCAATGCTCTGGATCTGCCGGTGTATGTCTCCCCGATCGCCGTCATTTACAACGTCGAGGGCGTCAAGGATCTCACCCTGTCCCCGCAGGCGCTTGCCGGCATCTTCGCAGGCACCATCACCAAGTGGAACGATCCCGCGATCACTGCCACCAACCCCGACGCCAAACTGCCGGCCGCCGCTATCAACCCGGTGCACCGCGCGGACGACTCCGGCACCACCGAGAACTTCACCGACACCATGAACGTGCTGGCTCCCTCGGTGTGGACCTGGGAGGCCGACGGCCTGTGGCCTGATGGCTTGAAGGGCGAGGCTGCGACCGGCACCTCCGGCGTGGTTCAGGCTGTGACCACCGGCACCAACATGATCGGCTACGCCGACGCGTCGCAGGCCGGCGAGCTGGGCACGGCCAAGCTCCTGGTGAACGGCACGGCGCAGGCCCCGACCGCTGAGGCTGCTGCAGCCATCGTCGACAACTCCCCGCTGGAGTCCGGTCGTGACGCCAACGACCTGGCTGTGGCCCTGGACCGCAAGGCTGAAGGCGCTTACCCGGCCGTGCTGCTCTCCTACGCCATCGTGTGCCAGACCTACAAGGACTCCGCCACCGCGAACCTGGTGAAGTCCTACGTCGGCTACATGGCTTCCGCCGAGGGCCAGGCCGCTGCCGCTGAGGCTGCGGGTTCTGCTCCGCTGTCGGCCAGCATGCAGGCCAAGGTCAAGGCCGCCATCGATTCGGTCAAGTGACGAACTGAGCTGACTAGCTCACTGACGGCGTCGGTAAGGTCTTCCCAACCGGCGCCGTCAGTGCCGCTCAACTCAGAGTTCGATCACGAGCAAGGAAGACTCTTCTTCGATGACCAAGCCAGTGCTTGAAACCAGCGCCACCGATCCCGATGGCATGCTGGCCTCCGACGGCCCTGATCCCAAGCGTCACGGTGATCCGGTCTTCCGCGGTTTCGCCACCGGGGCCGGGATCCTGATCCTGGCGATCCTGGCTGCCGTCGCCGCCTTTCTTCTCTTCCAGGGCGCTCCGGCCCTGATCGCCGACCCGGCCACCCTTACCGAGCAGGGCTATGGCCCGTTCTGGGCCTGGGTCCTCCCCTTCGTTTTCGGCACGCTGTGGGCCGCCATCCTGGCCCTGGTGATCGCCGTCCCGATCGCCATCGGCATCGCGCTGTTCATCTCGCACTACGCGCCGCGGCGGCTCGCCCAGCCCTTGGGCTATGTGATCGACCTGCTGGCCGCCGTCCCCTCGGTGGTCTTCGGCTTGTGGGGTGGCCTGGCGCTGGCCCCGGCCGTCGTCCCGCTGTACACCTGGCTCAACACCAACCTGGGTTGGATTCCACTGTTCTCAGGAGCGGTATCGGGCACTGGTCGAACCATCCTCACCGCCGCCATCGTGTTGGCCACCATGGTGCTGCCTATCATCACCAGCCTGTGCCGAGAAGTCTTCCTGCAAGCTCCGCGGCTGCATGAAGAAGCAGCCTTGGCGTTGGGCGCCACCCGCTGGGAGATGATCAAACTCGCCGTGTTCCCCTACGCCCGCCCCGGCATCATCGCGGCCATCATGCTGGGCTTGGGTCGCGCCCTGGGTGAAACGATGGCTGTATCCATGGTGCTCTCGGGAAGCGCGAACATCACCTTCCAGGTGCTGACCAGCAACAACCCGAACACCATCGCGGCCGTCATCGCCCAAGGGTTCCCTGAGGCCTTCGGGCTCAAGACCAACGAGCTGATTGCGGCCGGCCTGGTGCTGTTCGTGATCACCCTGGCCGTGAACATGGTCGCCCGCTGGATCGTCTCCCGTCGTGCCGCCTACTCCGGAGCCAACTGATGACCACCTTGACTGAGTCCCTGAACCCGGGCGCCCTGACGTCAGGTCGGCTGCCTCGCATGGCTGAGCCGGGCATCCTGATCGGCGCCGCCATCGCCGGTCTCACCATCGCCGCGCTGATCGCCAATGGCAACATCGCCTTGGGCGTCGTGCTGGCCTATGTGATCTTCCTGATCACCATTGAGATTGTGGCCCGCATTGTGGAGGGACCCCGCCAGGCGGCTGATCGCCGGGCGCGCAGCCTCATCGTCGGCGCTTTCGTGTTGGCCTTGATCCCGCTGGGGTCGGTCACCTATGAAGTCGTCAAGAACGGCATGGCGCGCTTTGACCTCAACTACTTCAGCATGTCGATGCGCAATGTCGTCGGCGAGGGCGGCGGTGCGGCACACGCCATCACCGGAACCCTGTGGGTGACCGGGATCGCCAGCCTCATCTCGGTGCCCATCGGATTGATGACCGCCATCTACCTATCCGAATACGGCGCTCGCAGCAAGCTGGCCCAGTCGATCACCTTCTTTGTCGACGTCATGACCGGCATTCCCTCGATCGTGGCGGGCCTGTTCGCCTATTCGTTGATGGCCATGTTGTTCGGACCGGGCACTGTGTCGGGATTTGCCGGCAGCATCGCGCTGTCGGTGCTGATGATTCCGGTGGTGGTCCGCTCCTGCGAGGAGCTGCTGCGGCTGGTGCCCAATGAGCTGAGGGAAGCCTCCTACGCCCTGGGTGTCCCCACCTGGCTCACCATCGTGAAGGTCGTCGTCCCCACCGCGATCTCCGGCATCGTCTCCGGGGTGATCCTGGCTGTGGCTCGCGTCATCGGCGAGACCGCACCGCTGCTCATCGCCGCCGGCTTCACCGCGTCCCTGAACAACAATCCGTTCAGCGGCCCGATGATGACCCTGCCGGTCTTCGTCTACGACTCCTATGCCCATCCCGGAATCCCGCCCCAGGCCTACCTCGACCGCGCGTGGGCCGGCGCTCTGACGCTCATCGTGATCGTCATGGTGCTCAACCTGACCGGACGCCTGATCGCACGCCGGTTTGCCCCCAAGACCGGACGCTGAGAAGAGAGAATCGCACCACAATGTCGAAACGCATCGAGATCACCGACCTCAACGTCTACTACGGCACCTTCCGTGCCGTCGAGGACGTCTCCATGACCATCGAGCCCAAGGCCGTCACCGCCTTCATCGGCCCGTCCGGCTGCGGCAAGTCCACCTTCCTGCGCACGCTGAACCGCATGCACGAGGTGATTCCCGGTGCTCGCGTTGAAGGCGAGGTGCTGCTCGACGGCGAGAACCTGTATGGCCCCGGAGTCGATCCAGTGCGGGTGCGTCGCCATGTCGGCATGGTCTTTCAGCGCCCCAATCCGTTCCCCACGATGTCGATCAAGGAGAACGTCCTGGCCGGCATCAATCTGAACAACAAGCGCATGCCCAACTCGGAAAAGGACGAGCTGGCCGAGCAGGCGCTGCGCGGAGCCAACCTGTGGGAAGAGGTCAAGAACCGCCTCGACCTTCCCGGTTCGGGTCTGTCCGGTGGCCAGCAGCAGCGGCTGTGCATTGCGCGGGCCATCGCGATGCAGCCCGAGGTGCTGCTCATGGACGAGCCGTGTTCAGCCCTGGACCCGATCTCCACCTTGGCGATCGAGGATCTGATGACCGAGCTGAAGGATCGCTACACCATCGTGATCGTGACCCACAACATGCAGCAGGCGGCTCGCGTCTCCGATACCACCGCGTTCTTCAACATCGCCGGCACCGGCGCTCCGGGCCGGCTGATCGAGGTCGGCCCCACCGACAAGATATTCTCCACCCCCGACGTCAAGGACACCGAGGACTACATCTCCGGTCGCTTCGGCTGATCCGCGGCACCCCTTCGTCACGCTCAGGGAACGGACTCGCCCGCCGACCGATGTGAGTGAACGGTTCAGCGGCCCATTTTCACAGGCGGGAAGCCTTCGATGGTCGCGCTCATCCCCCTAAACTCGGTGCGTGAGCATCGCGGGGTGGTATCCAGATCCGGGCGGACAGCCGGGCAAATTCCGGTACTGGAACGGCCAGACGTGGTCAGAGCAGGTCACCGATAACCCGGCCAGTACGCCGCCACCGCCCTCGGCGGCCGGACCAGCTGCAGCAACGCCGTACGCGACGCAGTCCCGCAAACGCAACACCGGCTGGTGGATCGCCGGAGCCATCGGCGTGTTGGTCATCGGCTTGGTCATCTGGGGTCTCACGAGGGTTGTCCCCACCCTCACCGGCGGCGACAACCCCTGGGATCCCGGCGGCAACGCCACCTTCGACATTTGCGACACCGGCATGACGGGACCGGTCAGCACCCCCGCGATCCCGACCCGACCCGGTCAGGTAAGCACCCTGCATCTCTCCTACCCGACTCTGAGTACACCCTGGAATTCACCCAGTACCGACAATCGGGTGCCGTTCGGCACGGTCGTTGTCGGCCAGGTGGCCACAGACCAACTCGACTATGACGGCAACGGCAACAACTGGGTGTCCAGTGTGATCCTGGCTGACTTGGCGTCCGGTGACGGTTTCTCCAGTGCCCAGAACGCCGCCGAACTCAGCTACCGGTGCATCCTCGGGAAGTTCTACGGCGACAACACCGTCGACAGCAAGATCATCACCTCTGAAGCCCGCACGGTGGACGGGCACTCCGCCTGGTACATCGAGGGTCAGTTGAGTTTCCGCGTTCCGGGGCTCACCGCCACCGGGGAACGTGTCATCGTCCTGGTCGTCAATGTCAGCAACGACACCTACTCGATGTACTACGGGTCGGTGCCCAATACCAGCGAGGCGCGACTGCCCGAGGTCCGCGCCGCCTTGAAGGAACTTACGGTCTACGAATAGACGGTGCGGCTCAGCCGCAGGTGATCAGCCCCAACGACTGCTTCAGGCTGAGCACCCGGGCCGTGGCTTGAGTCATCTTCTTGGCGAAGGCCGGGCTGGACTTGGCCTTGGCCACCAGCCCGCTGGTGAAGGAACTGGCCAGCCGGGGCGTCACCGTGATCGCAAGGTCACCCCCGGCAGCAACAAAGCGGACTGCTCGCTTCTTGGCAGGCACCTTGCTCACGGCGGCAGCGACACCGAGGTCATCGCTGATCACGACGTTCTCGAAGCCCCAGCTGCGCAGCAGACCGATCACCGTCGAAGAGAACAAGGCCGGGTTCTTCGAATCGATACGGGTGTAATAGGCCGAGGAGACCATCACCGCATCGGCATCGTCAGCCAGCGCATCACGGAACGGACGCAACAGTGCCGAGTTCGCCGTGGTGGTGGTGTCGGTCACTTTCGCAGCGAAGTCGGTGTTTCCGGTGACGGCACCCAGACCCGGAAAGTGCTTGACCGCGGTCGCAACGCGTCCGGACGTCATGCCGTCGCGAAAAGCGGTCACCTTCGCCGACACCGTCGCCGGGCTGGAGCCATAGCCCCGCCCGAGCCGGGCGATCGGACGGTTCTTGCTGCGGTTGGCCTTCGGCACGACATCGGCCACCGGCGCGAGATCCAGGCGTACCCCGGACTTCGCCATGGCTTTGGCGAGCTTGCGCGTCTTGGAGCTCAGGGTGGCATCGCTCCACGTGGCTTGGGTGGCTGCCGAGGCCAGCGTGGGGAAGCCAGACCCGCGCAGTCGACGCACTAAGCCGCCCTCCTGGTCGGTGGCGATGAGCACCTGGTTCTTTCCGGCCCGCTGCACTGCGGCTGTCACGGCCTTCACCTGTGACACCCCGCCGGTGTAGTTCCCCATCAGGATCACTGAACCGATCCGGTACTTCTTGAGAACGGCCGCCTCACGGGAATCCAGGCTGCCGGTCACTCCGACCATCACCAACTGGCCCGCCTGCTGCTTGAGATTCATGCCGGCGGCACGCACCGTGCACGCCGCGGATACCGCGGTGGCGCTCGGGGTCGATCCCGTCGTAACGGAGGCGGCAGCTGCCGATGGGGACGGTGCGCCCGCGCAGCCCGAGCCGATCACCAGTGCGCCACTCACCAAGGCGGCCGCCCAGACCATCGCCACTCGATGTGCCATATCTCATGCCTCCGTGTTCAGCTCAAGGTCCAGCAAGGCGTTCTCCACGACCTCCGGCAGTGCCGGATGAATCCAATACTGCGCCGTCGCCATGGTGACCGCATCAATGCCGGTACTCATCGCTTGGATGACCGGTTGAATCAGGATCGAGGCCTGGGGTCCGATGATGTGACCACCCAGCAGCCGTCCGGTGCCTCGTTCGGCGATGATCTTGGCGAAGTGGTCGGTGTCCTCCATGGCCCAGCCATAGGCCACACCGCCGTAGTCGCGCACCCCGACGGTGTAGTCCAACCCCTGCTCGCGGCACTGTTCCTCGGTCAACCCGACCCAGGCCATCTGGGGCCCGCTGAAAACAGCGCGGGGCACGAACCGGTGATCGGCGGTGATCGGATCGGTGGGGTGCAGCACGTTGTGCCGCACCACTTTCGCCTCGCGGTTGGCCACATGGCGCAGCTGCCACGCAGAGCAGACATCACCCAAGGCATAGATTCCCTCGGCAGTGGTTCGCTGATAGTCGTCCACGACGACCAATCCGGTGTCGACGTCGACATCGACTCCGGTGCGATGCAGATCGAGGGTGTCCGAGTTGGGCACTCGCCCGGTCGCCACGAGTACCTGCTCGGCGCCGAAGGAGTATTCGATGCCGTCGTCGTCGACGGTGCCGACCTCGACACCGCGTTCGGTTCCCTCGATCCAGGACACGTGCTGCCCCAGCCGCAGCACCACCCGCCGACTCAGCAGTTCGGTGAACCGCTGCGACATCGCGCCGTCCGCCGTGCGCAGCAGCTTCTCACCACGGTGCAGGATCGTGACCTGAGTGCCGCAGGCGGCAAAGATGTGCGCGAACTCTGCTGCGACCATGCCGCCGCCCAGGATGATCAGCGATGCTGGCGCCGCGGGAAGCCGCATGATGGTGTCGGAGGTATGGATCCGATCAGCGAGCTGCGGATCCTCGATCCCGGTCACTGCCGGCAGATGTGGGCGCGATCCGGCGGCGATGACGAAGCGGTCGGCGCTGATCCGCTCACTGCCCACCTGGAGCAACTTCGGCGCCACGAACCGTGCCTGGTCTCGAAACAGGGTGACATTCGACTGTCGGCGGCGGAGTTCTTCCTCGGAATCGGCCGCCGCATCGATGCGTCCGAACACGCGCTCGCGCACCGCCGTCCAGTCCATGCTGATCGTGTCTGCGCTGACTCCCAGCGCGGACGCCTGGCGGGCGGCCTCGACAACATCAGCGGGGTAGACGAACATCTTGGTCGGAATACAGCCCACATTCAGGCAGGTCCCGCCAAACCAACGCTGCCCATCGACGAGCGCCACTTTCCAATCGGAAAAGCGCTTGGTGATCACGGTGTTCCCAGTCCCGGACCCGATCACACACAGGTCGAAGTCAGCCATGCCCCCATCTTCCCATGCCACACCAGACCCCACCCTGCGCTCGATACCTGCTCTTTGCGCGCGAAATTTCGGGCGCAAAGACCGTTTTCGAGCGCAGGGTGCGGGGAGGGACGCGGGGCTAGGCGCCGGGGCGGAAGCGGCGCTTCTTAGGGGGGTAGAGGTCGGCGGCGGGCTCGGCGTAGGACACCGAGACCACATCGTCACCGTCGAAAGTGAAGGTGGTGACGCTGGCCAGCCGGGTTTCGCGTTTGCGTGGGTCATGAACCAGGTTGCGACCCTCGGCCCAGCTGCGTGCCATCCAGATCGGGAGTTCGTGAGCGACAATCAGCGACTCGCCATCGACTGCCGCGGCGGCGGCATCGGCCAGGGCGGTGCGCATGCGGGCCACAATCGAGGGGTACGGTTCCCCCCACGACGGACGCAGCGGGTTGCGCAACGCCCACCAACTGGACGGCTTGAGGAGCAGTTGGTTGTACTTGCCGAAGCTCTTGCCCTCGAAAACGTTGGCCGCTTCGATAACGCGCTCATCGATGCCGACTCCGAGCTCGGGATGCGCGGCCGCAATCGGGGCCATGGTCTCCTGAGCCCGCTGCAACGGCGAACTCACCAGATGCACCAAGGGCGCGTCGGCGAAGTACTCTCCGAGGCGCTCGGCCATCTGCTTGCCCAGATCGGACAGGCCGTAGCCGGGCAGCCGTCCGTACAGCACCGACTCGGGGTTGTACACCTGCCCGTGCCTCACCAGATGAACGATCCGGGGTGCCATGGGTCTCCTCGCTTCGCTATCGCGGCCAACTATAGGCAGCACACAACGACGTTCCCGGCCTTGGCGGAACGTGGTGGGCTTTGTGGGCGCTACCGGTGTTGGTCACGGCCGGTAGCAGATGGCTTACTTGCCCGCGCGACGACGCTGAATGCGCGTCTTCTTCAGAAGCTTACGGTGCTTCTTCTTCGCCATCCGCTTGCGGCGCTTCTTGATGACCGAACCCACTGGCAGGACCTCTTTCGACTCCGCTTCACGATGAAGCGGCACGTTTTGATGGTTGCGGGCTGCCACGCAGCCCGAACTGAACGGCTGGTCAATCCAGCCGAGGTACGATCTTACTTCACCGGGACTGCCGGGCTGAAATCAGCCAGCCTGATAGTAGGAACCCCGCAGGTAGGCGTCCACCGCGTGTTCGGGAACCCGGAAGTTCCGACCGAATCGCACGGCCTCCAGATCGCCGCAGTGGATCAACCGGTACACCGACATCCGCGACACCCGCAGCATCGCCGCAACCTCAGCCACCTTCAGAAATCTGACATTTCCGATACCGGTGACTGCTTCATTCATGGCTGCTGCTTTCTCCCGCCGGACTCACCGCCGTGGTGAACCGTGCCAGACACCCTAGTGCCAATCACGGGTACCAGGGGAAGACTTCTGGTGAACTCATCACGCATCCAGACATCATCTTCAGCGATGCAGCGAGATCGGTGTTTCCAATTACGACGAAGCCAACTCCTGGCTTCGATCACGAGCCGCCTCGAGGGCCGCGATGAAGGCCGACTTGACCGCATGATCATCCAATTTGCGCAGCGCTGCGGCCGTGGTTCCTCCCGGCGAGGTCACCATTTCCCGCAAGGTGGTCGCGCTGCGCTCGGACTCGTCGAGCAGCTTCGCCGAGCCCACCAAGGTCTGGACGGTCAGCGTGGTCGCAATGTCACGAGGCAGACCCAGGAACACACCGGCATCGATCATCGCCTCGACGACGTAGAAGATGTAGGCCGGACCGGAACCGGAAACCGCTGTCACGGCGTCCTGGTACTTCTCGGGGACGGTCACGACAGCGCCGATCGGCGACAGCAGACCGGTGACGAACCTCAGATGCTCAGCACTGGCCTCCAGTCCAGCGGAAATCGCTGCCATACCGGCATCGACCTGCGCTGGAGTATTCGGCATGACTCGAACCACCGGGGTTCCCGCGGGAAGGGCGGACTCGATGCGGGAGGTGGTCACACCGGCGCACAGGGACACCACCAAGGTCCCGGTACGCAGCGCGGCGCCGACCTGCGGCAGCAACGCGGCGAGATCCTGTGGCTTCACGACGATCACCACGGTGTCGGCAGCTGCCACGGCCTTGGCCAACGGTGCTGAACCCACGGCGTAGGTGGCGGCGATCTCGTCCAGCCGAGGCTGGTATCGGTCCACCGCCGTGATCTGATCGGCGCTCCAGCCGCCGCGCAGCAATCCGGCAATAACGGTCTCGCCCATGACACCGGCGCCGACGACAGCCAGGGCACTCATCGGGAGGCCACCACTTCGGCGATCTGCACCGCGTTCAGCGCAGCACCCTTGCGCAGGTTGTCGCCTACGACGAACAGCACCAGGCCGCGGCCATCGGGGACGGATTGATCGACACGGATCCGACCGGCGTAGCAGGCATCCTGGCCGGCTCCGTGAAGCGGGGTCGGCACGTCGGAGAGCACGACGCCGGGGGCGTGGGACAACAACTCTGTGGCTCGTGCCACGCTCAGTGCCTGATCAAACTCGGCGTGGATGCTCAGCGAATGCCCGGTGAAGACCGGGACCCGCACGCAGGTACCGGCGACCAACAGCCCAGGAAGATGCAGGATGCGGCGAGACTCATTGCGCAGCTTCTGCTCCTCATCGGTTTCGCCCCAGCCGTCGTCGACGATGGAGCCGGCCAGCGGCACCACATTGAATGCGATCGGCGCGACATAGGGTGCCGGGTTGACCGGGGGGAGCACGCTGCCGTCCAGCGCCAGGCGCTCCGGTTCGACGGCGGCGGCGACCTGATCAGCCAAGGCACGCACCCCGGCCAGCCCGGAGCCGGACACTGCCTGATAGGTGGCGACCTTCAACCGTTGCAGCCCGGCTTCGTCGTGCAGAGGCTTGAGGACGGGCATGGCGGCCATCGTGGTGCAGTTCGGGTTGGCGATGATGCCCTTAGGAGTGTTGAAGGCGTCCTCGGGGTTGACCTCGCTCACCACGAGCGGCACCTCGGGATCCTTGCGCCAGGCCGAGGAGTTGTCCACGACGATGGCTCCGGCCGCGGCCACCTGTGGTGCGTACTGTCGCGACATGGACGCACCGGCGGAGAACAACGCAATGTCCAACCCGGCGAAGTCGGCGGTCGCGGTGTCCTCGACCACCACCTCGGTGTCGGCCCACGGCAGCTTCTGACCTGCTGATCGAGCCGAAGAGAAGAATCGAATCTCGTCCACTGGGAAACCCCGCTCAGCCAACAGGGTACGCATCACCCTGCCGACCTGACCGGTGGCACCGAATACTCCTACGCGCATGGGCTAAGCCTACCGACCAGGCAGGACGTGCCCATCTCGATGCCAGCCGGGGGCACCTCAGCGCAGGCTTCGCCGCTGGAAGTCCTCGAACAGGCCGCCGGTGCTGGTCAACGTGCCCCGGTCACCGTCGGTGAGCAATCCGTAGACCTCACCGGGTACCGACAGTTCGACGCGGCTGCCGTCGGAGCGCTCGAAGGTGAGGTAGTACTGCTGACGCGTCAGCACATTGCCGCTGGCATCAGCTCGCTTACCGACGACAGTCACGTCCTCGTGCTGCCTCGGTGATGTCAACTCTTCGGAAGCGGCCGACCTTTTCAGGGACCGCGACGCAGCCCAGTACACGATCAGGACGAAACCAGCTAGGCCCCCGACCACCAGGACGAGCAGCACGATCGCGAACATCATGGACACGCTGGCCAGCCTACCGTCACAGCCAGGAGACCAACGGTGCTATCAACGCATAGCCCACGAAGGCGAACAGGTCCAGGAGGAAATGGGTGACCACCAGTGGACCCACCCGTTTGACCTTGAGATAGATAAGACCGAACGCCAGCCCCATCACAAGGTTGCCGATGAAACCCCCAAACCCCTGGTAGAGGTGATAGCTGCCACGCACCAGCGCACTGGAGACCACCACAACCCACACCGGCCAGCGCAGCTGCAGCGTCCGGGTGAACCAGAAGCCGATCATGATGACTTCTTCCAAGATCGCGTTCATCGCCGCGGCACCGACGAGCACGGGAACCGTCCACCAGTTCTCGGCCAGGTTCGCCGGCGAGACGGTGGTGTTGATGCCGATTTGCCGGGCCACCAGGTAGAAGGCGAGGCCCGGAATGCCCACCGCTGCGGCGAGGCCGAAGCCCCAGCCGAAGTCGAATCGCTTGTGACTCAGATCCAGGCCGATGCCGCGGAAATCCCCACTGAGCTTCAACAGATAGATCGCCAGTAAAGCTGGCACGACCGGAAACACCAAGCCGGCGAGTTGGTAGGCCAGATCCAGCCAAGGACGGTCCGGCGTGACGGAATTGTTGATCTGCGTGGTCTGCTGATTAAGCGCAATTTCGCGAGTGAGTTTGTCGATGATCGACAGGATCGAATTCACCGCGGACGAGCCCAGCGACACACCGAGGACCAGCAGCAGCTCCACACCGGGGTGCTGCCGCAGCGGCACCTCCGATTGAAGAGCGGCCTCAGGGATGGTCACGACGAGGGCCGCTCAGTCAGCCCCACCCGCACCTGAATGAAGTCCAGAGTTCGCTTCAGCGCAGCGGCACGCTCGTGACGCGTCATGCCCCGGGTACTGACCTCGGCCACCACCTGTCCGGTGTAGCCGGTTCGCATCAACTCGTCGATGACGGCACCGGGATCCTGGTCGCCTTCGCCGGGAAGCAGATGCTGGTCGGTGGGCCCGTCGGTACCGTCGGTGAGGTGGACGTGAGCCAGCCGCTCACCCCAATCGCGGACCAGTTCGACACTATGTTGGCGAGCGATTGCGGCATGCGAAAGATCGAGGGTGAGGTGGTCGCAGTCCAACAACGAGCTGTCCCAGCTCGGGGCGTAGGCGCGCACCTCCCCGCCGCCGGGACCGCGCCACGGATACATATTCTCCACCGCGTAGATCAGTCCGGTGTTGGCTTCGAGTCGGCGAATGCCGTCGGTGAACACCGAGGCATAGTTGCGCTGCCATCGAAACGGCGGATGCACGACCACCACGGCGGCGCCCAGCGTTGCGGCGGCCTCGCCGGCCCTCTCCAGCTTGGCCCACGGATCGGTGCCCCACACTCGTTGAGTGAGCAGCAAGGTGGGCGCATGAATGGCGGTGACCGGCACCTGGTGGTAGCTCGCGAGCTCGGCCAGGGCGTGCGGATCCGCGGAGGTGGCGTCGGTTCCGACCATGATTTCAACCCCGTGATAGCCCAGCCGGGACGCCAACGCGAACGCTGCAGCAGTGGATTCCGGGTACACCGAGGACGACGACAGAACCACCCTCAGGCCGTCGTCATCGAATCTGGTCACAGTGTCCATGGTAGGCGGCATCACGACGCTTTGCCGGTGATGATCACGCCAGGAAACCCGCTCGATTTCGCGCTCAGCGCGGCGTCCGGCAACATTGGGTGCATGCATGTCGATCATCTGACTTTTGCCGTCGGTTCCCACGGGCTCGAAGCCGAGGCCAAAAGGCTCGGCGACCTGCTTGGTGAGAAGTTCCTCAATGGTGGCTTCCATCCGCGGTTCGGCACGACCAACCGGATCCTGCCGCTGGCCGACGAGCGTTACATCGAAGTCGTAGAAGTCCTGGAGCACCCGGCTGCCGAGAAGGCAGCCTTCGGCCAGGCGGTGCGTGCCCGTTCCGAGATGGGCGGCGGCTGGTTGGGCTGGGTGGTGTCGGTCGACGACCTGACCGAATTCGAGAAGCGACTGGATCGGCAGGCCGTGCACGGTTCGCGGCATTTCCCCGATGGCCGGCTACTGGAATGGGAGCAGATCGGCGTGAGGGGCTTGTTGGCCGATCCGCAGCTGCCGTACTTCATCAAGTGGGGTTCGGATCCGTCGGTGCTGCCCAAGGCTCTGCCGGGAACGATCAAACTCGTCGAGGTTGAGATCGCCGGCACCCGGGATCGCGTCGAGGACTGGCTGGGAATCAATCTGGACAGCGTTTTCGACGGGGTGCAGATCACCTTCACCTCTCCACACGGCCAGCCCGGCATCGAAGCCGCGACCTTCGAAACCAACAAGGGCCTGGTTCGTATCTAGCGCCGCCGTTGCGGTCACCGCGTCCGCAGTGAGTGTCAGAGCGCACCGCTAGCGTCCTGACCATGGCCAAGACATCGCACCTGTTCACCTGCTCTGAATGCGGCTGGACCACACCACGCTGGGTCGGTCGCTGCGGCGAATGCCAGGCTTGGGGCAGTGTGTCGGAGTCGGCCCACGCTCCTCGGGCCACGAGCATTCGGACGCCCCAGTCGACGGCCACCCCCATCACAGCCGTCCCCACCGACGACGCCCACGCCCGCCCCACCGGCTTGACCGAGTTGGACCGTGTCCTCGGTTCGGGTCTGACTCCTGGCGCGGTCATCCTGCTGGCCGGTGAGCCCGGCGTCGGAAAATCCACCCTGCTGCTGGCGGTGGCGGCACGCTGGGCTGCTTCGGGACGTCGCACTTTGTATCTCAGTGCTGAAGAATCGGCTGCCCAGGTGCGCCTTCGCGCCGAACGGACCGGCTGCCTGCTCGACTCGCTGTATCTGGCCGCCGAAACCGACTTGGACACCGTGCTGGGTCAGATCGAGCAGGTGGCACCGGAGCTCTTGGTGCTGGATTCGGTCCAGACCGTCCAGGTACCGGGCACAGACGGGGTTCCCGGCGGAGTCTCTCAGGTCAAAGAGGTGACCGCCGCGCTGGTACGGGTCGCCAAACACCGATCGATGCCCGTGCTCCTGGTTGGACACGTCACCAAGGAAGGCACGGTTGCCGGTCCCCGCACCCTGGAACACCTCGTCGATGTCGTCCTCACCTTCGAGGGCGAATCCCACAGCGGCTTTCGCATGCTGCGGGCCTCGAAGAACCGTTTCGGGCCCGCCGATGAGGTGGGTTGCTTCGAACTCACCGAGGGTGGCATCAGCCAGGTCGAAGATCCCAGCGGATTGTTCGCCTCGTTGCATCCCGAGCCGACCGCGGGCACCTGCCTGACCATGTCGCTGGCCGGACGCCGGCCTTTGCTCACCGAGATTCAGGCGCTGGTCGCGCCGAGCTCCGCACCGGTGCCGCGCCGCATCACCCACGGATTGGACGCCGGGAGAGTGGCCATGATCTTGGCCGTGCTGCAGCGCCGTGCCGGGGTGAAGCTGCACACCAAAGAGGTCTACGCCTCCACCGTGGGAGGCGCCAAGGTGACCGATCCTGCCGCGGATCTTGCCACTGCGATCGCGATAGCCACCGCAGCCCAGGATCAGGCCCCACCGGCGAGCGTGATCGCTCTAGGGGAGGTCGGTCTCTCCGGGGAGCTGCGCCGTGTCCCTGGCTTGGCGCGCCGCCTGGCTGAGGCGTCCCGGCTGGGTTTCGAATGGACGCTGGTGCCGGCTCGATCGGCAGTGACGGTGTCCGGGATGCGGGTTGTCGAGGTGGCAACGGTGTCGGAGGCTTTGCAGCACCTCGGGATCAGGCGTCGGGCCGAAGCCCGCCTCAGCGTTGCCGAGGCAGGCTAGGCCTTCTTGGTGATCAGCATCACGACACGATCAGTGAGGGTGTCGCTGAAGGTGGCCTTGCCCACGTAGGTGCCCGGGTTCACTGACGTTTTCGTCGTCTTGCAGGTGGCCTGTGAGCGTTGCAGTGGCCAGGTCACCGGGAAGGCGTACTTCGCCTGCGGCTTGAGGGTGAGCTTCTTCGTCGGCACCCACTTCGCGCAGTCCGAGGTGCTCCAGATCCGATCCGAACCACTGGTCACCGTGAGAACGAAGTTGCTGGCAGTGAGGTTCAGCACGCAGGAAACGGTGCCCGAGTTCGTGACAGTGGCCGTGAACTTCTGTTTCGATCCTTGTGCGAGTTGGTGGGAGCCGGTCATGCTGAGTCGCAGGTTCTCCGTGAGGCACGCCTGTGGCGCGGTCGGTGTGGGCGAGGCTGTGGGCGACGCTGTACCGCTCCCCGACGGGCTGACCACCATGCTGGCCGATGTCGAGTTCACTGGCGTGGAGGAGGCATTCGGCTGGGTCGGTGTGGCGCCTTTCGGCCATACCACCACAATCGCAATCACCAGGATCAGGGCGGCTGCTAGCACCACCGCGCGCCGTCTCCAGTAGACCTGGGGAGGTTCGGAGCCCGTCGGATGCAGCAGCGAACTCATACGTTCAGGCTAGAAGCCATAAAGGCCCTGAGCAGGAAACCACGCCGGGTCCGGGGCGATCCCCGATTCTCCTGACAATGCTCGCCCGGTAGATTGGGCACACTGACGACCACTCCGAGGTGACAATGAGCGACTATTCCAACCCGTATTCCGGGTCGACGGGTAATGAGCCCACCATGCCCTTGGCTCCATCATCCGGCTACGGCCAACCGGCCGTACCGCCGATTGAGCCCACGGTCGTCGATCCGTTCAATTCGTCCGGGGCTGCCTCGTCCTATCCCGATTTCAGCTACGACACACCCTCGGGCTATTCCGGCTCCACCGACTATTCAGCGGGCAGCCGTGACTCTTTGGGAATCAACCCCGACCCGCTGCCGGCCTCACCCAATTACGCCCAGCCCTATGCGCCCCCGATGGATGCCTACCCCGAGCCGGACCCCGAGCCGTTGACCCCGGTCGTGCAGCAATACCAGCAGTACCCGGTTGCCGTCCCAGCACCGCCTGCCCCGGTCTACGCCGCGCCGCAGCCCTACGGCTTTGCGCCACTGCCCGAGCACCCCTCGTCGATTCCGGCGCTGGTCCTCGGTTTGGTTGGCATCTTCTTGTGGATTCCGTTTGCGTCGCCGATCGCCTGGTATCTCAGCGCCCGTGGCCGCCGAGACATGGCCAACAACCCGGGCAAGTGGCGTTCGAGCGGCATGCTCACCGCCGGCTTCGTGCTCGGCATCATCGGCACTCTGATTGGCGTGCTGGTCTTCGGCTTGATCGTTTTGGGGATCATCGTCGACTAGGGCTTCTCGAGCAATATGCAACAGGGCCCGCCGCTGCAGCGGCGGGCCCTGTTGCATCGTCAGTCAGGAAGTCTGGCCCAGTTCGGCGGTCGGCGAATCGGGAACCGCAGCCTTGGCCTGTCCGGTGAAGGTGAATGCCTGTTCGGCGCCCTCCTCCGCCACGTCGACCACGACGATCTCGCCGGAGTTGAGCTCGGAGAACAAGATCTTCTCAGCCAGGATGTCCTCGATGTCGCGCTGGATCGCCCGGCGCAGCGGCCGTGCTCCCAGGACCGGGTCGAAGCCTCGCTTGGCCACCAAAGACTTGGCGGCGGGAGTCAGCTCGATACCCATGTCACGATCACGCAAACGCACCTCGATCTCGGCGACCATGAGATCGACGATGTGCTCGATGTCGTCACTGGTCAACTGATGGAAGACCACGATCTCGTCGACACGGTTGAGGAACTCAGGGCGGAAGTGCTGCTTGAGTTCGTCTGAGACCTTCGCCTTCATCTTGTCGTAGCTGCCAGCCTCATCGGAGCTCTGGCTGAAGCCGAGGTTGACCGACTTGGAGATGTCACGGGTGCCCAAGTTGGTCGTCATGACGATCACCGTGTTCTTGAAATCGACAACGCGTCCTTGGGCATCGGTGAGGCGGCCTTCGTCCAGGATCTGCAACAGCGAGTTGAAGATGTCAGGATGAGCCTTTTCGATCTCATCGAAAAGCACCACACTGAACGGCTTGCGACGCACCTTCTCAGTGAGCTGACCGCCCTCTTCGTACCCCACATAGCCGGGAGGCGATCCGAACATCCGGGAAGCAGTGTGCTTCTCGGAGTATTCGCTCATGTCCAACGTGATCAGGGCATCTTCGTCACCGAACAAGAACTCGGTCAACGCCTTGGTCAACTCGGTCTTGCCGACGCCGGACGGCCCGGCGAAGATGAACGAACCACTCGGACGCTTCGGATCCTTCAGGCCTGCACGGGTACGACGAATCGAGCGCGACAGCGCCTTCACAGCATCGTGCTGGCCGATGTAGCGCCTGCCGATCTCCTCTTCCATCTTCAGCAGTCGGGAGGATTCCTCCTCAGTCAGCTTGAAGACCGGGATTCCGGTAGCGCTGGAGAGCACCTCAGCGATGGCCTCTTCGTCGACCTCGTCGGTCACCCCCTGCTCTCCGGACTTCCAGGCGTCCTCTTTCTCGGCGCGAGCAATCGTGAGCTTGCGCTCATCGTCACGCAACCGCGCCGCAACCTCGAAGTCCTGGGCGTCGATCGCAGCCTCTTTCTGCAATCGCACCGTGGCGATCTTCTCGTCGAATTCGCGCAAGTCCGGGGGGGCGGTCATGCGACGGATCCGCAGCCGAGCGCCTGCCTCGTCGATCAGGTCGATCGCCTTGTCCGGCAGGAACCGATCCGAGATGTAGCGATCTGCCATCTGTGCGGCCGCAGTCAGCGCACTGTCGGTGATGGTGATGCGGTGGTGCGCCTCGTAGCGGTCACGCAGGCCGCGCAGAATGTCGATCGTCAACGCAATCGACGGCTCCGCCACCTGAATCGGCTGGAACCGACGCTCCAGCGCCGCGTCCTTCTCGATGTGCTTGCGGTACTCGTCGAGCGTCGTGGCGCCGATGGTCTGCAGTTCACCGCGAGCAAGCATGGGCTTCAGGATGGAGGCGGCGTCGATAGCCCCCTCAGCGGCCCCGGCGCCGACCAGGGTGTGAATCTCGTCGATGAACAACACCACATCGCCGCGGGTCTTGATCTCCTTGAGCACCTTCTTCAGCCGCTCTTCGAAATCGCCCCGGTAGCGGGACCCGGCCACCAGCGCACCCAAATCCAGGGTGTAGATCTGCTTGTCACGCAAAGTCTCGGGGACATCACCGCGAACGATCTGCTGGCTAAGGCCCTCGACCACGGCGGTCTTGCCGACGCCGGGTTCACCGATCAACACCGGGTTGTTCTTGGTACGGCGCGACAGCACCGTCATAACCCGCTCGATCTCTTTCTCCCGACCGATGACCGGATCGAGCTTGTTCTCCCGAGCGGCCTGCGTCAGGTTCCGTCCGAACTGATCCAGGATCGTTGCGGCGGAGGAGGAGGCTGCGGCTTCGGGCGCACCGGCGGCGGCTGTCTCTTTGCCCTGATAACCCGACAGCAACTGCAGCACCGTGTTGCGAACGCGATTGAGGTCGGCACCCAACTTGATCAGCACCTGTGCAGCCACCCCTTCGCCTTCGCGAATCAGGCCCAACAGAATGTGTTCGGTGCCGATGTAGGGATGATTGATCTGCAGCGCCTCCCGCATGGAGAACTCCAGCACCTTCTTGGCGCGGGGAGTGAACGGGATATGTCCGGTCGGAGCCTGTTGACCCTGACCGATGATCTCTTCGACCTGTTCGCGGACTGCTTCCAGCGAAATGCCCATCGATTCCAGCGCCTTCGCTGCGACGCCTTCGCCCTCATGGATCAGCCCGAGCAGCAGGTGCTCGGTGCCGATGTAATTGTGATTGAGCATGCGCGCCTCATCTTGGGCGAGCACGATCACGCGCCGCGCGCGGTCGGTGAACCGATCGAACATGGGAGTAACTCCTTCATCGAACTGCCGGGCAGCCGTCGTGCTGAATCCTCCAGGGATGGGCCCGTAGGAGTCTTACAACTGGTGCCTTCAGTCTAGTTAACCCCGGACCGGCTCAAAGAAGTCCCGTGTTCGCCCCCGGCTCAATATTCCCCGAGCCGGGGGCGACGCGGCGATCAGCTATGCGCGCGCTCGTACGCTTCGCGGACCTCGGCCGAGACCCGGCCACGGCTTGAGACCTGCATGCCCTGGGCGATGGCCCAGGCGCGGATCTCGGTGGCGGCGGTACCACCGGACTTGCGGCGCGCGGAGCCACGGCGGGCGCTCCGGTCCCGCTCCCCGGCGGCAATGAAGGGCGCGAATGCTTCGCGCAGTTTTTCGGCGTTGGCGGCGGACAAATCGATCGAATAGGCGATGCCATCAAGGGCGAACGAGATGGTCTCGTCAGCTTCGCTGCCGTCAAGGTCGTCGGTGTGGATGACCTGGACTCGCTTGGCCATGTTGATCCTTTCCATACTGCCACCCGATGGGGATGGCGGTTTTTCCCCAATGCGTTCCTGAATCATATACCTGAAGACATATGAGGCAAGTCAAATCCAATATTGGAGAGATTCTTCAGAACACTGTCAACAACTCACCACCATGAGGTGGGACCAGCGCCTATAAGGCGGAATACTGAGTACGCCGTTCACGTGATTCCAGGCCAATCACGCGCCTACGCAGTTTTGCACCGTAGTGCAGTCTGGACCGGTCACGGTGAACCGAGTTGCAGGAACTGTCGGAGAATACAGCGCCCATAGCAATGGCGTTCGAGGCGAAAAAACTGACGACAGCTCGAGCCCGTCCGAGCCGGAAGGGCGAGCGCGGTGAGGCTCAGGCGTGCTTACGTTCCTCGGATTCCGGCACCGGCGGATTCGCCAAAGCCTCCAAAAGCACCACCGTCGGATAGCCATCCTCAGTCCACAGATCAACGTCAGTGGACCCGGAGTCATTCACTACCGGCAAAGCCACAACATCGGCATCGAGCAGCTCTTTGACGTCAGCAAGGCTGCTTCGCACTTGGTCCAGCTCAGCGGTTCGCTGGGTAAGCTCGACCGCCAATGCTGCCTTGTCGCCACGCAAAGCTGCGGCTTCCCGCTGCAGTTCGGCCGTTGCAGCACGGCTGATCCCCAGCTCGCGCACCAGCTCGCCATTCCGAGCGCTCAACACCGTAACCACGCCCAGATTGAGGCGGGTCGCCTGCCGCAACAGCTCCGAGGCCCGTTGGGCATCACGCGCCTGTTCGGCGAGCAGGGTGGTCCGGGTGATTTTCACCTCGCGCCACGCGAAAACCGCCGCGAGCACACCACCGGCAACACTAAAAGCCAAGCCGACAGGCAACAGCCACGTCCCGCCGAATCCCGCAATAACGGCCGCAGCGGCCGAGCCGATCAACGCAAGCCGCATGTTGCGGCGGCGCGGTGACGGGCTGGCTTTCCTTGAAGCGACTACGTGTGACACGCTCGGGAGTCTAGTCCGGCGTCACAGGAGTTCTCGGAAGGTTCTTCGGCGTGGCGTCCCCGGATGGGGGACCGGGAATTCTGCATGCCCGTTCCAGGAAATATCCGGCGATTGCCAGGCCGACACTTCCGAGAACAGCAATCGCCGAATTGACGATTCGTTGTCGAGGCAACTCCGCGGCCCCGTGCGGAAGGAAGTACACAATGACTGACGTGTACCCCGCTGCCAACGCGGCACCGGCAATGAGTGCGGTCTTGCCCAAAACGAGCAGTCTGACAGCCCGGTTCGGATCGGTAACCTCTCGGCGGATCTGAATGCGTCGATGAGTATTTCCGGCGAGCACCCCCACCACGATCGCAAAGCCACCCAGCGCGATGCTGGCTATGAGCGGTAACGACGGCAACGGCCATCCGAGACGATCCGGAACTGCGAATATCAACCAACCAACTCCAGCACCGGCAATGACGGCGGCCACCACCTGCTGCCACCTCGTCGCCGCGACTGTTCCGGACTCGGGTTCGGCCATCATTCCACCCGCAGATCATCCCGTCGCTGCACGCCGTTGCGATCCAGAGTCTCCAACAATCCACTGATCGGGCCATGCCCGACCAGGTTCGCCGCAGCGTCGACCTCGTACCACGGCACCAAGACGAAGGCCCGCTCATGCGCACGCGGATGCGGCAGAGTGAGGAAGTCGTTGGCGATCTGACGATCATCCACAGCGATCAGGTCGACATCGACGGTGCGCGGCCCACCGGGAACCTCCCGCACTCGATCGAAAGCCTCCTCGATGGCCAAAGCGCGCTCCAACAGCACGGTCGAAGCCAGCGAAGTATCCGCCGTCACCACGAGATTGAGAAAGTCCGGCTGATCGACGAGGCCAACCGGCGTGGTCTGGTAGACCGACGAAATCCCGGTGATGACCAACCCTGGCGTTGTCCTCAGGTGGTTGACAGCGCCTTGCAGGTAGGCGAAGCGATCCCCGAGATTCGATCCCAGCGAGAAGACCGCTTCCCGGATCGGTGACATGCCCGAAAGGGTGTCGATATCAAGGTAGTCCGAACTCATGCTTGCCTCCCGCGGGTGATGGTCACGCTGACGTCACTGACCGGCACCGGCAGCGGTGCCTGTGGTTTGTGGACCGTGACCTCCACCTCGTCGATCAACGCAAAGCCCAGGCAAACGCCGGCCACTCGTTCCGCGAGGGTTTCAATCAGGTCCACCGACCCGGCACGGGCCGTCTCCGCGATCGCAGTCACCAGAGCCGAGTAGTCGACGGTGGTGGCCAGGTCATCGGAATCAGCCCGCGGACGCAGGCTCACTTCGACATCGATCAGGAATGGCTGGGGCCGCAGCTTCTCCTGTGGGTAGACGCCGTGGGCAGCCTCGATTCGCAAGCCGGTGATCCGAATTCGATCCGCGGGTGCCATCACATCGCCTCCTTGGCGAACCATAGCCGCCTCATCCGCGTTGCCACATCCCCCCGACCTTGATCGCGTCAAGTTGTGGACGCACCGTATGCGTCCGCACGCCCCACACCCCGGACACTGCCAGCAGTGCGGTGAGGGCGACGGTAGCGTCGTCGCGTTCCTTCGGCGGGCGCAGGTCGCCGTTGCCGTCGGCCAGCAGTTCACCGAGGAAACGCTTGCGGGAGGTCCCCACCAGTACCGGCAGCCCCAGCGCATCGAACCGGTCCAGCCCTCGGAGCAACTCCCAGTTGTGATCGACGGTCTTGGCGAAGCCCAGCCCTGGGTCGACCACCAGCCGTTCACGGGATATCCCTGCTGCCACGGCGGCATCCACTCGCTCGGCGAGTTCCTCGATCACCTCGGCCACCACATCGCGATAGACCGCGCGGCTCTGCATATCGGCCGAGTGCCCCCGCCAGTGCATGGCCAGATAGGCACAGTCCAGTTCGGCCACCGCGGCCAGCATCTGCGGATCGGCCAGCCCTCCGGAGACGTCGTTGACCAGCACCGCACCGGCCGCGACCGACGCCAGGGCCACCTCGTGGCGGGTGGTGTCGACCGATACCGGGATTCCGGCACGACTGAGCTGTTCGATCACCGGAACGACCCGCTCGAGTTCAGCGTCGAGGTGAACCCGTCCCGCTCCCGGACGGGTCGACTCGCCGCCGACATCGACGAGGTCGGCACCCTCGGCGGCCAACTCGAACCCATGTGCCACCGCGGCGGCCAGGTCGAGGTAGTCGCCACCGTCGGAGAACGAATCCGGGGTCACGTTGAGCACCCCCATCACTTGGGTGCGTCCGGGTTGCGGCAGCGAAGTCACTCGCAGAGCCTAGCCAATACAGCCGCCCACCGGTCGGCCGTGGACCACGGGCGAGCGCTAACCGAGAATCGGTCTGATCGCCTCAGCGCAGGGTGGACTTGCTGACCTTCGGCTTGCCTTTGCCCTTGAAGAAGATTCCCGGGTAGCCGCGGGTCCAGAAGCGGTCGCTGGGGTTGTTGATCAGCGTCGACTTCTTGATTCGCAGGGTGCCGGTTCGGTTGTTGCTGACGAAGAAGACCGCGCCGCCGCCTTCCTTGGCGTGGTTGTTCTTGATCAGGGTGCCGGCGATGCGGATGGTGAACTTGTTGCCATCGGCGTAGATCGCGCCGCCGCTGCCGCCGCCCGGTGTCCCAGAGCGCTTCGGGTTGGCGCCATGGCCTATCGCGGTGTTGTTGGTGAACAGGCTGTTCAGCACCGTCCAGGACACTCCGATGCTGCTCAGCGCACCGCCATTGGAGCAGGTGCCACCCAGGCCGGGCGCACCGCCGAAGGTGCTGTGGTTCACATACACCGGGCGATTCTTGTACTGGCTGAGCACCCGGATCGCCGCGCCGCCAAGGTCAGGGCCGGTGGCATCGCACTTGTTGCGCACGAAGACTGAGTTGACCACTTTGAACTGGCCGCCACGGACGAAGATCGCGCCACCACCACCGCCATCGGTCTTCTTGCCGGTGGAGTTGCCGTCGGCGAAGGTGAGGTTCTGCACGACCAACTTGGGAGTGGACTGGTTCTGACAATGCGACGTGGTCCACACCTGCGCAGCGTCACAGGTGTTCTGGTACAGGATCCGTCGCTCACCGCCACCACTCAAGGTGACTTTGTTGCCGCCGTCCAACACCAACAGCTTGTTGGTGTTGCGCACCTTAGCGGTCCGGGTCATCACGATGGTGATCGGGTCGGGGCCGCAGTTGAACGTCACGATCCCACCCTTGGCGACCGCAGCGACCACGGCCTTGGAGGTACAGCTGGCGGGCGTGCCGTTGCCGATGACCCGAGTGGGTTTTGTGGTCTTCACCGCTTTGGCCGCCGCCGGCACCTTCGCCTTGCCCGACGGGTTGCCGGCCGCGATCCCGAAGCTGTTCACCGCCGGGGTGACGATTGCGGTGGTCACGGCTGATTGCGCGACGCGGACCACCGCCACGCTGGGCGCAGCGCAAGCCGTCGAGGTCACGGCGAGGGTGATCGCGGCCACCAGGATTCGCCGCACGGTTGGCGTCATGCCCCGACTCTAATGCGAGCACGCTGGCCGGCACAGGCCCCAGCCGGCGCAGGACCCGGCCTCAGCCGATGATGAGGCTCATGGCTTCGGCGCGGGTGGCGGGGCTGGCCATGACGCCGCGAACGGCGCTGGTGACCGTCTTGGCCCCCCGCTTGCGAACGCCGCGCATGGTCATGCACAGATGTTCGCATTCGATGACCACGATGACGCCCCGGGCGCCGAGATGCTCCACCAAGGCGTCGGCGACCTGAGAGGTCAGCCGCTCCTGAACCTGTGGACGGCGCGCGTAAGCGTCCACCAACCGCGCCAACTTGCTTAGGCCGGTGATCCGGCCCGCACTGGGGATGTAGCCCACATGGGCCACGCCAGTGAAGGGCAACAGATGATGCTCACAGGTGCTCCACACCTCGATGTCACGCACCAGGACCATCTCGTCGTGGCCCAGGTCGAAGGTGGTCGACAGCACCTCGGCAGGATCGCTGTCCATCCCGACGAAGATCTCCGAATACGCCCGCGCCACTCGGTCCGGCGTGTCTTTCAAACCTTCGCGGTCGGGGTCTTCTCCGATACCGATCAGGATCTCGCGCACCGCAGCGGCAACTCGGTCATGATCGACAGCCATGGCTCAGCTTTCGGGAGGCTTTGGTGGACCGCCCAGCCCTTGGTCGCCGGGGTACAGCGGCGGATAGGACGCCGGCGGGTTCTGCGGCGGATAGGACGGGTAGCCCGGCGGCGGGAAACCGGCCGGTGTCGCCGGTGGCAGCGACTCGGGAGCCTCCGGCTTCAGCAAGCGCTCGGGAGGATCGACCGGCGGGACGTCACTGGGCTTGCGCGTGTCCGAACCGGTCCACGGCGGACGCTTCGGCCAGCGCTGCAACGGCTCAAAGATCTTCGAGACCTGCTCCTTGTCGAGCGTCTCCTTCTCGAAGAGCTGACGCACCAACTCGTCCAGCACCTCACGGTTGGTGCTGAGCACGTCATAGGCCTCTTGATGGGCATTGGCGATGAGCTTGGACACCTCGGCGTCCACCTGAGCCGCCACGGCCTCGGAGTAGGTGCGCGACTCGCTGGCGTAATCCATTCCCAGGAAAGGCTCACGGTCGCCGGAGCCGTATTTCACAGCCCCCAACTCGGAGGTCATGCCGTATTCGGTGACCATCGCGCGGGCCAGCTTGGTGGCCTTCTCGATGTCGTTCCCGGCACCGGTGGTGGGGTCGTGGAACACCAATTCCTCGGCGGCACGCCCACCCAGCATGTAGGCCAACTGGTCGAGCAGTTCACCACGGGTCTGGGAGTACTTGTCGTCGTCGGGCATCACCATGGTGTAGCCCAGAGCGCGGCCACGCGGCAGGATCGTCACCTTCTGAACCGGGTCGGTACCCGGCATCGCGGCTGCAACCAGGGCATGGCCACCCTCGTGGTAGGCGGTGATGAGCAGTTCACGCTCGTTCATCACCCGGCTGCGCTTCTGCGGCCCGCCGATGACGCGATCGATGGCCTCATCGAGTTGCGGCTTGCCGATGAATCGCAGGTTCATCCGCGCGGTGAGCAGGGCGGCCTCATTCAGCACATTGGCCAGATCGGCACCGGTGAATCCCGGGGTGCGCTTGGCAACCGTCCCCAGATCCACATCCGGCGACATCGGCTTGTTGGCCGCATGCACCCGCAGGATCTGCAGGCGCCCCTTCATATCGGGGGCCTCCACCGGGATCTGGCGATCGAAACGCCCCGGACGCAGCAGGGCGGGGTCCAACACATCGGGCCGGTTGGTGGCCGCGATCAACACCACGCCACCGCGAACATCGAAGCCGTCCATTTCGACCAACAGCTGGTTCAACGTCTGTTCACGCTCATCGTGTCCGCCGCCCATGCCCGCACCGCGATGGCGTCCGACAGCATCGATCTCGTCGATGAACACGATCGCGGGGGCAGCTTCCTTGGCCTGTTCGAAGAGGTCACGCACGCGCGAGGCACCGACACCGACGAACATCTCCACGAAGTCCGAACCCGAAATGGTGAAGAACGGAACACCCGCCTCACCGGCCACGGCTCGAGCCAGCAGCGTCTTGCCGGTTCCGGGCGGACCGTAGAGCAGCACCCCCTTGGGGATCTTGGCACCGACGGCGGTGAACTTGCCGGGCTCGGAGAGGAACTCCCTAATCTCCTGCAGCTCCTCGATGGCCTCTTCACAACCGGCCACGTCAGCGAACACCGTCTTGGGGGTGTCCTTGCTGGCGAGTTTGGCTTTCGACTTGCCGAAGCCCAGCACCCGGTTGCCGCCGCCTTGCACGTTGTTGATCATCAAGAAGAACAAGATGCCGATGATCAAGAAGGGCAGCACGCTGAACAGGAAAGTGCTCAAGATTCCGGGCTGGGCGACCTTGCCGTCCCATTTGTCGAGAGTTCCGGCGGCCTGCCTCGCCACGAGACGGTCGACGATCTGCTGACTTTCGTTCCCGACCCACAGCGCCTGCAGCTTCTGCGGCGGATTGTCCTTGGTGGTGACCTTGATGGTCTGCTCACCGTCGGTGAGGATCACCTCGGCCAGTGGGGTGTCGGAGTTGATCAGCGCGATCACGTCCGAGGTGGGCTTGTCGGTGTAGCCGTTGGCATTGCTGACCATCTGGAAGATGACGACGACGCCGATGAAGATCAGCGCGATCCACAGGATCGGTGATCGGAGAATCTTCGACATATTCATAGGCTGCTTTCGTCAACACGTGCCAAGGCGCAAGTAGGACGATACCGAACCAGGCAACTGTCCTGCCCGTCAACGACAGGTGAATCGGGGTTAGGCACGGGCCGGGGCACGGCGCCTCAGCTGTAGACGTGAGGCGCCAGGATGCCCACATCGCGCAGGTTGCGGTAGCGCCCGGCGTAGTCCAGGCCATACCCGACGACGAACTGGTTGGGCAGGTCGTAGCCGACGTATCGCACGTCGATGTCGATCTTCATGGCATCAGGCTTGCGGAACATCGCCATGATGTTCAGGCTCGCCGGATCACGCGACGCCAGGTTCTGCATCAGATACGACAACGTCAAGCCGGTGTCGATGATGTCCTCGACCACCAGCACGTGGCGTCCGACCAGGTCTGTGGAGAGGTCTTTCAGGATCCTCACCACGCCGGAGGAGTGCGTACCCATGCCGTAGGAGGACACGGCCATCCAGTCCATGGCGCAGTCGATGTGCAGTGCTCGGGAAAGGTCGGCCATCACCATGACCGCCCCGTTGAGCACCCCGACCAGCAGCGGGTTCTTGTCGGCGTAGTCCACGTCGATCTGGGCGGCGATCTCGGCCAGGCGAGCAGCGATCTGTTCCGGCGTGTAGAGCACTTCGGTCAAGTCTGCTGCGATATCTACGGCATCCACAGCTCAAACCTACCGTCCCGGGAGCAGGCCCGGGGCCGTGGTCCTCACAGCGGTTCGGCCACGAGGCGTCCGGCATGGCGGCGAATCCGCAGCCCCGGCAGGTCAACCCCGACCTGTCCACGCCAGTCCACGACCAAGCCCCATGCCGCCTGAAGGTGGGTGGCGCTGGCTTCGTGCGCGCCGGCGTCCAGCAGCCACCAGCGCAATACGCGGGTGGCGATCGGCTCGGGAAGTTCGAGCAGTGCGTCGACTTCCAACGCCGGACCGGCCAGGTCTCGGGTCGCGCGGCTGGCGAGCTCGTCCAGATAGTCGGCATCGGCACGGGCGAGTTGCGCAGACCGTGCCAATGCCTCAGTGACGCCGGGGCCGAGTTGCTCCTCCAATGTCGGAATCACCTCAGTACGCACCCGGACGCGGGTGAAGCGCCGGTCCTGATTGTGCGGGTCGATCCAGGGATCCAGCCCGAACTCCTGACAGGCCGCGGCGGTGACGCTGCGTCGCAGGCCCAGGAAGGGGCGCAGGAACCGACCACGCGCTGCGGGCATCCCGGCGAGCGAGCGCACCCCCGAGCCCCGGGCCAGACCCAGCAGGACGGTCTCGGCCTGGTCGTCCATGGTGTGGCCCAGCAGAATGTGCTCATCGTCGGTGGCTGCCGCCTCAAGGGCTGCGTACCGGGCATCTCGGGCGGACGCCTCAGGGCCGGCGCCGTCGTCGCGAACGCGGACGCCGATCACCTCGGCCGCCATCTTCAGACGCTGCTGCAGTTGCGTGACGACTCCCGCCGCGACGTCCGCCGATTCCGGTTGTAGGTCGTGATCGACGACGACTGCTCGGATTGGGTCGCCGCGACGGGCCGCCACCACCGCAGCGGCCGCCGCCAAAGCCAGTGAGTCTGGACCACCCGAGCAAGCGATCAGGAGCGGCCCGCGACGCACCCGCTCGACCGCCTGCACAACGGTGAGACCGGCCGAACCCAAGGCACGTCGGGCCACCGCGACGACCTAGATCCGATCCAGCCAGCGCTGCGGCTCGCGCAGTTCGCTGAGCGAGGGCAGCATCTCGGGGGCGGAGAAGGCCCGGTTCAAGGTGGCGACATCGGTGGCGTCAATCACGTCGTGGCAGAACTTCCCGCCCTCGCGATACTGGGCGTACTTGATGTCCAAACCCAGCAACTTCTGCACCCAGGCGAACCAGCCACCGGAATAGCGTCGCTGATCGAAGGCCCTCCGAATGACAGCGAAGCTCGGCACGACCTCCGGCCCGACCCGATCCATCATCACGTCGGCGTGGCCTTCCAGTAGCGACATGACGGCGGAGGCGTTGTCGAAAGCCGCTTTCTGGGCGGGGGTTCCCAGCACAGCATCGGTCGGGTCGTCGGTGCGCCAGGCGAATCTGAGTTCATCACCGTCGAGGAGTTCACCGATCAGCCCCAGCAGATGCTGGCGAAGCCAGGGGGCATACCCGAACTGGAAACGGTGGGTTTCTTCGTGCAGGCAGACCCACAACCGAAAATCGGAGGGCACGACGCCCAAAGCGCGTTCCACGGTGACCACATTCGGTGCCACCAGCATCAGCCGGTTCGGTTCGCCGAAGGGGTCGAACTGTCCCAGGATGCGCGTGGCCACGACCGCCATCACGACGCCGACCTGACCGCCGAGGGCTTTGGCGCCGGCGCGCTGCCAGGAGTTCTCGGCGGGTTTCGGCGCGCCCGCAGCACCTTCCAGCATCGCTGCGGCGGAGCGGGTGACAGCTCTGAGCCAGGTTGCCCGGTCCACCACCAGGATCTCCGAACTGGCCGGCTGGGGAAGCTCGGTGACGCGGGCGACGTGCTCGGTGGCCGCCGCAGCCGCGCGGCGCAGGTCGGCGACGACGACGCTGACATCTTCGGCATCCAGGTACGGTCCGGCCGGAAGCACCATGGTGCCGGCACTCACCGCCGCGTCCCAGTCGATCGTGGGGATCTGTTGCATGGGCCTACCTTATTCAGTGGCAGCCACAGCGGGCGGTGGCCGCAGCACTGCGGTCCAGCCAGTTGTAGAGCCGTTCGTAGCTGACCGACTGGCTGGAGTTCGCGAGTTCAGCGAAGACCAGCACGGCCCCGTCGCGCGTTGTGAGGTAGCCGGCCAGTCCGGCCACGCCCCGCAGTGTTCCGGTCTTGGCGTGGACGGTGTGCCGTCCGGGTCGTTCTGACTTGTCATCGAAGCGATCGGCCAGAGTTCCGGTTTCGGCAGCCACCGGCAAGCCTGCGACGACTGCCCGATAGCTGGAGTCGGCCAACGCCAGGCGCATTGCGGCGGCGAGGGCGTCGACAGTCAGGCGGTTCGTCGGCGACAGGCCGCTACCGTCCTGAATCCGCTGCCCGGTGCGCCACAATCCGTGGGCGGTGAGCCAGGCGGTCACATTCGCGGCGGCGCCGGCGAAACTACCGGGCCTGCCGTTGGCCAGGGCGGCGTGGCGGGAGATCGTCTCGGCGCCGACGTTGTCGCTGATCAGCAAAGTGCGCTTGATGATCAAGGCCAGCGAAGCCGAAGTCACGCGGGCGATCTCGGTGGCGCCGGTGGCGGCTTTGGTGGAGCTGATCGACGTCACCGTGATGCCGGCCTTCGTCAACCGCGCCGCGAAGGCCTTGGCTGCGGTCAGCGGCGGTTTGGGATCGGCCCGGTAGCGGCTGAGCTTGCCGGAGTTGATCTCCAGCGCGGACACGCGGGCCTCGTAACCGCGCCAGGCCTTCTTCCAGTACGGGCTGAAGGTCGGACCGCTGAACAAGCTGGCGTCGTAGCCCAGACTGATCGAGGTGCGTCCCTGGGCTTTCAGGGCCGTCGCAGTCGATTTCGCCAGGGCCTGCAGTGATGCCGGCTTGTAGCGCGAGGTGGACTGCTTGTTGGTCAGCAACGGATCTCCGCCGCCCACCAGCACGATGCGACCCGTCCCGGCGCTCACGACGCGGGTGGCGAAGCTGGTCGACGGCCCCAACGCCTCCACTGCCGACATCGTGGTCATGAGTTTCATCGTGGAGGCCGGTGTAAGCGGCTTGCGACTGGCACGGCTGGCCAGGACGCCACCGCTGGGCGTGACGACTTCGATGGCCACCGAGGAGATGCCCTTGCGTGAGACGGCTCGAAGCTTCGCCGTGAGCACGGCGGGGTCAGGTAGCACCGATGCTGTCGCTGCGGGCGAAGTCACTTCGACCGGTGCCGCCTGCGACGGCGCCACCGCACACCCGGCCAACAGCGCCGCTAGAAGCGGCGCAGCCAGGATCGTCGCTCGTCCACGCCTGGAGAGCGGCTGGCGCGGACGGCGCTCGGGAAACGCTAGGCTCGGATCAGACATCCGTTCCATCATGACAGAGAGGTGCGGTCCGAACTATGGATCACCCCGCATTCATTCGCCCCACGATCCAGCCCAGCCTGCACTTCGAAGTGACGATCGAGATTCCCAAGGGAACCAAGAACAAGTACGAGATGGACCATCACACCGGTCGGATCCGGCTGGATCGGACCCTGTTCACCTCCACGCAGTACCCCAGCGACTACGGATTCATCGAGGGCACTCTGGGCCAGGACGGTGATCCGCTGGACGCCATGGTGCTGATTCCGGAGCCGACTTTCCCCGGGGCCCTGGTCGAGTGCCGTGCCATCGGCATGTTCCGCATGAAGGACGAAATGGGCGGCGACGACAAGGTGCTGTGCATCCCGGTGGCCGACCAGCGTCAGACCAATATCAAGGAGCTCACCGACCTGCCGAATCTGGCCCTGTTGGAGATCGAGCACTTCTTCAGCGTCTATAAGGACCTGGAACCGGGTAAGTCGGTCGAGGGAGCGATCTGGGTCGGTCACGCCGAGGCCGAAATGGAGATCCGGGCCTCCTGGGAGCGCGCCCGGGGCACCTCCTACGAGAACCAGTTCACCCGGGAGTAAACCCTCACCGACTATGGCGATCCGCGGCGAACCGAAAGCACACCAGCTCTATCTGCTCCGTCACGCGGACGCGGAGGGCGACCTCTACGGGCTGGGTGATGCGTCACGGGGTTTGAGCCGCAATGGTCGGGCACAGGCCCGCGAGATGGCCGAGTTGCTGCACCGGACCCGAATCGAGTTGGTGTTGTGCTCCACAGCCACTCGCGCCAAGGAGACCACGGCCCTACTGGGTCTCAGCGCGCCGGTTCGACACCTACCCCGGCTCTACAACGCCAGCTCGCGCCAGGTACTGGCTGAACTGGCTGCCGTCGACGACAGCGTCCATTCCGTGCTGGTTGTGGGGCATGCGCCCGGCTTGCCGAGCTTGGCCTATTCACTGGCTACCCCCGATTCGGATGCTGCCGCACTGGCCCTGGTTCGACCGGTCTTTCCGCCGGCGACGCTGGTGGCGATGGAGTTCTTCGGCGGCTGGTCGAATCTCTCGCAGGCACGCGTCTTCACCGCGCTACTGACCCAGTCGTCACCGGGCAATTTGCATTGAGTCGGTCCCGCCACAGCGGTGCCGTCAGCAGGCCTACACTGAGGAATCCGTAGGGCTGGTTTTTGGGCATGCGAACTATTGCCTACGCTCCATAGCCAGTGAGTGGTCATGGCTGCTGGACTAGCCCCGGGGTACCCCATAGGGTATGGCCGCTAGACCCAAGGCCATTGAAAGGAGTTGGTGATGGCAGAGGTTGTCGTCCTCGGTGCCGGGATTTCCGGGCACACCGCGGCGTTACATCTGAGGCGATTGCTGGGCCGGGGACACAAAGTCACCGTCGTCTCGCCGAATTCAAACTGGAACTGGATTCCGTCAAACATCTGGGTGGGGGTGGGCAAGCTCCCCAAGGAGAAGGTGGTCTTCCCACTGGAGCCTGTGTATCGACGCAAAGGAATCGAGTTCCTCCAAGCCAAGGCCACAGCCATTCGCCCCAAGGGTGATGCGCAGGACAGCCGCGGTGCCGTGGACGTCGAGTTCACCGGGCAGAACAAAGCCGGTCAGACCGACCGCATCCGCTACGACTACCTGGTCTATGCGACCGGGCCGAAGCTGAAGTTCGAGGCCACCGAGGGACTGGGCCCCGACAGCGGCAACACCACGTCGGTGTGTACCGCCGATCACGCTCGCGAGGCTTCGGAGAAGCTCGCTGCGACGATCGCGAAACTCAAGGAAGGCACCCCGCAGACTCTGGTCGTGGGGACGGGGCACGGCACCTGCACCTGCGAGGGCGCGGCATTCGAGTACACCTTCAATGTCGACCACGAGCTTCGTGAAGCCGGCGTACGTGACTTGGCCACGCTGTACTACATGACCAACGAAGCCCAGCTGGGTGACTTCGGTGTGGGCGGCATGACCTTCAACCAAAACGGTTTCGAGACCTCTAGTGAGTTGTGGACCAGTTCGCTGTTCCGCGAGCGCGATGTCCGGCCGATCGTCGGCACCCATGTGCACAAGATCACGTCGAGCACGATCAGCTTCGAGACTCTCGATGGCGAGATGCACGACCTCGACTACGACTTCGCCATGCTGCTGCCGCCTTTCGGTGGCCATCCGGTGAAGGCTTTCGATGCCGAGGACAACGACATCACCGGGGAGTTGTTCGCACCCAGTGGCTTCATGAAGGTGGACGCCGACTACACGCCCAAGCCCTACGAGGAGTGGAAGGCCTCCGACTGGCCCTCCACCTACCAGACGGTCGGCTACAACAACATCTGGGCTGTGGGCATCGCATTCGCTCCGCCGCATCAGATTTCACAGCCGCGCAAATCCCCGAACGGAACGGTCATCGCACCGGCCCCGCCGCGGACCGGGATGCCGTCCGGCGTCATGGCCAAGCATGTCGCGATGACCATCGTCGATCGGATCAAGATCGGGTCGAAGGCGAAGGCCTACGAGGCTCCGATGTCCAAGATGGGGGCGGTGTGTGTGGCTTCGGCCGGCACCGGCCTCACCAATGGATCTGCAGCAGCCATGATCATGAACCCGGTGGTTCCTGATTACGCCAAGTACCCGACCGGCCGGGATCTGGCCACCACCCGTGGCGAGATTGGGCTTTACGGTCACTGGTCGAAGCTGATGCTGCACTACCTGTTCATCTACAAGGCCAAGGCCCGTCCCGGCTGGCAGCTGATTCCGGAGTGATCATGAGTGAAGAGAAGACCACCACGCCCGTTCCGGTCCTGGACCTGAGCGGTGCGCCGATGCCCAATGTGAAGACTCTGAAGGCTCGTTACAACCTGTTGAGTCAGTTCGGCAAGTTCGTCGGGTTCAACCTTTCGATCATGAGCATGGTCGTGAAGGAAGGCGAACACTAGCCCCAACACACGTCAATGGCGGCGGCCCCAGTTCGGGGGCCGCCGCCATTGACGTTTTCGGTCGAGTGAACGGTGCCGCACGCGGCGACGGCGTCCCGGGTTCAAGCCAAGGAGAGGAAGAGCTTCTCCAAAGTGGCGGTATCAACCTTGCTGTCGTCGGTCTCTTCCAGCAGACACTGCCGAAGACCGCCGGCGATCACGGCGAAACCAGCCCGGTCCAGCGCCTTGGAAACCGCTGCGAGCTGAGTGACCACCTCGGTGCAGTCGCGGCCCTCTTCGAGCATGCGGATGATCCCACCGATCTGCCCCTGAGCACGCTTGAGACGCTTGAGTACCGGCTCCATCTCCTCCGGGTCGAGTTGCATCAACGCACCCCTTTCAGCCTTGTAACTGAAAGGAATCCTACTCGTCGCAGGACCTTGTTCGTCGCTCATGATGCAGACTCGGCGGTCTCTTGCTCGGCGACCTCAGCACGGATCGCTTCCATGTCGGCAGCCTTGACCGCGCCGATCAGTTCGTCCAGGGCTGAGGCGGGGAGGGCGCCCGGCTGGGAGAAGACGAGGATTCCTTCGCGGAAGACCATCAGGGTGGGAATGGACATGATTCGAGCTGCAGCCGCGAGTTCGCGCTCAGCTTCGGTGTCGACCTTGCCAAAGACCAGGTCCGGGTACTTCTCAGAGGCAGCTTCGTAGACGGGGGCGAACTGCATGCAGGGACCGCACCAACCAGCCCAGAAGTCCACCAGGACGATGTCGTTGTCGGTGACGGTCTGCTCGAAGTCCGCCATGCCGAGATTCGTGGTAGCCATCCGGTTCTCCTTTCGATACCCCCTAGGGTATCAGGTGTTCCGTAGCGCGACCTCAGCAACGGGGAAGCTCGACTGGCAGCATCCCGCCGCCTCCCTGGAGCCACCTTGGGGAATCGAACCCCAGACCTACGCTTTACGAGAGCGTCGCTCTACCGACTGAGCTAAGGTGGCCGGGCCCCGTGGGCCGGTGCCCAACTATAGGGGACGAGGCGCCGTTGTGCCCAAGCGAAACCGTCTGGCGGTTCACCCGCCGGCGCCAGTCGGAATCACTGACAGCGGGTACCGTCGGCCGGAACGACATCCTTCGTGAGGTAGGCCACCACCAGCTTGTTGATGCAGGGGGATTTGCCGTAACTGCCGTGGCCCTCGCCCTCGTAGGTCACCAGCACCGCCGAGCGGAGTTGATCGGCCATACTCACCGCCTGCTGGTAGGGCGTGGCATTGTCGCCGGTGCCACCGATCACCACAATCGGCGGCGCCGAGGCTCCGGTCAGCTGCACGGTGAGATAGGCGGACGGCCGCGCCGACCACAACGGGCAGGTGTAGTCGGGCCCGAAATACGTGCCGAAGATCGGTGCCTTGCGTTGGTCTTCGGCCCAGACCCTATCGGCGTCCAGCACGCCCTTCTCCTTGGTGTCCAGGCAGCTGATCGCAGGAAAGGCAGAGAACACCGTGTCGAAGTGGCCGTCCTCGTCGCGCCCATTGAGCTGGTCGGCAGCCAGCAGCAGATTCGATCCGTCACCGTCCATGGCCCGGCGCAGGATCACCGCGAGCGGATTCCATGACGCCTTGCCGCCGTAGAGCGCCGTCGCGATACCGGTCATGGCCAGGGTCTGGGTGAGTTCGCGATTCCCGACCGGGAGCGGCTGAGCGTCCAGACCATCGATGAACGCGGTGATGGTGGCCAGGACCTCCTTCTTGGTCCCTCCCAGCCCGCATCGCTGGTCAGCACACCACGCGGCGAAGTTCCCCAAGGCCAAATCGAAGCCCTGAGCTTGGATCACCTCGGAGTTGTCGGTGATGTCCACTGCCGCGTCCAACACCAGATGGCCGACATTCCCCCCGAACAACTCGGCGTAGGTGGCACCGATCTGGGTGCCGTAGGAGTAGCCGAGGTAGTTCAGGGTGGGATCTTTGACCAAGGCCCGCAGCAGATCGAGATCCTGCACCGTATCCACGGTGCCGATGTGGTCCAGCAGATCGCCGTTGCGCTGCCGACAGGCCTGTCCGAAGTCGTAGTTGGCTTGAATCAACGCCTCGCGTTCGGCTTCGTCGTCGGGGCTGGCATCGAGGTTCGAATAGGCATCGGCTTGCGCGTCACTCAGGCAGCGGATCGGAGTCGAGCCGCCGGTGCCGCGCGGGTCCCAGCCGACGATGTCGTATTGCTCAAGCCCCGTGGTGTGGAAGCTCGAGACCAGGTCGCGGCCGGAGGCACCGGGCCCGCCCGGATTGATGAACAGCGTGCCTAGTCGTGGGGTCGCTGTGGCCGGCAGCTTCCGCAGTGCCAGGGTGACTGCACGGCTTTGCGGATCGGCGTAGTCCAGGGGCGCCAGCACTGTGGCGCAGACGGTGTCGTCGCCGTCATTGCAGTCCCGCCAGGTCAGCTTCTGCTTCAGGTATGGGGTGAGCGCTCGCCCCGGGAGCCCGTCCACCAGACCGTCGACGTCGGGTTGGGACGATTTTGATACCGGACGATCCACGGCGATACCGGGGACAGCGGAAATGTGGATGCCCGCCAGCGGGCTGGGCGAGGGGCTTGGCTGCGCCGCAGGGGTGCAACCGGTGGCCAAGAGTGCCACGACCACCGCGGTAGCCGCGATCCGCACCAGCTTGGCGTTGCTACGGATCGCCCCCACGCCTTCGGTCACGCTCAGAGCCTAGTGGCCGCGACCTAGCACACTGTCAGGACTTGCCCGCGGATCACTCCTCGACAATCGCGCGCGATACCTTGTCGGCTTCCCGTGCCGAACGCAGGCTGCGGTCCAGGCTCCAGCCGCCCCCGCCGATGAACACCAACAGCAGTCCGACGGCTGCGATCAGGAGCGAGGACTCACCGAGGAAGCCGAACTGGCCCTCCACGAAGACCGAGAAGCTGCCCCAGTAGTAGAAGGCCAGCGAACCCACTGCGATCAGCGTGGCCCCGGCTGCTGAGTAGCGCGTTGCCAAACCCATCACCATCGAAACCGCGATGAGAAGGCAGGCGGCCGCAGTGATGACACCCATCAGGTCCGGCGACGGCAGCGCCGTCGAACCGAAGAGCTTCTGCGTCGCTGTGGGATCGAGCAGCATCTGGGTGCCGCGGACACCGAAGATCACTGCCAGGGCGAGACGAACCAAGAACAGCCCTAAGGAACCCCAGAAACGGTCGGTCTTCTGCTTCATGGCCTTGACCGGCGCCGGCGCAGCCGCAGCGGGAGCAGGCGCAGCGGTGGGCGTGCCATCGACCATGGTCTCGGCCGCGCCAGCCGCAGTGAGTGCGGCCGAACGCGCGTCGCGTCGGGCGGCACGCTCAGCGGCGAGTTTGCGCTCTTCGTCGCTCAAGGCGGCGGCTTCGGTGGAACTGGGCTCACCGTAGTTGCGGAAGATGTCTCCCGCGCCGGGAATCGGTTCCTCGGGCGGAGTCGCCCAGGAAGTGCCGGAAGCCGCCACGGATTCGGTCGGGGTCGGCGCCGGTGCAACAGGCTCAGGGGCGACCTGAACCGGGGGCGGCGGCGGCAACAGCACTGCGGCCGGGTCTTCAGGCTGAGCCTCAGGCTCGATATCGGCACCGCCGACCGGTTCTGGTGCACTCTCAGGCTCGGCCGGAGGTGTCCACACCGGCACGGCAGGCAGGATCGGCCCAGCCGATGCAGCGGGAGCGGCATCCTCAGCCGGTTCCGGGTCCGGACTCGACAGGTCATCGGCCGCCGGTGGCATGTCCGCGACCGGAGCGGCGAGCACGGGAGCTGCCGGCATCACCGGCTCGGGAGCGACAGGGATCACCGGCTCGGCGGCAGGCGGCAACTCTGCCTCCACTGCGACTGGCATCTCCGGCTCGGGAGCAGCAGGGATCACCGGCTCGACGGCAGGCGGCAACTCTGCCTCCACTGCGACTGGCATCTCCGGCTCGGGAGCAGCAGGGATCACCGGCTCGGGCGCAGCAGGCATCACCGCTTCCGGCGCGGGGGCCGCTGCGGGCGGAGGCGGGGTGAGGCCCTCCGGTGCTGTCGGCATAGCTGCTTCGGGTACGGCCTCCGGTGCTGGCGGCACCGCCATCGGAGGCACGTCAGGCGCACCGAAGACGGGCATCGCCGGCGGTTCCGGTTGCTGCGGAACAGCGGGCATGGGCGGGGGCAGCGGGGTTTCTGGCTCGCGCGGCTCGGTCACGGGGGAAGTCCTTTCCTGCAAAGCTCCTCAGCCTATGCTGGCACTAAACCGACTCAAACGGCTTCAACGACACGTTCTCCGGTGGGCGGAGCTCACCTCGTGGTTGACAGGCTGATAAGCAAAGACTCCATCGCGAGCACCGGTGTGACGTTGGTCTCCAATGCCCGTCGACACTGCAGAATCGCATCCAATCGCACGATGGTCGACTCCGCCGTGGAGGCTGCGGCGATCCGTTCGACCTGGTCGAATTGCTCGACATTGATGGGGTCGGCGCCGGCGCCGGTCTGCACGATCAAGACATCGCGGTAGAAGGACGTGAGTTCGGTCAGGACCCGATCCAATGAGTCGCGCTGCAATCGCTTGGCTCGGGCCTTCTGCTGCTCGTCGAGGTCGCGGAGCGCTGCCTGCGCGTGGCGCTGTTTGATGTTGCGGGCGCCCCCGCCGGTGCCAGTGGCTCCGGCCAGGGACCGTTCCAGATCCTCACGTTCCCGGCGATCGAGTTCCGCAGTGACACCAGCGGCATCAGCACTTGCCGTCTCCACCAGTTCGCCGGCGGCACGCAGGCAGGCCCCAAGGCTGGTCAACGTGGAAGGCAGCGCAAGCACCTCGGCTCGGCGCTGCCGGGCCGCGTCGCTGCGCGCCAGCGCACGCGCACGTCCGATGTGGCCTTGTGCGACCCTGGCGGCGAAACGCGCCGTCACCTCATCGATGCCATCGCGGCGCTGCAACAGTTCGGTGATCGCCGCCGTGCTCGGGGTGCACAGTTCGACGCGACGACACCGGGACCGAACCGTGGCAACCAGATCCTCCGCATTGGGCGCGCACAACAGCCACACGGTTCGCGCCGGCGGCTCTTCAATGCTCTTCAACAGTGCGTCGGCGCCGCGCTCGGTGATCCGATCGGCGTCCTCCACGACCAATACCTGGAAGCGGCCGAGAGTCGGCGACATCGCTGCCCGGCGCACCAGTTCCCGCACCTGATCCACCCCGATGCTGAGTTGCTCGGTCCGAATTACGGTGACATCAGGATGGGACCCGGCCAGAGCAGTGGTGCACGCATTGCATTCGCCACAGCCACCGATCCGGCACTGCAAGGCGGCGGCGAAAGCCCGTGCCGCGTTGGACCGCCCTGACCCTGGCGGCCCAGTGATCAGCCACGCATGGGTCATCGCGCGCGCCGAGCCGTCCGACTCTGTCGCCGACACGGCACGCTGCAGAGTCGCGACCACCTGTTCTTGCCCGATCAGGTCGGTCCAGACTCCCGAAAGCGCTGCACTGTCCACGGCGTCAGCCTGCCCTACGCCGGTGACAGAAGCGAGGCCACCCGAGCGATCACAAGCTCGGCGATCTGCTCCTGCGGGTCGCGCGCCGGCACCACCAGATAGTGCTGAGCATCACGCGCGGCCAACTCCAGAAAACCCTGGCGGGCGCGTTGGTGCACGCTGTCTCCGGCGCTCTCGAGGCGGTCCTTATCGGCGATGCCTGCAACGCCGAAAAGAGGATCCAGGTCCAACAGCACGGTCAGATCGGGAAGCAGATCCCGGGTGGCCCAGCGGGCGATCTGCTCGACACGATCCACATCCAGATCGCGACCGGCTCCTTGGTAGGCGAGCATCGAATCCACATAGCGATCGCTGATCACCACGGCACCTCGGCGCAAAGCGGGTAGCACCACTTCGTCGACGTGTTGGGCCTTGTCTGCTGCGTACATCAAAGCCTCGGCCCGAGGCGAGACGTCGCCCCACTTCGGGTTGAGGACCAGATCGCGCAGTACCGAACCGACCTCGGTGCCGCCCGGTTCGAGGGTCACCACCACTTCGCGGCCCTGTTGGGCGACCCAGTCGGCCAGCAACGTGGTTTGGGTGGATTTTCCGACACCGTCGCCACCTTCGAAGACGACAAAGAGCCCTTCACTCACCACCGGACCCCTTTCTGCTCGCGCCAACCCTACCCAAGTCGTCGATCACCTAAGGAGGTCGCAGCCTCCGCTCGCGGCGGAGGCTGGCATCGACGAAGCGGGGCCGCCGATCAGGACTTTCGTGGACGACGAGTGCGCTTGGGCGCCGGGCCCTTGGCGCGCTTCTCGGCGAGCAGCTCGGCAGCTCGCTCCACCGTCATCGTCTCCACTGAGTCGACTCGGCGCAGGGTGGCATTGGTCTCACCGTCGGTGACGTAGGGGCCGAACCGGCCGTCCTTGATCACGATGGGTTTGCTGGTCGCGGGGTCGGCCCCCAACTCCCGCAACGGACCGGCCGCAGCGCGAGCACCGCGTCCCCTGGTTTTCGGCTGGGCGTAGATCTCCTCGGCCTCGGCCACAGTGATGGTGAAGATCTGCTCCTCGCTCGTCAACGAGCGCGAATCTGTGCCCTTCTTCAGATAGGGACCGTAGCGGCCGTTCTGCGCGGTGATCTGCTCCCCGTCCGCACCGACACCGACCACCCGCGGCAGGTTGAGGAGCTTCAGCGCATCCGCCAAGGTCACCGTTTCAGGGCTCATCGAGGCGAACAACGAGCCGGTGCGAGGCTTGGCACTCTTGGGCGAGTCCTCGGGCAACACCTCGGTCACATACGGTCCGTAGCGACCGTCCTTGGCGACGATGGTGTGACCGCTGTCGGGGTCGACCCCGATCTCGCGCTCCTCGGCGGCGGGCTTCGCCAATAATTCTTGGGCCATCTCGAGCGTCAACCCAGCCGGAGGCAGATCGGGATCCACATTGGCACGGCGTCCGTCAGCATCCTCGATGTAGGTTCCGTAGCGCCCGACGCGCACATCAATACCGTCGCCGAGCGGGAAGGTGGACAGCTTGCGGGCGTCGATATCGCCCAACTCGTTGACGAGCTTCTGCAGTCCGTCCTCGGCACCATCACCGAAGTAGAAATCCTTCAGCACCGAGACCCGCGCAGCATCCCCGCTGGCGATCTCGTCGAGGGTGTCCTCCATACCGGCGGTGAAGTCGTAGTCGACCAACTTGGCGAAGTGCTCTTCCAACAGCCGGGTCACCGCGAACGCCAACCAGGTCGGCACCAATGCCGAACCCTGCTTGTGCACATAGTCGCGGGCGGTGATCGTACGAATGATGGCTGCGTAGGTGGAGGGGCGGCCGATCTCGAGTTCCTCCAGCTTGGCCACCAGTGACGGCTCGGTGTACCGCGACGGCGGCCGGGTCTGGTGCGCCTCGGCGGTGACCTTCTCGGCATCCAGGTGGCGACCGGATTCCAACTGGGGCAGCCGGGCCTGTTCGTCGTCGCTGCTGCCTTCCTCGACCGACTCCACGTAGGCCTTGAGGAACCCCAGGAAAGTGAACGTCCGACCCGAAGCGGTGAACCCCGCTCGGCCGGATTCGACGACCTCCCCGGTTGCCACATCGGTGATGGCGACGCGATCGGCGAGCGTCGTGCCGATCTTGACCGTCACGGTCTCGCCGATCGCATCGGCCATTTGCGAAGCGATGGTGCGCTTCCAGATCAGTTCGTAGAGCCGACGCTGGTCGCCGGACAGCCCTGTCTGATCGGGAGTACGGAAGCTCTCCCCCGCCGGACGGATGGCCTCGTGCGCCTCTTGGGCGTTCTTCACCTTCGAGGTATAGGTCCGAGGCTTCTCCGGCAGGTACTTGCCGCCGTAAAGCTGCTTGACCTGTTCGCGGGCTGCAGCAACCGCACTGGCCGCCAAGGTGACCGAATCGGTACGCATATAGGTGATGAAGCCGCGTTCGTACAGTTCCTGCGCCACACTCATGGTGCGCTGGGCGGAGAAGCCCAGCTTGCGACCGGCTTCCTGTTGCAGTGTGGTCGTGCGGAACGGCGGATACGGACGCCGGGTGTAACCCTTGGCCTCCACCCCTGAGACGGTGTAGCTGGCCGACGTCAGGGCCTGCGCGAGTTGCTCGGCGGTTTCCTCGCTGAGCTGCAGCAATCCCGAACCGACCAGCGCGCCGCTGGCGTCGAAGTCGCGGCCCACTGCGATGCGCCGGGAATCGAAGGTCACCAACCGGGCAGCGAAGGTGCGCGGCTCCGCGGTTTCGCCGGCGTCCAGGATGGCCTCGATGTCGGCATAGGACGCGGCAGTGAACGCCATGCGTTCCCGCTCGCGATCCACGATCAGCCGAGTGGCGACCGACTGCACGCGTCCGGCGGACAGCTTCGGCATGACCTTCTTCCACAGCACCGGGGAGACCTCGTAGCCGTAGAGCCGGTCCAGAATGCGTCGGGTCTCCTGGGCATCGACCAGGTCGTGGTCGAGTTCGCGGGTGTTCTCCACCGCGGCCAGGATCGCTTCGGGGGTGATCTCGTGGAAGACCATCCGCTTCACCGGGATCTTGGGTTTGAGTTCATCGAGCAGATGCCAGGCGATTGCCTCCCCTTCGCGGTCTTCATCCGTTGCGAGGTAAAGCTCGTCGGCATCCTTCAGCTTGGCTTTGAGTTCCCGAATGGTGCTCTTCTTGTCTGCTGCGACCACATAGAGCGGCTCGAAATCGGCGTCGATATTGACCCCGGTGCGAGCCCATTTCTCACTCTTGTACTTGGCGGGAACCTCCGAGGCGCCGGTCGGGAGGTCGCGAACGTGACCACGGCTGGACTCAACGATGTAGTCCGAACCGAGAAACTTGGCCAGGCTGACCGCCTTTGTGGGTGACTCGACAATGACGAGCCGACGTTTTGCTGCTGCGGGCACTGGCTTCTTCCTGGTGTGGTGTTTCTCGGTCGATGCGCGCTCACTTTAGCCCGCTCCCCCGATCGGAATGGTAATCGGCCACGACAGTGACCCCCTGCCGTGGCCGTATGGTCGCGGTCTTCACACACCACCGATGGCACTGATTCAGGTCAGGAATTGGCAAGCGGCCGATCGGATCAACCTCACCCCCCGGTCGAGGCAATCACGATCGGCCGCCAGCGGGCACCGTCAGTTCACGGGGCTGGATCCCAAGGTGACGGTCGCCGTCTTGGTGTGACCGTTCGCCGTGATCCACGTGATACTGACTTGCTGGCCGGGTTCGTAATTCCGAACCACGTTGGCCAGGTTGGTCTTGGTGGTGATGGTGGTGCCACCGACCTTGGTGATCCGGCTCCCCGCGGTGATACCGGCGTCATCGGCCGGCCCACCGGCTACAACATCAGTGATCGCGATGCCCTTCGACCCCGAGGATCGGGTGGCGGCGACCACACCGAGATAACCGGACGGCCCGACGCGCACCGTGCCCGAGTCCTGGCCGGTCTCGATCTGCTGGACCACTGACAGCGCTGTCGCGATCGGCACTGCGTAGCTGGTGTGATCACTGGTGGAGCCCGCAGTGGTCATTCCCAAGACCTCGGTCTGGGCATCAAACATCGGGCCACCAGAGTCGCCGGGCACGGCACCGGCGGTGGTCTCGATCAAACCAATCAGGTCTTCACTGTTACCCCATGGGGACTCCGACGAGACGGTCAGGTCCTGATCGGTCGCCGTGACACGGCCACCCGCCTTGACCAACTTGCCGCCACCGGAGGCATTGCCCACCGCGGCGATCTGGTCACCTGTGTTGACTGCGTCGGTGTCGATGGTGACGGTGTCCAAACCCGAAGCGTTCTTCAACTGAAGCAGCGCGACGTCACGGGTCTGGTCGAATCCCAGCATGGTCGCGGAGTAGGTCTCCCCGGTGTCGGCGACAGTGACCGCGACCTTCTCCGAGCCCGCCACCACGTGGTAGTTCGTGAGCACCTTGCCATCAGCGGTCAGCACCATCCCGGTGCCTGCCGCGACGCCACTGGACGCTTCGGCTTCGATAAGGACCACGCCTTTGGACTGCGCGGGCGTCACCGTCGTGGAGCGGGTGCCGGTATTCCCCGACTGACCTTGATCCTCGGTAGGAGTGACCTGTGGATAGCCCGGATCGGCCGGTGTGGTCACCTGCGGCTCGCTGGTCGCGGTAAGCACCGTCCTCGTGAGTCCGAAGCCGCCGACCACCAGAACCAGGGCCAGCACACTCACCAGCATCACGACCGGCCAACGCCGCTTGGGCGGCTGAGTAGCGGTCGGGACCTGTTGGTAATACTGCTGCGGCGCGTAGTAGCCCGGATGCGGCGGCACCTGACCGTAGCCATAGGGAGCATTGCCCGACGGGCCGGTCCCGCCGGTGTAGCCGCTGACATAGGGCGCCGAGCCGGGGTTGGGCATGCCATAGCCGGTGGGATAACTGGCTGGCGGACCGTACGGCGGCGGGTAGTTCGGGGGTGGCGGCGGATAGCCACTCGCCGCGGGACTGCCGCTGGGCGGCGCCCAGGCAGGCAGCTGCTGAGTGGGCTCAACGGTGGTGCTCGCCGCTTCCGGATCCACTCCGGTGCCCGACCGCGCCCAGGGCGACACAGACTCCGGCGTCGATACCGGATTGTCGCCGAGCGCGTGTGGCAGTGGTGTGGTCGGCTCGTTGGCGGAGTCGGGAGTGCCCGTTTGCGGGGAGTGGTCCTCGGCCATGTTTTGCTCCTTCGTTCTCCACCAAGTGAAGGCGGCAAATCAATGCCGTAGCTGTCCAGATCCTGTGAGAACCTGTGAATCAGGCCTCACTCAAGTAGCCATCACTGATGAGCCTACGTAGCTGGGTCAACGTTTGGGCCCGAAGCGGTATTTCCTCGACCCCGAGCAGCGAGCCGACCGCGGCGATCAACACCGACAACGGCAGTTCCCCATCGCAGGCGCCAAAGACGGCGGCCACGGCCGTGCCCGGCTCGGTGGCTCGACCCAGGCCGTATTGCTGGCGCAGAACCAGGTGCTGGGGATCCGCGGCGCCGGGTGTTCCGATGGTCTCCTGAATCACGCCCGAATGCCGACGCCAGCGTCGGGCCAATAGCTCCTCGTCGGAGAGTTGGGCGGCCGTGACGCTCCCGAAGTGCGCGGCAATGGCAGCGCCGACGGGCTGATGCACCGCATGTGGCCAATCCTCGATGCGAATCTGCGGCTGCGTGCGTCCGGACGCCCGCAGCGCCACCCAGCCCATGCCGATGCGTCGGATGCCGCAGTCGTCGAAGTAGTCCAACCATTCGGTGTACCGCTGCGCGTACTCCTCCGACGCGCTCAGCCCGGCGTCGGCCAGCCATAGCTCGACGTATTCGAAAGGATCGAGCACTTCACGTTGCAGCACCAGCGCATCGCAGCCGGTGGGGGCGATCCACTCGGTCAGCCGTTCTTCCCACGGTTGATCGGTGTGGGCCCAGTTGCCGAGCACGATCAGGGTGCCGTCGGGGTTGAGGTGTTCGACGGCCTCGGTCACCACGGTTCGCATCAGACCGTCGGCGAGTTGATTGCCTTCGCGGTAGACCAGTTCGCTGCGCGCCGGTGGCGAGATCACATAGGGCGGGTTCGTGACGATCAGATCGAAACGCTCAGCGGCCACCGGCTCGTAGAGCGATCCCAGCCGAAGATCGGCGTCGACCTGTGCGAGTCCGAGGGTGATGGCCGCCAGCTGCAAAGCCCGCGGGTTGAGGTCGGTCGCCACGATGCGCTCGACGTGCTCGGCCAGATGCAAGGCTTGGATGCCGCAGCCGGTGCCCAGATCCAGCACCGTTTCGACGTGATCGCGAGGAATCAACTGGGCCAGGGTCGTCGAAGCCGGGGAAGCGCCCAGCACGAAATCGTGGCGAGGCGGGACGCTGCGTCCGTCCAGCGGAGTGGGATCGGAACAGATCCACGCCGACATCTCGTCGTCGCCGTAGGGCTTCAGCTCGACCGTTGCGCGCACCTGGTCACCGCTGACGACCAGCAGACCGGGGTCGAGCAGCTCCGCCATCGACCCCAGGGCGCGGCGGGCACGATCCACGGGCACCGCGTCGGCGAGCAGCCACAGCCGGATCAGGTCGGCTTGCGGATCGACCTGATCGGCCAACCCGCGCCGAGCCGGGATCGAGCTGTTGCGCGCCAGCCCGGCTACGGCGTCGTCTCCCAGCCGCTCGGTGACCTCTGCGAGGCGGTAGCCGCCGTGGGTGAGGTCGTCTCGAAGTGCGGCGATGGCGGCGTCAGTGAGCATGCCCTGCAGTCTTTCATCCCCCGGGTGACCGTCCGTGGTGCCAGACTGCAGTATGCGAATTGTCAGCCTCGGCGCCTCCGGGCACGCCGGCAGCCGTATCGCGGCACTCCTGGCGCCGGAATTGGATGCCGCAGACGAACTGGTTCTGGCCGGACGCAGCGCGCAGCGCCTGGCTCGGACCCGGACTCTCATCACCTCAGCGGCCCAGATTTCGACCGCAATCGTGAATGTCGAAGACCAACAGGCGGTGCGCGACCTCGTCAGCGGCGCCGACCTGGTGATCGTGACGGTGAGCCGCCCGGATCTGATCGGTGCGCTGGCACGGATCGTGCTCGAGGCCGGTGCGGATTGGCTCGACACGATGTTGTCCACTCCCCCCAAGATCGCAGCGTTGCGTGCCCTGGAACCAGACATCACTGCCGCAGGCCGATGCTTCATCACCGATGGCGGCTTCCATCCGGGTCTGCCGGCGACGCTGGTGCGGTGGGCTGCGGAGCGGGTCGACGAACTCACCGAAGCCGACGTCACTGCGGGACTGCACATCGACTGGCAGGCCGACGCAATCGATGACGCCACCATCGAGGAGATGCTCACCGAGTTCACCGACTTCGACATGGTCACCTGGATCGACGGTGTTCGCCGCCGCGTGCGCTGGTCGGAGTGTCCCACGGTGGATTTCGGGCAACCGATCGGCTCCCAGCGGGTGATTCCGATGGGTCTGGCCGAAATGGTCGACCTGCCGCGCCAGTACCCGAGCCTGCAGCGCTGCGGGTTCTATGTCACCGGATTCTCCCCGGCCATGGACTACCTGGCACTGCCGGTGGTGATGGCCATGGCCAAGGTGCCGGCATTGCACCGGGCGAATGTGCGCTTCACGCGTTGGGCGATGACGCACCTCGCCGTATCCCGACCGCCCTACCGACTCGTCCTGCAGACCGTTGCCACCGGGCGCGCGTCCGGGATTCCCAGTCAGGTGTCGGTTCGTATTGCGGCCGAGGACAGCTATCTGCTGACCGCTGCGCCGGTGGTGGCTTGCGTGAACCAGTGGCGCGACGGCAGCGCGCGGCGCGTCGGGCTGCATTTCCAGGCCCAGGTGATGGAGCCGAACGCCTGTTTCGCCGACGTGACCCGGCTGGGCGTAGAGGTTCACCTCGGTGAGGTCACGCCGATCTGATCGTGGCAGGGTAGGTGCCATGCCGGTGCCGGAGTGGATGAGCCAGGACCCTCGGCTGCGTCACCACCATCATCGTGACGCTCAGCCGGGGCTCACCGTGGCGTTCCCCGACTGGGTGAGCGATCCGGTTCGCGACGCCTTCGCCGTCGTCGGCATCGAGCGACTGTGGCAACACCAGGCCGACGCAGCCAGCGCCGCGTTCTCCGGGCGCTCGGTGGCGATGGCTACGCCCACCGCGTCGGGCAAGAGCGCCGCCTATCTGTTGCCGGTGATCGCGGCCGGATTGGACCGTCGCCTCGGATTCGCTGTGGATCGCGGGCCGCTGGACCTGGATCGAGGGCACAGCGCTTTGTACCTGGCTCCGACCAAGGCGCTGGCCCACGATCAGTTGCGGGCCTGCCGGGAACTGGGGCTGTCGGGGTGGCAGCCGATCACATTGGACGGAGATTCCAGCGACGGCGAGCGGCGCTTCGCCCGCGAACTCGGCCAATTCGTACTCACCAATCCCGACATGCTGCATCGCTCGGTGTTGCCGTCCCATCACCGCTGGACCAGGCTGCTTTCGACGCTGCGCTATGTGGTGATCGACGAAGCACACCGCTACCGCGGGGTGTTCGGCGCTCACACTGCGGCCGTGTTGCGACGGCTGCGACGACTGGCTCATCACTACGGCGCCGATCCGGTGTTCATCAGTGCTTCGGCGACTCTCAGCGGACCCGGCGAGTTGCTGCAGCGGCTCAGCGGCGTGCCCGAGGTGGTGGAGATCACCGAGGACGCCTCGGCGCGTCCCGCCGTGGACTATCTGATCTGGCAGCCGGTCGACGATCCACATCACGAGGCCGCTGAGGTGATGGCCCGATTGGTTACCGAGGGGCGACAGGTGCTCACCTTCACCACGTCTCGGGTGCAGGCGGAGTTGGTTGCCCTGCGGGCCCAAGAGCAGGCTGGGGCGGCGTCGGTGAAGTCCTATCGCAGCGGCTATCTCGCTGAGGATCGCCGCGCATTGGAGGCCGGGCTGCAGTCGGGTCGGCTGCGCGGCGTGGCCTGCACCAACGCTCTGGAGTTGGGGGTGGACATCGCCGGCGTCGACTCGGTGATCAACTGCGGCTTTCCCGGCACGTTGGCTTCGTTGCGGCAGCAGGCTGGACGCGCCGGTCGAGCCGGTGCGGATGCTCTGGCGGTGTTGATCCCCAAGGCGGATCCGCTGGATGCCTACCTGTGCGAGCACCCGGAGTTGATCTTCGAGGCGCCGGTGGAACGCACCGTGCTGCACCCGGAGAATCCCCAGGTGCTGGCGCTTCAGGTCGCTGCGGCTGCCCAGGAATTGCCCGTCACCGAGGAGGATGATCGCTGGTTCGGGCCGACGTTGCCTGCCGTTCTGGAGCGGCTCACCGCCGCTGGCTATCTGCGACATCGGCCTGCCGGGTGGTTCTGGACCCGCCCGGATCGCGCGGTGGATTCCATTGATCTGCGCGCTGCCGGCGGCCACAGTGTCGAGGTCGTGGATCAGGCCACCGGACGGGTATTGGGGCAGGTCGATCCGTCGGCGGCTGACCGCAGCGTCCACAGTGGCGCGATCTATCTGCATCAGGGCGAGCCGTGGCTGGTCACCGATTACCGGCCGAACGAAAACACCGCTTTGGTGCGTCCGGGGCGCGATGGGTACTTCACCCAAGCACTCGGTCATAGTGACATTGAGATCATTGAGCAGCTCCGCCGCGATCGGCTGGGAGCTGCGGAGGTCTTTTTCGGCACGGTGGAGTTGTCCAGCCAGGTGACCGGCTTTCTGCGTCGCGATGAGGTGAGTGGCACGGTGTGGGACAGCACCCCGTTGGAGCTGCCGCGCCACACGCTGCGCACGCAAGCGGTGTGGTACACCGTGGACGCTGCCGCGCTGATCGGCATCGCCACCAAGGACCTCCCGGGTGCTGCCCACGCCGCCGAGCACACCGCCATCGGACTGCTGCCTGCCTTCGCGCCGTGTGATCGCTGGGACATCGGCGGCCTGTCGACCACGCTGCACCCCGATACCGGCAAGCTCACGGTGTTCGTCCATGACGGTGCCGCCGGTGGCTCCGGGTTCGCCGAGCAGGGCTATGAACGGATCGAACCGTGGCTGAGCGCCACCCTGGACCGGCTTCGGAACTGTCCGTGCGAGGCCGGTTGCCCGGCGTGCGTGGTCTCTCCCAAGTGCGGCAACGGCAACGACCCGCTGGACAAGGCCGCCGCGGCCCAGCTGTTGGAACTGCTCCTCGGGTGATTCAGTGAGCTGATCCCAGACGTCCGGCGCGCGCCTCGGAACGCACAGTGGGCTCAACTCCGAGCACCAACGTCATGCGGCGTTGCACTTCGACGGTGACCACGAAGTCAAACAGATCGCCGATCACGCGGCACTGGCGCACCTCCACTCCATTGGACGCAGCGATCCGGTGCGCCGCCGGGCAGGGGTCCTGGCCGGCCGCGAAGGCTGCTGCTCCAGAAAGCGCGGACAAGTCAGCCGCATTGTCGGCATCTCGCTGTGCCAGCGCCACCACCGCGGCGAGCGCCCCCACACCGGTGATCAGCATCAGCACGGCCACGACCACGGCGGCCATCAGCGTTCCGGCACCGCGTTGGGAGCCCATCAGCTCGGCTCCCGCATCACGGTGGCCTCAGCCCGCAGCGGAACCACCGGCAGCCAGGACGCCCAGGGCTGCGCCGCCAACCGGACCACCACCGTGATCTGATCGGCCTGCTGTTGCACCTCGATGCGGGCCCCCGACGGTTTGGTGCGATCCAAAGCGGCGATGGCCGCTTGATCACCGCGACTGGCCTGCCGCGCCACGGCGGCGGCGAGCTCGTTGCAGGTGCCCCACAGCATCACCACCGCCAGGACCCAGCTCAGCATCACCATCACCAGGGCCGCTGCCAGGCTGCCCAGGGCCAACTCAACGGTGACCATGCCGTGCTGGCCGCGCGGGGGGTTGGCCGGGCGAACCCGGCTAACCCGCGTCGTCGGAATCATTGGGCTCCGAGGATGCCCAGGATGATCTGGATGATCATCTCGATGATCTTCTTGAGCAACTCCTGGAACCAGTCCTGCTGAAACAAGGTGATCAGCGTCCCGATGCCGGTCGCGATCGCCACCGAGCCGACTGCGTATTCCGCGGTGGTCATGCCGCGCTGTCCGTGTCGCCGCACCGCCTGAACGAGCTTGCCTGCCATTGCCACTCCTTTCGTTGTTGCGTCCGCTCGAACGCACTCTCAGCTTCGGCAGACCTCCACCGGTGGCTTCACTGGGCGGCGCAGCTGTGGATAGCCGAATCGGCGATGAAAAGAGGTGTGCATGCTGACCTCAGCCGAACAGGCCGCCCAGCATCCCGCCCAGGATCGGAACCAGGCCGAGCAGCACGAAGGCCGGCAGGAAACACAGCATCAGTGGCAGCACCGAACGCACCCCCACCCGCTTGGCCCGCGTCTCGGCCTCGGCAGCCCGCGCCTTGCGGGTGTCGACGGCCAGCACCCGCAACCGGGCACTCAGCGACATGCCGGTGGCCGCCCCCCGTCCGAGCTCTCGGCCGAGACCGGCCAGCGCCGTATCGGCCGCCAGATCCTGCCAGGCTCGGTACTCGTCCACCCCTAGCTCGGTCTTGGCAACGGTCTCTGCGAGCACGGCAGCCATCGGCTCGGGCACAACGCGAGCAACGGTCGCAGCAGCTCCACGCGCCGGCAACCCCGCTTCCAGACAGACCACCAGCAGATCACAGGTCTGGGGCAAGGCTGCGCGAAGCTTCTCCTGGCGCCGAGCCAGCGTCGCCCGATCACCAGCGCGAAGCACCGCGGCCGCGACCACAGCGGCGAGGGCACCGATCGCCAACGACCACCATCCAGTCACGGCGGTGGCCATCACTGCGGACACCCCGGTGACGAGCGCCATGGCGCTGCGACGCTGGGTTCGCGGCGCCTCGATTCCGGAATCGGCCGTGGTCAGCAGGCGCGAAGCAGTGGGTGGCCAGGCGGCGAGCACAGCCAATCCACTACTCAGTGCGGCGACGACGACGATCATGGGTTGCCCACCGATCCGGCGATGCGTTCCATCCACCACACCCCGGCGCAGGCAAAGGCGACCCCGGTCACCAAACACAGCTGGCCGACGGGCGATCCGATCAGAAAGGCGAAGGGATCCCCACCGATGGCGAACCCCAAGGCCAGCCCGGCGAAGGGTAAGGCGGCCAGCATGCGCCCCGTCGCTTTGGGCGCCGACAATTCCGCTGCGACCACGCGATCCAGGCGACGAACGCTATCCAAGTGGTCGGCCAGAGCGTCGAGGGTGTCGGTCAGCGAAGCGCCGCTGCCTTCACAGACCTGCCAGGCCGCTGCCAACTCTGCCAAGCCCTCACTGCCCGGTTCGAGACTCTGCCGCCGCCAGGTTGCCGTCAGCGATCCGCCAACGCGCTGGGCTGCCGTCGCCTCGGCGAAGACGTCGGTTTCGGCGCTTGCCAGATGCAGCGCACTGCCCGGAACATGACCCACCCGCAACAGCCCGGCCAGCAGTTGGCTTGATTCGGCGATTGATTCGGCGCGCTGCCAGGCACGATGCTGGCGCCGATGCTTCAGCACCAGGTTGAGCACGGTGCCGACGACCAAGGCGACACTGAACGCGACACTGGCTCCGGCCGTACCGCCCAGGAGAAGTCCCACTGAGGCCGCCAGCACAACCAGGGTTGGCGGCCACCAGAGCTGCCGGCGCCGAGGCACGCTGCGCTGCTGAGGTCGGGGCTGCAACCGGGCCAACCGCCACCGAGGCGCGGCGGGTCGCATCAGAAGCACCGCAGCCACCAGGCAGGCGGCCGCCACGATCGTCACGGCTGCGCCCAGCTCAGAAGCCGTGACGCACCCGGGCCTTCCTCGACACCGGCGTCGCTGAACCGCAGCCCCGGCACTGTTCGACAGCGGCCGCTGGCCTCATCGGCGGCGAGCAGGCTGATCTCAGACAACCAGCGGCGGCCATCAGCCCGCCTGGTCACATGGATCAGCACCTGGATCGCGGAGGCCAACTGGGCGTGCAACGCGTCGCGTCCCAGCCCGGCGAGCGCACCGAGCGCTTCCAGGCGTGCGGGCACATCGGCAGCGGAGTTGGCGTGCACCGTGCCACAGCCGCCTTCGTGGCCGGTATTCATCGCGCTGAGCAGATCGGCCAGTTCGGCACCGCGGACTTCGCCGACCACCAGCCGATCCGGGCGCATCCGTAGTGATTGGCGGACCAGGTCGGTGAGGGTGATCGCGCCACGCCCCTCGGCATTGGCCGGACGCGCCTCCAACCGCACGCAATGCGGATGGTCCGGCCGTAGTTCGCGGGAGTCCTCGGCGATCACGATGCGCTCCGTCGGCGGTACCAGGGCCAGCATCGCCGCCAGCAAGGTGGTCTTCCCCGAACCCGTGCCCCCGGAGATCAGAAACGCCCGCCGCTGAGCGACCAGCCCAGCGAGCAGTTCCGCGGCCTGCGTGGTCATGCTGGCATTCACCACCCAATCGGCCAGGCTGAACCGGCGCCGGTTCGGGATGCGCAGTGACAGACAGGTACCGGCCTCGGCGATGCAGCCCAGCACGGCATGAACCCGCACGCCATCGGGCAGCCGGGCATCAACGAAGGGGGAACCGTCGTCCAACCGGCGTCCCACCGATGCCGCCAGCCGGGTGGCCAGGCGTCGCACCTCGGCGTCGTCGGTGAAGCGAACCGAGGCCGGCTCTAAACCTGCGCCACGGTCGAGATAGACCTCATCGGGGGCGTTCACCAGAACATCAGTGACGCCGGGCAGTTCAACCAAGGGCTGCAGCACCCCGGCACCGGTGCTGTCCTGGCGCAAGCGGGCGACCACCTGGCGCACGGACGCATCGGAAACCAGCAGGCCCAGCGTTCTCAGAGCACCGGCCACCTCGACCGGTCCGACCGCAAGTCCTTGCCGGGCCAGGTGGTCGCGCACCGCCTCCAGATCGGACTCACGCATCGATGGCCCGCCGCTCGATGCTGTGATGGGCGCCGAGCTCGTCGGTCAGGGCCGCCACCGCGCGCCGATAGCGCCGCCCTGCTGCCGACAGCGGGGCCACTCCGCCCTCCGCGGCGCCAGGCAAGGCGCCATCGGCGGGAAGCTGTGCCAACACCGGACGCTCCAAGGCGTCAGCCACCAGGCCGACCGGCAGCCCACCCTTGACCGGGCGAACCACGAGCTGGGCTTCGGTGAGATCGTGGGCTGCAATCAACTGTCGAGCCGCCGCCACTGCGCGCACCCCCGCCGCCACCACCACCAACTGAATGCTCGACAGCCTCACCGCCTCCCGCACCGAGATCTCCGCCCTTCCCGGATCAAGCACCACCAGCGAGTGCCAGCCGGCCAGCGCATTGACGATGGCGGCCAACGGCTCGCGGGCCAGATCCAACGGTTCGCCCCGCGCCATGGACACCACGGAAACCTTGTCGATCACCGGAAGATAGCTGCGCAGATCGCCGAGCTGGCCGGACGCCGAGTTCAGTCGCGGCCACCGCCAACCGGGCACCCCCTCGGCGCCCAACAGCAGGTCGATGCCGCCCCCGAAAGGGTCGGCATCGACCAGTGCTGCACCGAGGGGGGCTCGGGCAGCACTCAACTGAGCCATGGCGACGGCCAAGGTCGAAGCGCCCACTCCACCGCTACCCCCGATGGCCGCCACCACCGGGGCTCGGCGTTGTGAGCTCCCTTCACCGAGCACCGTTCCCAGCCAGGCGGCCCCCTCCGGCAGCCGGATCACCCGCGCCGACAGCGGCGCCGACCACGTTGCAAGCAGCGCAGGATCCTGCCCCACCACATAAACCGCGCTGCGATGAGGCAAGGCTCGGGCCGCCACTCGTTCTGCCTGGTCGGCGTCAATCAGCACCGCAGCAGCCGTCCGCCACGGTGCCGCGAGCTGTTCAAGATCGCTGATCACCTCGGCTTCCACCTGCTGGGCCGCTACCGCTGTCAGAATCGCGTCCTGGGTATCTCCGGGCCGCGCAACCACCAGCACTGGACCACTCGGACTCAGTTGTGCCATGCCCACACCCTCGGCATCGACCAGGTCGACGCGTCAGCCCAAATCGAAGCTGTGGACAACCGAGATGGAATCCCTGGGCTCAGCGACACGGCGTTCGCCGACGTCGACCGGCCTGCGCAGTGGACGGTAGCGAGCCGACGGCCTGATCAAGCCGCGATGAATCCCTCCGAAAGCTCCCACAGCCGTTCAGCCATGGCATCGAAGCGCGGGGTGTCGTAGCGCTGCTGGAGTCTGCGCTTGTCGTAATAGCCGCCAGAGGACCAATCCGTCCCGGGAGTTCCTTCTGCCAGCCACACCAGTTGATCGCTGCCCTGCTCGGAGCTGACCATCAACTTCTTGGACACCGGATTGTTGTAGAAGACCCGCATGAACCCGGGACCACCGCTGGCGAAGTTCGACGCCACCACGCCGGGATGGAAAGCCGCCGCCGACAGGCCCTGCTTGCCATAGCGTCGGTGCAACTCGCGGGTGAACAAGATGTTGAACAACTTGCTGTTGCCGTAGGCGATGGGCGCGCTGTAGCCATGCTCGGCGTCGACATCGTCCAGGTCGGGCCGTGCGATGGACTGCGCCGCCACGCTCGACGTCTGAATGACGCAGGCCCGTGATGTCAGCAAGGTGTCCATCAACAGAGTGGTGAGCAGGAACCCGGCAAGGTGGTTCACCTGGAAAGTCAGTTCATGACCGTCCTCGGTGACGGTTCGAGCCCCCATGATGCCGCCGGCATTGTTGGCCAGCACGTCGATGCGCGAATAGGCCTGGTTCAGTTCGGACGCCAACGCACGCACCTGACGCAACGACGCGAAATCCGCCACATGGTAGGGACGCCCCACTTCAGCCGCCACGGCCGCCGTCTTGGCCGGGTCGCGTCCCACCAGCACGACCTGCTCCCCCAGCGCAGTCAGGCGTCGAACTGCGGCAGCTCCGACGCCGTCGCTGGCACCGGTGATGATGATTGTGCGCCCACTCATAGCTGACCTTCCGTCGACCACACCCACGCTACTGCCTCGCAGGTAGCAGGTAGCGGGATCGCCCGACGTCGGGTGTTTCCTGCGTCGCACTGCTCGACGCGCCACCTACTATCGGTCCATGACCTCCGGCAGCGGTGGCAGCTTTCCTATGGCCGCCCTTGAATGGCTGGTCCCCGAGCCGTGGGCTCGGGTCCTGGTCATTGGTTCCGTGTCCGGCGCCATCCTCAGCCGTCTGATCGGCAGAGGCGCTGCGGTGATGGTGGCCGAGGCCGACTACGCCCGGGCAGTCGCGCTGCGCCAGCGCTGGGGCGATCTGTGGGTGGTGCTGGCCGATCCGTCCGCGCTGCCGTTCAATCCGGGGAGTTTCGATACCGTCTTGATCAGTGGTGGCTTCGCGGCCCTCGAACCCGAGCCGGCGCGCTCGGAATGTGCCCGGGTCTTGCGCGGCGGCGGGCATCTGGCCCTGATCCACGCTGCTCGCGACGACAGCGTCCCGTGGGTGCGGCGGCTGGCTGAGGTGCTGCAGGTTTACGACCCGGAGTTGATGACGGCCACTCCGCTGGCCGCCGTGGCCGAACTCGACGGCTGCTGCTACTTCCCCGATGTCGAGGCGCGCAATTTCCGCACCTGGGTGCCGATCACCCGCGACGGCATGCTCCAGATGGTTTCCAGCACCCCCACTTTGGCGGGGCTGAGCGCGCAGGCTTCGGCGCGGCTGTTGGCACAGGTCGGTGCGATCTATGACTCCTCGGCCCGCCATCCTGAGCCGTTGACATTGCCCTATGCGATGCAGTGCTGGCGGGCCGCCGCCGACCACAGCGAGTTCACCAGTCAGCTGCATCTGCCCGGCGACGGCATCAGCATCAAGCTGTAGGCCTCATCACAACCGACCCACGTGCAGTCACCGCAGCCGGCCCGGCGTTAGGCTGGCATTCACGCCACTGAAGGGAAGATCATGGCCGAGCAGACCGAGATCGCCGAGGTGATCAAGAACATTCAGGCCGACATCACCACGATCGTGCGAGGCGAGATCGCGCTCGCCACCGAAGAACTCAAGCCCGAAGCGGCCAAGGCCGGCATCATTGCCGGGCTCTTCGGCGGCGCCGGATATCTGGCCCTCAGTGCGGCCGCCGTGCTGTTCAGCGCTTTTGCCTTCCTATGGGCCATGGGATTCCAGGCCTGGTTCGGTCTGGATCTGCTGCCCGCCCTGTTCTGGGGTTTCCTGGTGATGGGGGTGGCGATGCTGCTGCTCGCAGGCGTGATGGCCCTGGTGGGCACCAAGGTCCCCAAACCGGGTCCTCCGACGCAGGCGATCGCCAATGTCAAGGATGAGGTGGAGTTCGTCAAGGGTGCCGTCGCTGACGCCAATGCCGCCGCAAACAAGCTGTCGCTCACCGGCTCGGAACCGACCTCGACCGAGGCCGAGTTGGAGGGCTGAGCGGCCCGCTACTCCACCGGCAGCGCGTAAACCCGCGATTCCCAACCCGCCAGCACGTCGCCGGGATCGGGATGGGTACCCAGCAGAAGTCGGGCGCCGCTGATGTCGGGCACACCGTGCGGCCACGGCACCGAGCCGGTCGACCAGTTCGCCATCACCAACAACCGTTCAGAGCCGAGGGTTCGGGTGAAGCAGAACAGCTCCTCATCGTCGGCGAGCAGTAACTCGAAGACGCCGTCGCGCACCACGGCCAGTTCATGACGCATCGAGATCAGTCGCCGGTAATGCTGAAGCACCGAGTTCGGGTCGGACATCGCCTCGACCACATTGATCCGATCATGATTGGCGTTGATCTGCAGCCAGGGCTTCCCTGTAGTGAACCCGGCGCCGGGGCTGGCATCCCAACACATCGGGGTGCGGGCGTTGTCGCGGCTCTTCACGCCGATCGCGAACAGCACGGCAGCCTCCGGCAAGCCCATCGTGAGGGCCTGCTCGTAGAAGTGAACTGACTCCACATCGTCGTATTGGTCGATGCTGGTGAACCCGGCGTTGGTCATGCCGATCTCGTCGCCTTGGTAGAGGAAGGGTGTGCCCTTCAACAGATGCAAGGTGGTGGCCAGAGTCTTGGCAGAGGCCTGGCGGAACTGCTCGGAGTCATCGCCGAAGCGTGACACCGAGCGGGGCTGATCGTGGTTGCCGAGGTACAGGGCGTTCCAGCCTTCCTCGGCCAGCGCGTATTGATAGCTGGCCAGCACGGATTTCAGCTTCGACAGCTTGAGCTCGGCAAGATCCCATTTCACCGCCGATGCCTGATCGACCTGGACATGCTCGAAGGTGATCACCATCCCCAACTCGCGGGCGGACTCGGCGGTATAGCTGCGCACGAGTTCGGCATCGACGCCGGCCATCTCCCCGACGGTGAAGAGGTCCCGCTCGGTAATGCCGACTTCCCGGTTCATCTCGGCAAGGAACTCATGCAGCCGCGGCCCATTGGCCACCATGTTGACGTCGTAGCACAGCCCGTCAGGACCGGCGGGCCCGTCAACGGGTGGGTAGGTCTTGGAAATGAGATTGATGACGTCCATCCGGAATCCGTCGACGCCCCGGTCGACCCACCAGCGCATCATGTCGTAGATCGCGGCGCGAACCTCGGGGTTTTCCCAGTTCAGGTCAGGCTGCCGGCGCGTGAACAGGTGCAGGTAGTACTCGCCGCGGGCCGGGTCGTACTCCCACCCCGGGCCGCCGAACCCTGAGCCGGCGTTGGTCGGTTCGGCGCCAGGTGTGCCGGGCTCGAACCCGTCACGGGCCGGACGCCAGATGTACCAGTCACGCTTGGCCGAAGCCGGATCGCGCGATTCGACGAACCAGGGATGCTCGTCGGAGGTGTGGTTGACCACGAGGTCCATGACGAGCCGGATACCGCGGGCATGCAAGGCCGCGATCAGCTCGTCCAGATCGGCAAGAGTGCCGAACATCGGGTCGACATCGCGATAGTCGGCGATGTCGTAGCCGTTGTCGTCCATCGGTGAGCGGTACACCGGCGAGAGCCACACCACATCGACTCCCAGTGCGGCGAGGTAGTCGACTTTGCTCAGGACGCCCCTGAGATCACCGATCCCGTCGCCGTTGGAGTCCGCGAAGGAGCGCGGATAGATCTGATATGCCACTGCGTCGTGCCACCAAGCCATGGGGTCCATCATGACGCATGTCGGAAATTCCGCGAACCATGTTCACAGGATTTGTGGGTAGCGGGCTAGCGGGCGTCGCGTAGGAAGCGTGCCGGGATCGGGCTGACGCGGTTGGTGTCCCACTCCTGTGCCCAGCCGAACAGGGTGAACAGACCGTCCAGCAGATAGGCGGTGAACCCCCAGACATAGAGGTCATCGACCCAGAAGCCGGGCCCGGTGAACTCCCCCAGACGCCAGGTGTCGCGGCGCTGCGGATCGAGCAGGGTGGCGATCTCGACCTGATGAACGGCGCTCAACTCTTCGGTGTCGACGACCTGCAATGGTCCCGGACGCCGCCACCAGGCGACGACGGGGGTTACGTCGAAGCCGCTGCGTGGAATGTGTCGCGACGGCAGGATTCCTAAGACAGTGACGTCGGCGGGTTCCACCCCCACCTCTTCGCGGGCTTCCCGCAGCGCGGTCACGATCGCATCGGCGTCCTCGGCTTCGGCCGTCCCACCGGGAAAGGCCACTTGGCCGGCGTGACTACGCAAGTCCGGGCGTTTCTCGACCAGGACGGTCTGGTAGCCGTCATTGCTGTCGGCCAGCAAGATGAGCACTGCGGCCGCTTTCCCGGAGCCGCGTGCGGCTCGGGGTGCGGTCGGGTCGGCCAGCAGCTGGCGCAGTCGCTGCAGGTCGGCGGGCAGCGGGTCGTTCATCGTCGTGGTTCCCGGATCAGCTTCGTGGCGACCTTTTCTTCGATCGGGCCCTCTCCGAAAGAGGGGCACAGTGCTGCGACCGGGCAGGCCCCGCACGCGGGACGCCGGGCATGGCAGCGACGCCGCCCGTGCCAGATCAGCCGATGGTTGAGCTGGTTCCAGTCTCGCCGCTCGAAGAGTTCACCGACTTCGACCTCGATCTTCACCGGGTCGGTCGCCGCCGTCCAGGCGAAACGACGCGACAGCCGGATGAAGTGGGTGTCGGTGGTCAGCGCCGGTTTGCCGAATGCGTCGGAGAGCACCACATTGGCGGTCTTGCGGCCAACCCCGGGCAGGGTGGTGAGTTGTTCGACAGTGGTGGGCACCTGCCCGTCGAAGTCACTGAGCAGGGAGGCACTCAATCGCAGCAGGGAGTCGGTCTTGGCCCGGAAGAAACCGGTGGGTTTGATCAACTCCTCCAGTTCGGTTCGATCGGCGCCTGCCAGTTCGACCGCCGAGGGGTACCGCGCGAAGAGCTGCGGGGTGACGGTGTTGACCCGCCGGTCGGTGGATTGAGCCGAGAGCACCGTGGCGACCAGCAGTTGCCACGCGTCGCGGTGATCGAGTTCGCAGTGCGCATCGGGATAGGTATCGCCGAGGATGCGGAAGATCTTGCGAGCCCGGCGAACCGTGGCGGTTCGGCTGGCGTCCATCAGTCGGTGACCACCTCGACGATCAGTTCGAGCTCTACCGGGGAATCCAGGGGCAGCACGGCCACCCCCACCGCGCTGCGGGCATGAATGCCGTCATCGCCGAAGATCTCCTGCAACAGCTTCGAGGCGCCGTTGGCGACGGCCGGCTGCCCGGTGAACGACGGATCGCTGGCGACATAGACCACCAGCTTCGTGACGCTGCGGATCCGATCCACGCCACCGGCTGCCGCTGCGGCGGCAGCCACTGCGTTCAAGGCCGCGGTGCGGGCCAGTCGTGCGGCGTCGTCGGCGTCGACCTCGGCTCCGACCTTCCCGGTCATCTCCAGCACGCCGTCCACGAACGGCAGTTGACCTGAGGTGAACACCTGATGGCCGCCGGCTCGGGCCGGCACATAGGACGCGACCGGAGCGGGAACCGCGGGCAGGTTCAGGCCTGCGTCGGCCAGACGGGCCGATGGCGTGCTGGTCATGCGCCCACCGGCCGCTTCAGATAGGCAACCAGGTTGTCGGCATTGGGCCCAGGCACGACCTGGACCAGCTCCCAGCCTTCACTGCCCCAGTTGTCGAGAATTTGTTTGGTGGCGTGCACCAATAGCGGCACGGTCACGTACTCCCACTTCGTCATGGGAACACCCTAACCGCGCCGAGGGCCGAGCGTCCGCTGTGCCGAAACCGCCATTGGCTCCGGCAGCAGAATTCGCCAGCAGGCTTAGGCTCGGACGTGGCCTTCCTTGGGGCACAACAGGGAGGTCCACGACGTGATGTCGGTGCGCTGACGAAGCAGTTGCCGACGTTCGCGTTCGGTCATGCCGCCCCAGACTCCCCACTCAATGCGGTTGTCCAGTGCTTCAGCCAGGCAGTTGGTCCGCACTGGGCAGCCTGAGCAGATCGTGCGCGCACGCTTCTGCTCGGCCCCGTCAGGGAACAACTCATCTTCAAGTCCGCGGCACTTAGCCAGCAGCGTCCAGTCATCCGTTTGGAGCGTCATTGCTCTCAGTCCTTTCGGCGGGGGGCCACCAGGAAGGAGGATTGGGGTTCTCCTCCCTGTCGAGCTTCAGGCTAACCCTGGCAGGAGTCAATAGCCATACCACCGCAGCCGATCCGAAAGTTACTACCCTGCCCCCACCCGTATGGGTGTGCGGAGATCGGCGTTCAGCCAGGGCTGGATTCAGTGACGTACCCTTTACCCATGCTGCTTGGCAAACGGCTCTATGCGCTGCTCACTTTCATTCTGGTTTCCATCCTCGGCGGGGTGCTGGTGGCCGGCCTCATGGTGCCCGCGGTCGGGGTCGCCGCATCGACCACCAAGGACGCTCTGACGGGAGTCAACGACCTGCCCGTGGAGTTGGAGGCACCGCCGCAGTGGCAGCGATCGAAACTGCTGACCGCCAACGGCAAGGTGCTGGCCTACTTCTACGATCAGAACCGCATTTACGTGTCTTTGGACAAGATTTCGGCCGACATGAAGATGGCGCAGGTGGGCATCGAGGACCACCGCTTCTATGAGCATGGCGCGATGGATCTCACCGGCACACTGCGCGCTCTGGTGAGCACGACCCAGGGCAATACCCAGGGCGGCTCGAGCCTGACTCAGCAGTACGTGCGGATGGTATTGGTGGAGAAGGCCGAGGCCTCCGGCGACAAGGCAGCAGCTGCGGCGGCCAAGGAAGAATCCATCGCCCGAAAGATCCGCGAGCTGCGCTACGCCATCGCGGTGGAGAAGGAATTCACCAAAGACCAAATCCTCGAGTTCTACTTGAACATGGCCTACTACGGCGACGGTGCCTACGGCGTGGAGGCGGCAGCCCGTCATTACTTCGGAGTCACGGCAGCGAATCTCGATCTGGCGCAATCGGCGATGCTGGCAGGTTTGGTCCGCAACCCGGTGGCCACCAATCCGGTGAGTCACACGGTGGTCGCGATCAGTCGCCGCAATGACGTCCTGGATCGTCTGCAGCAACTCGGTGAAATCACCGCCGCACAGGCCGCGTCCGCAAAGACTGTCACCTTCGACAAATCAAAGGTCGTCGATGCACGCACCGGCTGCGCGAACTCGCCCTACCCCTTCGTCTGCGATTACGCCTTCAGAGCGCTGACCTTGGATGCGACGAGCCTGGGGGCCACTCCTCAGGAGCGCAAAGAGCGCGTCTACCGCGGTGGGCTCACCATCCAGACCCAGATCGACGTGAAGGCCCAGAAGGCTGCAGAGAAGACGATCCGCAACTACATCTCGGGTAAGGACCCGGTGGTTTCGGTCATCACCATGATGCAGCCGGGAACCGGTCTGATCCTGGCCATGGCGCAGAACCGACAAGAGATGGGCAAGAAACCCGGGCAGACCTATTGGAACTATGCGGCGAGCAATCGAATGGGCGGCAGTGACGGCTTCTTCGGAGGGTCGACGTTCAAGATCTTCACGGCCGCCGCTGCGCTCTCGGCCGGGATGGGTTCCTATGGCTCGATTCACGCCGACGGATCGCACGACTACAAGGGCGAAACGTTCAAGTCCTGCGATGGTCCGTTCGAGTTCCCGTCGAGTTGGACCGTCGACGGCGAAGCCGGGACGTACAACCTGTGGACGGGCACTCAGCACTCTGTGAACAACTACTTTGTTCCGCTGGAGCAGGCTGTGGGCATCTGCAATGTGGTGAAGATGGCACAGACTGTGGGACTGAAGCCCGCCAATGGCGAAGACCTCATCAAGGATCAGCATTCCGACTGGTTCCCGTCCTTCACGCTGGGTGCGGCCGGTATCAGCCCGCTGTCGCTGACCGAGGCCTATGCCACCTTCGCGGCGCGCGGCATGCACTGTGACCCGGTCATTCTGAAGTCGATCACGACCTCTGATGGCACTTCGCTGGCGGTGCCCGATGCGAACTGCAAGCAGGTGATCAGCAAGGACCTGGCCGACACCATCAACCAGATTTTCCGTGGCCCCTACAACGGCGGCACGGCAACGTTGGCGAAGGTGCCTGGGGTGGATATGGCCGGCAAGACCGGAACGGTGAGCTTGAACCGTGCGATCTGGACGATGGGCTACACCCCCGATCTGGCCGCGGCGGCAATGATCAGCTACGACAACGACCCGAAGTACAAGAAGTTCTGGAAAGCGCGTCACAGCTTCCTGCGAGGGGTGTACTTGAAACACTCCGGTCATTCATTGACCGGCTTCTCCGGCGGTGAAGCGGGCGGTCGCCTGCTCAAGCCAGCCTTCGCTGCGGCAATCTCCGACATCAAGAATCGACGTAAGTTCGCCAAGGCCGACCAGTCGATTCTGAAGGGTGTGCAGGTTGGCGTCCCGAGTTGCTCGGGACAGTCGGTAAGTGGTTGCGCGAAGACTCTGGCCAAGGCCGGCTTCTCGAGCACTACCAGCCGGGTCTTCAGCGATCTCCCGGTGGGCACGCTGGTCGGTACCTCCCCGTCGGGGTCGGCCGGAAAGGGCTCGATGATCTCCATCCTGGTCAGCAAGGGTCCAGATCCGAAGGCGAAGAAGAAGAAAAAGAAGGACACGACCACCGTCGCTCCGACGCCGGCCCCGTCTCCGTCTCGATGAGCGGGGTATCGCGAGTCGCCAAGACGGTGGCGATCGCCGGGGCCGCGGCGTTCGCCTATGGTGCACTGATCGAGGTCCGATCGTTCCGGGTTCGTCGGTTCTGCGCGGACATTCTGCCCGCGGGTTCGGAGAAGCTGCGGATCTTGCACATCTCGGATCTGCATCTGATGGCTCGGCAGCGACGCAAGCTCGACTTCGTCGCAGCATTGTCCGGCCTGGAGCCGGACCTGGTCGTGAGCACGGGCGACAATCTCGCCCAGCCCGAGGCTCTCGAACCGCTGCTGACCGCACTGGGACGCCTACGCGAGGTGCCGGGAGTGTTCGTGTTCGGCTCCAATGACTATGTAGGCCCACGACTGTCGAACCCGTTGGCCTATCTCGCCGGCGATTCCGGCGAGCACAGCGCAGCTGCCTCAACCCGCCCCATGCCGACTCAGGCGCTGCGGGCCGCGTTTGAATCGACCGGCTGGCACGACGTGACCGGACGTCGCGAGCAGCTCACGCTGCGTGGCGTGACGGTGGAGTTTCGCGGCACCGATGATGCGCACTGGGAGCGCGACGACTACTCCGTGGTGGCCGGAGCGCCCGCCGAGGGCACCGACGTTGCACTCGGAATCACCCATGCCCCCTATCAACGGGTGCTGGATGCCATGACCGATGACGGCGTGGACCTGATTCTGGCCGGCCACACCCACGGCGGCCAGGTGTGCGTCCCCGGCTGGGGTGCCCTGACCACCAATTGCGATCTGGAACCCGCCCGCGCCAAGGGCCTGAGCACTCAAGAGACAGCGGCAGGAACCTCCCTGGTTCATGTTTCAGCGGGTCTGGGAACCTCGCCGTACGCGCCCTATCGCTTCGCCTGCCCGCCGGAAGTGACGCTGTTGACGCTGCGTCCGGCCTCGAATGGCTGAGTGGGTTCGGTTGAGCTAAACTGCCACTCGGCCCTGATACGGTCAGGGCCTTCGGGGTGTGGCGCAGCTTGGTAGCGCGCATCGTTCGGGACGATGAGGTCGCAGGTTCAAATCCTGTCACCCCGACTCTGCGGGAAGCCGCTCTGAGCAGGTGAAGAGATCCCGGCTCGGAGCGGCTTTCGCCAACTCTCACCATTTTGATGAATTCCCGCGTAACTCAGTCGGCCGTTTGATCGGTACTACCTGTGAGGGCCCCCTAGGACGCTGTCCTCCCAAGCTGGCGTCCACCCTGACACAAGAGGCAACCATGCTGATCAATCGAAAGGATCGTGGCGCGGCGGCTGTGGAGTTCGCTCTACTGATGCCGTTCTTGATGTTGCTGTTGCTGGGCATCATCGAGTTCGCCTTCCTGTTCTTGACTCAGGCCACCGTCGCCAACGCCGCCCGCATGGGTGTGCGCAACTATGTGATCAACTACGCCAATCCGAACGCCGAACAGATCGCCATCGACACGGCGTCCGCAACAACTCCTGATCCTTCGAATGTCATCGATGGCACCTTCTCGGCCGAATGCACCCCCATGGGCCAGACCACGCTCACCCTCACCTACCGCTACCACACCCTGACCGGGTTCTTCGACGGCATGTTGGGCACCTTCGTGACCCTCAAAGGAGTGGGGAGCATGCAATGCGGCGGCTGAGGGATAGCGAGCGCGGCGCAACCGCCGTCGTGGTGGCATTGAGCATGGTGACACTGATGGGTATGGGCGCACTGTCCATCGACCTCGGCGGTGCCTACTCCGATCACCAGCAACTCCAGAACGGTGCTGACGCTGCTGCTTTGGCCATTGCCGAGTCCTGCGCCTACGGCGAATGCCAGGACACCGCCGACGCGTTCGTCAAAGCCAACAAGCTGGATGGCAATGCCGACGGTGCCGTGGTCGGCGAGATCGGCGAAACCTCGGTCACCGTGCGGGCCTCCGCGACACGTCAGAACTGGTTCGGCGACATCATCGGGGTCCCCACCAGCGACCTGAGCGCGCAGGCGACGGCCAGCTGGGGCTGGCCCTCCGGCGGTGCCACCATGCCGCTGACGTTCTCCTGGTGCGCGTTCTACTCCGCCACGGGCGGTTGGGACGACGAGGGACAACCCCTGGACGACACCGAGTCGGCCATCCACATGATCGAACACAGTTGCACCCCACCGGCCCACAACGAAGTTGCCGGCGGCTTCGGGTGGCTGCAAGGCATCAACTGTCTAGCGGACGTGACGGCCGGCGAGTGGATCCAAAGCGATCCCGGCAACGACGGCTCCACCTCGTGCAAAGACTTCGACTGGACCACGCTGCAAAACAAGACCGTGCTGGTTCCCATCTTCGATGAAACCACGGGAACCGGCAGCAACGCGATGTACAAGATCGAAGGGCTCGCCGCCTTCACCATCACCGGGTATTGCTTCAGTCCTTCGGCCAAGTGGAATGTCGACAAGTGCCCGGCCGACAAGCAGGTGAAAGGCCACTTCAGCAACTACGTCGACCTCAGCGGCGCCTATCAGATCGACGACTCGGCCACCCACTTCGGAGTCCCGGTCGTCAAACTCACCGCCTGATATCCACCACTGACCACCCGACTCACACGGTAGTGAACCCGGCACGGCAGGCATTTGACCGTGCTGCCTCAGAAACCACGTCGACACCGCTACATTCGACTTGTGACCACCCCCGACAACAGCGGAGCTGCGGACGGTGAACCGGCCGGTCGCGTTCGACAGCGCCGCCGTCCGACACCGCTGACCGTGATGATCGGCATCGTCGTCGTCGCACTGGCCGCAACTGCGATCTGGGGGCTGGAGACCCTCAGCTCGCAGTGGAGCTGCCGGGCCAAGGACGCCTCCTTGCTGACCCACACCGACGGCGTCCTCTACGGAGTGAACCTCGACTGGGGGTCGGAGACGGTCGCTGAGTATCAGCAGAACCTCGGTCACGCACCGGGGGTGGCCGCGCAATTCACCGACCTGCCGTACACCGACACCGAATGGACCTGGGTCACTGAGGCCGCCACGCAAATCAACCAGGCCGGCGGCGTGCTGCTGCTGACCTTGGAACCCAATGGTGGCCTGAACACCGTGACCGATGCAGTCGTGAACCGGTTGACCGACGATCTGCGGAAGCTCAACGACCAAGGCGTGCCCGTAGTACTGCGGTTTGCTCACGAGATGAATGGCTCCTGGTACGCCTGGAGCCAGCAGCCGCAGGCCTACGTCGCCGCCTTCCGAAAGGTGGCACAGAGCGTGCATCAGCGCGCTCCGGGCACGGCAATGCTGTGGGCACCCAACTACGGCGGCGGCTACCCCTTCCGCGGCGGGAAATACAACGCCAAGCCGGGCACGCCAGCATTCGCCGCACTGGACACCAATCACGACGGTGTCTTGACCATGGCCGACGATCCCTATCAGCCGTACTACCCCGGCGACGACGCCGTCGACTGGGTCGGCATGTCGCTGTACCACTGGGGAAACCACTACCCATGGGGATCCAACGACATCCCCGAACCGGGCAAGCTGTCCGCGCTGCTCACTGGCACCTATTCCGGCTCAGTCGGCAACGAGACCTCCGTTCCGAACTTCTATCAGGTCTACGGCGTGGACCACGCCCGACCGGTGGCCATCACCGAAACCGCAGCTTTCTACGCCCCAGCGAACAAGGGGGCGAGCGAGCTCGCCATCAAACAGGCCTGGTGGCAGCAGGTGTTCAGCGACGACCTGCACCGGGAGTTCCCCATGCTGAAGATGATCAACTGGTTCGAATGGAACAAGTACGAACCGGAGGTATCCACCATGGTGGACTGGCGAGCGTTGGGGCCCAACACCCGCACGGAATTCACCGCGGACCTACCGTCCTGGCTCCTCTTTGGCCACGACGTCACCACCTGTTCGTGGGGTTTCGCCTGAGCCACAACGCCACAGATCGATCGAATAGGTGGCGAACGAACTGTCCGGACTGCACAATGTGCCCGTGACACCTACGGATCTCACTGAGAGCTCACCCTGTTCGCGGCGGCTCGCATGATCTGGAGTTGGGACTATCTGTTCGTCCCTCAGAACCAACCCGTGCCCTCCGGGGTTGGCTTCGGGAGTTTCTCCGCTATCCATCTCGGGGTACTCGGCGCGCTCGCCGTCGCCATCGTCGCCCTGGTGATGATCTACCGTGCCGCTGATGCTGCGCGCCGACGACGCATTCAGCTCACGGTCGCCTGGTCGACCCTGATGCTGGAGGTGGTGCGGCAGCTCACCTATCTGGTGATGCAGACCTACAGCCCGGAGATCCTGCCCCTGCACCTGTGCGGAATCGCAACCTTCGCGCTCTTCATCGATGCCCTGCGCACCAACCGGTGGACCAGCGAGTACCTGTATGCCCTGGGCTGGTGGGGTGCGCTGGCCGCCGACCTCTTTCCGGACTGGGCGACCCGTCCGATCCTCAACGTCTTCACCTGGCAGAGCTTCACCATCCATGCCCTGATCGTGGGCTACGTGGCCATGCGGATCGCCGGCGGCGACCTGGTTCCCCAGGTTCGCAATCTGTGGCGGGTCGTGATCATGGTGGCGGTCTTCGCCGGTCTGGCCGCCGTGGTCAACCAGACCCTCGGCACCAACTTCTGGTTCTTGAATGCGGCCTCGCCCGGCTCGCCACTGGAACCCATCAGCGCCCTGGCAGGGCCCTTCTACATACCGGTGCTGGCGGTACTGCTGCTGGCGTTGTGGACGCTGCTCTACCTGCCGTGGGTGCTGCGCGAGCGTCGACTTCGCGCCACAACGGCGGCTATCGACTGAGTTCGGGAGCGTTCACTTCGGAATCACAACGCGAGCGGCAACATCATGCAACGATGAATTCCGGGCGCGCGACCTGGGCCCATCCGAGTCATCCGCCGCGGGCCAGGAGAGGACGTCACCATGCGTATGCTCGAAGCTCATCACCCGACCTGCAGCTGCGGCGCCGCCTCACCGCTGGCCGCCTGGGCGCGAATCGAGGCCCCGCGGCCGAAAGCACCGGAGCCGACCCGGCGATCACTGGCGGTACCCACCGGCCCGGCGGAGATCCTGATCACCGGCCGCATTCACACACTGAACCCAGCGCAGCCACTGGCGGAGGCGATCGGCGTCCGCGATGGCCGCATCATCGCCGTCGGCTCCCGCGCCGAGTTGGAGGGAGTCATCGCAGCGTCGACGACCCTGGTCGACGCCGGGGACGGCACGATCTACCCCGGTCTCATCGAGCCCCATATGCACTACTGGGGTTCAGCGCTCACCCTGGACTGGATCGACTGCTCCACTCGTGATGGGGCCACCATCGACGACATAGTCGCCAAGCTCAAAGCGGCCGAACCCGTGTTCGAAGACTGGGTGCTGGGCCAGCTGTTCGACCCCAGCCTGCTTCCCGGCGAACCCGATCTCACCCGAGCGATCCTCGATGCAGCAGTACCGGACCGTCCGGTCGTGGTCATGAACGCCTCCATGCACTTCCTCTATGCCAACACCCTGGCGCTGACTCGCGCAGGCATCGACGACAGCACCCCCGATCCGGTTGGCGGGTTCTACGGTCGCCACGACGGGCACCTCACCGGCGTGGTGGGTGAGCTGGCCGCAATGGAATCCCTGCTGGCCGTCCTGCCCCAACCCACCCCGGAGTACCTGGTGAACAATCTGGTGCGAATCAACCGCACCGCGCTGGCTGCCGGCTATACCCGCACCCAGGACGCCACCACCGGCGGAGTACTGGGCGCGGCCGAGGTCGGGCTATTCCATCAGGCCGATTTCACCGGACGGGTGGGCTACGCGATCCTCGATCCGGTCGCCGACGAGATTCTGAGCAATGGGTTGACGCCTTTCGCCGGTGACGACCTCTGTCGTGCCACTGCCTGGAAATTCGTGGCGGACGGCTCCAACCAGGGCCGCACTGGCTATCAGCGCGAGAACTACCTCGGGCGGGAGTTTCGCGGAAGCCCGAACTACGACATCGCAACCCTCACCGAACGCATGCGGCGAGCCCATAGCCTGGGTTGGCCGATCATGGTTCATGCCAACGGAGACGGCGAAATCGACCAAGCCCTAGCTGCCTACCGGGCGGTGCTGGACGGAAGCTCCGGCCTGCGACTGCGGCACCGTCTCGAGCACTGCTCCTTCACCCATCCCGAGCAGTTGGACCAGATGGCCGAACTCGGCATCTCACCGTCCTTCCTGATGAACCATGTCTATTTCTGGGGCGACGCCTTCGTCGAGAACATCATGGGAGCGCAGAAGACCGCTCTGCTCGACCCGTTCGCCAGCGCCCGGGCCCGAGGCTTGAGGGTCAGCATGCACAGCGACTACACGGTGACCGACTTCCTGCCGTTCCGCGAGATCCAAACCGCCGTCACCCGCCGCACCCGTGGCAGCGGTCAGGTGATCAATGCCTCAGAGCGGGTCTCGGCTTCGGAGGCACTGCGCGCCAAGACCATCGACGCCGCCTGGCAGACCCACAGCGACGATGTGGCTGGAACCATCCAGGTCGGCAAGTTCGCCGACCTGGTGCACCTCGATGTCGACCCGCTCGCGGTGGCCTCCGACGCGATCGCACAAACCTCGGTCCTGCGAACCTTCGTAGGCGGGAAAGCCGTCTACACCCGGTGAGGCGTCACCGGCCAGCAGCGCCTCAGTAGCGCAGCAGCAGGTAGGGCGTGGCGATCGCCAAGGTGACCACAGCCACGACCAAGCCGTAGCGGGTGAACTCCCAGAACGAGATCGGGTGCCCATTGCGTTTGGCGATTCCGGCGACCACCACATTGGCGCTGGCGCCGATGGCCGTGGCATTGCCGCCGAGGTCGGCACCGAGCACCAGTGCCCACCACAGGCCGTCCTGTCCGGCGTACTGGCCACCCGGGGCGACCAACTCGGACACCACCGGCGTCATGGTCGCCACGAACGGAATGTTGTCCACGATGGCCGACAGCGTCGCCGACCCCCACAGCAACACCATCATCGCTGTCGGCACACTGTTGTTGGTGGCCTCCACCAGCAGATTCGCCAGTTGATCGATCACCCCGACCTTCACCAGCGAACCGACCAGAATGAACAGACCCGCGAAGAACAGCAGCGTCTCCCACTCGACGTCGGCCAGGTAAGTCTTGGGACGCAGTCCGCTGATCGCGATCAGGATCCCGGCCCCCAACAACGCAACCACAGAGGGCTCGAGGTGGAGCACGCCATGAAGGGTGAACCCGGCCAGCACCAGAGCCAGCACGATCAGGCTCTTCACCAGCAACGGGCGGTCCCGGATCGCTTCCTTCTCGTCCAAGGTCATCACCTGGGCGACCTGTTCGGGATCGGCGACGAAATCCTTGCGGAACAACAGCCGAGACAGAGCCACGAAAGCGACCAGCATGACGACCACGATCGGGCCGAGATTGATCAGGAAGTCGTTGAACCCGAGCCCGGATTTGCTGGCCACGATCAAGTTGGGCGGATCGCCGACCAAGGTGGCGGTACCGCCGATGTTGGACGCCAACGCCTCTGCGATGAGGAACGGGATCGGGCGCACCCCGATACGTTCACAGACCAGCAAAGTCACCGGTGCGATCAGCAGCACCGTCGTCACATTGTCCAGACCCGCTGAGGCCACTGCGGTGATCAACGACAGCAGCGCCATCACTCGAAATGGACGTCCTTTGGCCTTCTTGGTGGCCCAGATGGCCACATACTCGAACACGCCGGTCAGCTTCAGTACCCCGACGATCACCATCATGCCGAACAGCAGGAAGATGACATTCCAGTCGATCCCGGTCTCGGTGGAATAGAAGGCATCCTCGGTCGTCACCGCACCTACGGCCAGAATGATGCCGGCCCCGGCCAGCACTGCGGCCACTCGATTGACCTTCTCGCTCGCGATCAGCACATAGACGATGCCGAAGACGACGATGGAAAAGACCATCACTGCGAATCACCCAAGACCGTCTCCAAGAGGCGACTGGCGGTGATCACACCGAGAATCTCGCCGCCGTCCATGACGACGGCCAGTGGGCTGCTCAGCCGCGCCATGATCGCAGCCACTTCCAGTACCGTGTCGTCGCTGTTGAGCACCGGCAGTTCGTCAGGTTCCCTGGGCAACAACGAGGCAACCGTGGCGCGTTGCAGCCGTTCGGCGATCTTGGCCGACGGCTCCTCGCCCATCACACCGGCCAGGTTCGGATCGTCCTGCACATAGTCGGGAACCATGAACTGCACGACCTGGGACGCCGACAACACCGCCGACGGGGCACCATCGCGACCGATCACCACCAAGCCCGGACGGCGCTCTCGAGCGATCATTCGAGCAGCATCCAAAGCTGAGGTCTCGGCCTGAATGACCGGATAGGGTTCGGCGATCTCATGGGCATGCATGGCAGGCTCCTTCGCGCATCGTCGCAGTGGATTCCGACGGCCTCGTGGTCACGGAGCCCTCCCATCGTCAGCATCCGTGGTGCTGTTGCACCCGCAGGATGGTCGACCAGGCTTCCCGACACTCCGAGTTTCGATCTTAGACCCCTACCGGCTCACTTCCGCGTGCCGCCCAAGGCAGCACCGTCGCCCAACAACCACGATGCCGCCTCCCGAGTAAGGGAGGCGGCATCGTAGTGTGGGAAAGCGAACTACTTCGCCAACGCGTATCGCGGACGGTGGGACTGATGGGACTCCATCAGGGTGCGCAGCTTCTCGGTCTCGGCCTCGACTGCGGCGGTGTCCAGCGGGACGGCGATCCGGCGGCATTCGTCGGAAAGCGAACCGAGGAGATCAATATCGGCCTGGGTGCGATCCACCTGGGCAGAAATGGTGTCGACCATCTCCATGAAGGTGTTCGACGAGCGGTCCGCGCGGGAGAGCCACTCGCGGATCATGGTCTGCGGAAGATCCAGCAGGTCGCGCAGCGTGGAAATGCGATCGGCTGCTGCGGCGGCCAGTGCTGCATTGTGCTGGGTGCCTTCGCTGGCCGAGGCCAGCCCCTCGTCCAGCGCGCGGCCCAGTTGGCCGATGGCCGGACGGGCCTCTTCAGAGCCGGGAACGTTGTCGATGATCTCAACAACAAACTGCCCCACGGTGAAGTTGTGCAGCACGGCGAGGGCGATACGGAAGCGGGTCTGCGCACAGCTACGGCGCAACTCATCGAGTTGTTCCAGCAGTTCGGTGACAATTCCAGCGACCTCTGGGGCCATCTGCGCCCATACCCGCAGGTACACCATTGCGGAGGAGAAGAAGCCCTCGGCGTCATTCTCGTTGATCTGATCGGCGACCTTGGCGTTGGCTTCCATGGTCTCGCTGAACTGCGGAGCTGCCGCCAGCAGGGCGTCGGCTACCCGCTGCAGATCGTCAAGACTGTGCACCCACTCGCGCAGAGCAGTGTCGATGCGCATCGCAACGCCGAGCATGTCGGCCATGTCTCCGGTCGCCAGCGGACGCTTCGCGATTCCGCTGGACTGCTCCAGGCAGGCCTCGACCTCAGCCGGCAGCGCCTTCCAGATGAACTCCTCATAGGAGGGGATTCCGGCGCCCACCAACAGCTCACCGAGCTTCTCGGCACCGACCACGGCGGCCTCGTGCGGATTCCAGCCCTTCTCCTGCAACTCCAACTCCATCGGACGCACCGCGCCGTAGAGGGAGAAGGCAGCGTCGTGCAGCCCGTCCACGAAGGGGCGGGTACGCACCGACAGATAGTCGTCGCCTAGCGGCGTGATCGTGGCGAAGACACCATAGGTACTGCCGTCGGCGGCCAAGTTGTCCACGTAGGCGCAGAACGGCTGTCCGGCCTCGATCGTGTCCCACATCAGCAGGAAGGCTCCACCGGGCATGACCGGATGACGGATCAGGTTGTGCGGGGCACCCACCAACTGATCCCGGGAGTACCGGGAAAGCTTGACGAACACGGAGTTCGCCTGGTCGATAATTCCGCGCGCGTCGGTCGTAGAGAAGAAGAGCTCGTCGACCCCAACCTCATGTCGGGCACCAGTTGGCACCACTTTCGCTTGTGTTCCCACCCCGGCATTCTTGCACCCGCAGAGGCATTCAGGCCTCACTTTGAGCGCTTTACGTTTCATTAGTCTGCAGATTGGGTTGAGACCGCGCTGTAAGTCCCCCGCATGGGGTGCTTCCCCTTGTCACCCGTGGGAGGGACGCCCTAGGACGGTTCTTAATTTTTCCTGATAATCAGTCAGGAATTGCTCAGGAGCCTTGCGGATTTGTCTGTCATTCACGACAGCCGACATATCCGCTCGAGGTCGAAACCGGGCACCAGCAACGGCCACCGAGGTCATCGCTAACCCCGCGGCGAGCTCAACAAAGCGCACCCAGCGGGATCGAGGCGCACCCGCCACCGATCCGGGGGATCAACGACTCCGCGAACCCGCAGCCATCCCGATTGACCCGACGGCAGCTCGATCTCGAACACCGTCTCCCCTCGTCCGGCACTGAATCCATTCACTGCCACCGCCACTCCGGCAGGATCCGGCACAATCGCGTCCGGCCCCACCGCAATCACCGCATCGGGGGCAGCAGACCAGCCCAAGGCCACCGCCTCAGCGGTACTCAAGAAAGGCCGATAGCCCAAGAACTCCGCGACCTCACGACTATCCGGATGCCGCCACAGCCGGGAGGGCGCATCGAGCTGCAGCAGGCGACCCTGTTTCACCACGGCCACGCGATCCGCAATGGCAAAAGCCTCGTCCTGATCGTGAGTCACGTACAACGCCGGAGTGCCCGTAGCTCGCAGTCCGCCGGCCAACACCTCAGCGAGATGCTCTCGCATGCCCACATCCAGCGCCGACAACGGCTCATCCAACAGCAACAGCCGCGGTTCGGCGGCGAGGCTACGCGCCAACGCCACCCGCTGCGCTTGCCCACCGGAAAGCTCGGTGATGGCACGCTCCTGATAGCCGGGCAGCCCCACCAGTTGCAGGAGTTCGGCGACGCGACGCTCACGCTCGCCGCGGCGACGCTTGTAGAGCGCGTAGCCGACATTGGCGCCCACATTCAGATGCGGGAACAGTTGACCGTCCTGGAACATGACGGCGAAACCGCGCTTATGAGTCGGCACCATGGCCTGGTCCACGCCGTCCCACCTCACGGCACCGGAGACCAGCGGTTCCAGACCGGCAACGGCCCGCAGCAGCGACGACTTCCCCGAACCGGAGGCACCGATCACCGCAACGATCTCGCCGGGCGCAACGTTCAGACTGAGCCGGTCCACAGCAATGGTGTCGCCATACCGCACCACTGCCTGGTCCACTGTGAGCCCGCTCACCATGCCCTGCTCTCCTTGGGTCCGATCCATTCGGCCACCGCCATCACCGAAGCCGTCAGGACGGCCAGTATCACCGACGCAGCCAGAGCCATGCCCTGATTGTCCACACCGGGTCGACCGATCAAGTGGAAGATCTCCACCGGCAACGTCGGCCGATCCGGCCGGGCCAGAAAGGTGGTCGCTCCGAATTCACCCAGACTGGTGGCGAAAGCGAACCCGATCGCCAGGCCGAAGCCGCGCCAGGCCAGCGGTGCATCGATGCTGGTCACCAGCCGCAACGGCGAGGCCCCCAAAGTGGCGGCAGCCTGGTGCAGCCGCGGATCGATGGCGCGCAGCGTCGGCAACAGACTGCGGACCACCAGCGGCAGCGCCACGATCGCCTGGGCGATCGGGATCAGGATCCAGCTTGATCGCAGATCCAGCGGCGGCCGATTCAAGGTGATCAGAAAACCGAAACCCACCGTGACCGCAGACACTCCCAGCGGCAGCATGAAGGCGGCGTCCGCGCTGCGCAGCACTCGGCGTCCCACCACCGATGCTGGACGCCGCGACAGCAGATAGCTGACCATGCCGCCCAAAACCAACGCGATCATCGTGGCCACGGCGGCGGTCTGCAGCGATGTCAGAGTGGCCTGCCACACCGTAGGCAGACCCGTTCCGGTGACAGCGAACAGCAGCACGTAGTTGCCCAGACCGACTCCAGTCGCGGTCTGCAATGAGCGCACCACCAGCGCACTCATCGGCAATGCCAACAGCACCACGATCACCGCTGCGGTGATCAGCACCGACGGCAGGTCACCGACCCGCAGCCGATGATCGGTAGGACGCCCCGCCAGCCGCAAGGCGCGCTCCTGGCGGTGCCGGGTGGCATCGGCGACCAGCAGCGAGATGCCCACCACCACCAGCTGCAGAATCGACAGCGCAGCGGCTGCCGGCAGATCCAGCAATTGAGTGGTCTGGTACCAGATCTCGGTTTCGATAGTCCCCCAACTCTGATCGGCGAGAACCAGCACCACACCAAAAGCCGCGGCACAGAAGAGAAAGGTCAGTGCCGCCGCTGAAGCGATGGCGGGGGCCAACGCGGGCATGGTCACACTCCACCACACCCGTGGCCGCGAGGCGCCCAGGCTCCGGGCCGCTTGAGCAGTGCGGGGATCAAGCCGCGCCCACAGCACCCCCACGGTGCGCACCACCACCGAATAGTTGAAGAAAACCAAGGCGGCGATCAGCGCCGGGAAGCTGGCGTCCCAGCCCAGAAAGCCCAACGGCCCGCCGGTGTCGAGCAACGAGCGGAACGCCACCCCCACCACCACCGAGGGCAGCACGAAAGGAATGGACACCACGGCACGCAGCGCCCGGCGTCCCGGAAACCGGGTGCGGTAGAGCAGATAGGCCCCGGGAAGACCCAACAACACCGCCACTACGGTGGCCACCACCGACTGGGCAAGGGTTTGGCCGACGATACGCCAGGTGCGTGGCGCAGCGAGCACTTCGCTGACGCCATTGAGGCTGAAACCACTGGCGTCGAAGAAACCGCGGGCCAGCAGAGCGGTGACCGGCCAGACGAAGAAGATGAGGAGGAAGGCGAGCGGCACCACCGCCACTGCCGCCCACAGCCAGGCCTTAGCCCGTTGCCGCCGGCGCACTGCTGCTGCCGGCGCGATGACGCCGACAGCAGCAGTGCGGGGCAGTTTGTGCATGGTGAGCGATCAGCCGATGACCGTGGCGGTCCAGGCCTTGATCCATTCCGTGCGACCGGCGTTGATGTCGGCGATCGGGAGGGTCAGCGGCTCGTCTACCTTGGCAGCGTAGGTTGCCCACGCGTCAGGCAGTGCCACAGCGGAATCCACCGGGTACATGTACATCTGTTCGGGAATCTGCGCCTGAACCTGCTCACTGAGCAGGAAGTCGATGAACTTCTGCGCCCCCACCGCGTTCTGGGCACCGGCGATGACCCCGGCGTATTCGACCTGGCCAAAGCAGGTATCGGTGAGCACCACGGCCTTCGGCGAATCGACCGGCGAGGACGAGTAGGACACCATCAGCGGGTAGCTGCCCTTGCTGGAAGCGGTGAAGTCGTTGGCGTAGGCGTCACTCCAGCCGCCGACGATCTTGACGCCATTGGCTTTCAGTGCCGACCAATAGTCGAGGTAACCCGATTCGCCTTTGTCGGCAATTGTGGCCATCAGGAAGGCGAGGCCCGGTGAGGAACTGGCCGGGTTCAGCGCTACGAGTTGACCCTGGTATTCGGGCTTGGCGAGATCGTCCAGGGTTTTGGGAACGGCCAGTCCTTTGGCCTTGTACCAGGACGCATCGGCATTCACACACACCTCGCCTCGATCGATCGGGGTGAGCTGCGGTGCGGTGCCCAGTTCGTAGTCCGTCGCCGATTCCGGCAGTACCGCTGAGGTGTAATCGCTGAGGATGCCCGCTTCCAAGGCCCGTCCCGCGAAGGTGTTGTCGATGCCATAGACCACATCACCCATCGGTGAATCCTTGGTCAGCACCAACTGGTTGACCACGACTCCGGCGTCGCCGGGGGCGACATACTTCACGTCATACCCGGTCTCGGCGGCGAATGCATCCAGAGTGCTCTGGTCGAGATGGAACGAGTCGTGGGTCACCACGGTCAACGTCTTGGACTCGGTCAGAGCGGTGGCCGACGGTGTCGGCGCAGCCGAACAGCCCGCCATCAGCACAGCCGCGGTGGCCAACCCTGCGACAGCCCAACGGGGCACGGACATTGCGAACATTGCTTCTCCTCCAAAATGCTCGGAGGGCTCAGGAAAATGATCCTGAGGAGATTTCCCGACTCCCTACGCCGGTGCTAGCCGGATCAGGTTCGAGGGTCTGCGGCTTACCGCACTCTCAGCGCCCGGTGGCGCTCCCCTGTCTGAGGGGTGAGGCTACCACGCCGTCGACACCACTCGGCAGCGCCGACGACTTGTGCCAGTCTTTTCCCATGTCATCGAATTCGGACCAGATCGCTGAGATCACCGCCGGCTACACCTTCGACTCTCCCGCCATCGATCTCGGCGTCCTGATGGCCGACGGCACCCCGGTTCCGACGAGCAGGATCCGACTGTCGTTATCGATGCTGAACCGGCACGGGCTGGTGGCCGGCGCCACCGGCACCGGCAAGACCCGCACGCTCCAACTCATGGCCGAGCAGATCTCGCGCGCCGGAGTCTCGGTGTTCGCAGCCGACATCAAAGGCGACCTCTCAGGAATCGCCATACCCGGAGAACCCAGCGACAAACTCCTCCAACGCACCGAGAAGATCGGCCAGGACTGGAAGCCCGAGGGTTGCCCGGTCGAGTTCTACGCCTTAGGGGGACAGGGCAGCGGGGTGCCGCTGCGCGCCACCGTCTCCAGCTTCGGACCGATCCTGCTGAGCAAGGTGCTGGGTCTGAACCAGACCCAGGAGTCCAGCCTGGGGTTGGTGTTCCACTACGCCGACACCCGAGGGCTTCCGCTGCTCGACCTCGCCGACCTGAAACAGGTCATGCAATATCTGACCTCCGAGGAGGGTAAACCCGACCTCAAAGAACTCGGCGGTCTCAGCTCGGCCACAGTAGGTGTCATCCTGCGCAGCCTGGTCACTCTGGAGACTCAGGGCGGCGAGGAGTTCTTCGGCGAGACCGAGTTCGACTCCAAGGACCTGATCCGCACTACTGCCGACGGCCACGGCGTGATCTCCCTGCTCGAACTGCCGAATCTGCAGGACCGTCCGGCGATCTTCTCCACCTTCATCATGTGGCTGCTGGCCGACCTCTTCCATGACCTGCCCGAGATCGGCGATGTCGAGGTTCCCAAGCTGGTCTTCTTCTTCGACGAGGCACATCTGCTGTTCGACGGTGCGTCCAAGGCATTCCTCGACGCCATCGCCCAAACCGTGCGACTCATCCGAAGCAAGGGAGTGGGGATCTTCTTCGTGACCCAGGCGCCCACCGATGTGCCCGACGAGGTGCTGGCCCAACTCGGCTCTCGGGTGCAGCATCAACTGCGCGCCCACACACCCAAGGACGCCAAGGCCTTGAAAGCGACTGTGGAAACCTATCCGACCAGCGACTACGACCTGGCCGAAACGCTGCAGGCATTGGGGATCGGTGAAGCCATCGTGACGGTGCTGAATCCCAACGGCGCGCCGACTCCGGTGGCGTGGACGCGGATGCTGGCGCCGCTGGCCTCGATGAAGCCACTGGATGCGCAATGGCTGACCGATGGCGTCGCCCGGTCGCCGATGCAGGCCAAGTACGGCCCGGAAGTGAACCGTGATTCCGCCTACGAGATGCTCACTCGTCGACTCGAGGAGGGCGCCGCCAAGGCTCAGGCCGAAGCGGAAGCCGCCCCGAAGGCACCCGAGAAACGCACCTCGGGCTCATCGGGCGGCTCGCGGTCACGATCGAAGTCCGGCGTGGAGAAGGTCCTGAGCTCGCCAACCTTCTGGAATCAGGTCATGCGCGTGGGCAGCCAAGTGGTGCGCACGTATTGGGGCACCGCGCGTCGCTGAGCCTGCGGAGGCCGACGCAGGCCCGATGGGCGTTTTTCGGAGCAGAATTCGAGACGGACACCGATCACCGATTGGGAAACACCGGTTCAGCAGCGCAATGGCTAGCGACTGCCCACTAGAGTCTCCGGTACGTGCTTCGATGTCGACGTACGAGGGGTTACGGGCCGGTACTCACCCATCCTCGTGCACGGGTCGGTTGAAGCATCTTTCCATGGTGAGGGGAAACACCGGGAGGAGGTGGGGATGCCCCTCGATTGGTGGTTGGCTTTTCTGGTGTTCCTGCTCGGAGCATGTCTGATCTTGTTGGTCGCCATAAGCCGCACCCTTCGTCGACGCGCTCGCGCTGTGCCCCGAGGAAAAGACCTCGGCTCACAGTCGCAACCACACGCCTCGACCCCGACACCCGCAGAGCTTGCTCGAGCTCGCCCGGCGCCCTACCTGGCGTATACCGCCGAGCCGACGACTGGCCCACCGGCGCCAGCCCAGTCGCCAGAGCAACCCGAAGCGCCGGTGCCAGCAACCGATCCTGACCGCATCGAATCAGTCGAGCCCGCTCCCGATGCCGCGCCGCAACTCGTCGATTCCGATCCTGAAGCGTCGCCGCAGTCGGCGGCAGCCGACGATGGCGACACCACTGACCTGCCGTGGTGGGAGCAGTCGTTCGTCCACAACCCACCGCCGATCTCCACCATCGCCACCAGCGCACGGCCATGGCACGACGACGGACCGCTTCCCGATCTCCCGCCGAAACCGCGTCCGAACATCTATGCGATGCTCACCGCCGGTGCCCGTTCGAGCACCACCGTGACCACCGGAGCAGTGAAGGGCAACCGCAGCTCGGGGCTGTACCACACCGTCGACAGCCCCTGGTACGAGCGCACCAAAGCCGACGAATGGTTCGATTCCCCGCGAAAAGCGGAAGCGGCCGGCTACTCCCGCTGGGACAGCAGGTCGAACCGCAACACCGGCTGAGCCGATCGGCTCAGCAGCTCACTGAGCGTTCTCGGCCTCGACAGCCTCATCCTCGGCACCGTCGGATTCGGTCCCTTCGGCAGCTTCTTCGCCATCCGCGACCTCGGCCTGATCGTCAACCTCGTCAGTCTCGGCGGCTTCGGCGTCCTCTTCGAAGGTCACCGACTCGGTGATGGCTGCCGGCGCTCCGTCGTCCTCACCGAGCGCGTCCAGCAGCGGGCCGGCCCCGAGTGCGGCGAGCATCTGACGCACATTGGTCAACTGCGCGGTCACCGCCTCGCGGCGTGCCGTGGCAGCCATGAGCTCGCGTTCGGATTCCTTACGGACCCGCTCGGCGGCCAGTCGTGCATCATCCACGCGCTGGGCGGCCTCGTCGCGGGCTGCCCGCTTGAGGGCATCGGCCTCCTCTTTGGCCTCGGCCAGTAGTCGGTCCGCCTCGGCCTGGATAGCCATGCGGCGCTGCTCGGTGGCGCTCAGCGCCTGCTCGTAGGCATCCATCTGGTGGGCGAACTCACCGGCTGCCTTGTCGCGACGGGTCGCCAGAGTCTTCTCGAACTCCGCCGCCGCGGACGCCGCCCGAGCGCGCTGGCGTTCGAAGATCGCCTCCGCCTCCTCACGGCGAGTGGTCGCCTCACGATTGGCTTGGTCGAGCAGCTCATCGGCTTTGCGGGACGCCGCCTCGACGGTCGCTGCCGCCGCGACCTCGGCCTTGTTCGTGATCTCGGCAGCCTCGGTTTCGGCGGTCTGGCGCACCTGAGCGGCATACTCGTCGGCGTCGGCCATCACGGACTCCCCGTCGCCTTTCGCCTGCGATCGCAGCTCGGCGGCTTCGTCCTCGGCCAACCGCAGGATCTTCGCCGCCCGCTCGGTCACCGCTGCAGCGCTGGGCTGGGATTCCTTCTCCAGTTCGGCTTCCAGCTCTTGCACCCGCAGCCGATCCAGCTGAGCCTGTTTGACGGCGGCGTCCAACTCTTCACGCAGCCGCTTGTTCTGCGCCGTGGCTTCCTCAACGCTCTTTCGCTGCGATTCAGACAGCACGCGGAGTTCCTCGGTGCGATTCTGCAGCTGAGCCAGCGTCCGGTCCACCTCGGTCGGCTCATAACCCCGCATCACAGTGCGGAATTCGTGGCTAGATTGGGTCACTTGCTGCTTCCTCTCGATTTCTTCTGGGTGTCCATGCGGGCCGAGCCTGGCGTCGAGAGTGCATCAATCACTCCCGATAGGCGACTCAGCTGTTCAGTGATGTCGTCGCGTCGTCGCGCAAGAGCCTCGGTCTCGGCCTGAGAGCGGGCCAGCGCCTCCGCGGCCTTGGAGCGGACCTCGTCGGCATCAGCGCGGGCTTTCTTCAGCACCTCGGTGGCCTCGGCTCGAATCTGCTTGGCCTTCTGGTGAGCATCCTTCTGCAGGGTGTCCAAAGTGGCCGTCGCCCGTTCGCGAATCTGGCGGGCCTGTTTCTCCGCCTCGGCAAGCCGTAGCCGTGCCGTCTCAAGATCCTCGTTGGCCTCACGCTCGGCGGCATCACGAAGGCTGTCGGTGTCCTGCTTGGCACGGCGTTTGAGTTCGGCGGCCTGGCGTTTCGCCTCGGCCAGTTGCTGCTCGGCCTCGGCCTTCATCCCCGCCGCGGCAACCCCGGCCTCAGCGACCAGTTCCCCAGCGTTCTCCTCGGCCCGCCGAAGCTGGTCTGCGGCGGCCTGGTCGGCCCGGTCGCGGATCTCTTCCAACTCGGCGGCGTGGTTGGCCCGCTGCGTGGATAGCTCTGCCTCCACGCTCGCTTGAAGCTCAGCCATCGATTGCTTCGTCCAGGCCAGATGCGCTGCAGCTGCGACGTACTGCTCCTCTGCAGACGCCCGAGCCTGACTGGCAAGCTCGGCACGCTCGTCCTCAGCCTCTTGATTCAGTCGCGCAATCTCTTCCTTGGCCCGCTGAAGTTCCGCGGAGATAACCCGTCGGGTCAGGGCGCATTCGCGCTCGAAGGCCTTGCGTTCCTCACCGAGGAAGGCCGCCGCCATCGCCTGGATCGCGACGCTTTGCGCCGCGGCCTGCTCCACCTGTCGAGTGGTCTTCGTGGCCACCTGAAGCTGGTGTTCGTTCAGTTCAGCGTTGATTCGATCAGCGCGCTCCTGCTGCTCGGTCGCAACCTTCACAGCAGCCTCATTAGCGGCATTGGCGAGCCGCTGCGCCTCCGCCCGAGCACGCTCCATCAGGTCGGCGGCCTCGGCCTGAGTGCGTTCCATCAACTCCGCAGCAGCATCGTTGGCCGCGCCAACGATCAGCGTCGCCTGGTCGGTGGCGTCTTGGACCAGCAGGTCCGAGTCGTGCTGGGCGCGATCCAGAATGGCTTTGGTCTTGCCACTGGCCTGGGACGCGGCTCGCTCGGCGGCATCGGCTTTGTCCTGGTTGATGCGCGCCATTTCCTCAGCACGAGCTGCCTCGTCACGTGCGGCGCGGGCCTGCTTCTCTGCCTCGGCGATCAATCGGTCAGCCAGAGCCTGGGCCTGCTCGATCAGACGGGAAGCCTGACCTGAGGCCGCCACCGGTGCCTGAATGTCACTCACGGCGTCGACTCCCCACGCGACAGTTCTGCGCACACACCAGCCACATCGTCACTTCGGAGGTGGGACTCAGCAAGCAAAACCATGATGGGCAAACCAACAACTTCGAGGACAGACTGCACACGGTCACCGGAACGGCGGGGTGAGACCCGGTCCAGCGAGAGCGGATGACGGGAATCGAACCCGCACTGTCAGCTTGGGAAGCTGATGTTCTGCCATTGAACTACATCCGCGCGCGCCCAAGGCAGCGCAGGAGCAGTCTAGCTGGCCGATGCCAGCATCTGCACACCGGTTTCGGCACCATCGAACCCCCTACAAAGTTGCTCCAAGGTTTGACGAAAGTGGACCAAAACGTGTGCAGCGACGGCCAGGTCTGCCAAACTGCTGACTTGACAGTGCACACTGGGATGCATGGCTTACGACAGAGGAGGGATGCCTTGACCAGAGAGGAACGGGCCATCGCAATCCTTGACCTCATGAACCAGGCACTGGCTGTCATCAACAGCGGCGACGACGCCGAACAGTTGATCTGTCAGGTGCTGGGCAAGTACTGCCGCGCGGATGGCGCAGCTCTGATCGGCCTGGATGCCGCCGGACGCGCCATGGCCCACGCCGCCTGGCCGAACGAGCGAATCTCCGCAGCTCTCGCCGAGGTTGCCGCGCGCGGTGGACGCGGGCGCCCCGAGAGCATTCTGCGAGGCGGGCAACACCCGATCCTGGGCGAGGTCATCCTGATCGGACCAGAGTTCGACGAACAACCCGCCAACCGGGCTCGAGGACGCCTGTTGGTGCTGAGCCGGCGCGGGGGCTTCACCGCCGACGCCAAAGCGCTGTTGTCCGAAGCCGCCGCACCGTTGTCTTTCTTGATGCCGCAGGCGGCCGATTCCTGCCAGCGCTCCCGCCAGGCGTCCAGTGCCGCTGAAGCCGCAGCCGCGCTGAATCTCACGCCGCGGGAGGTCGAAGTGCTGCAACTGCTGGCCGACGGCCTCTTGGCACGAACCATCGCGACCCGCCTCGGACTGTCACCCCGCACCGTCCACAAGCACTTGAGCAATGTCTACACCAAGCTGGGCGTCCACGATCGCCTGGTCGCGGTGTCGATCGCTCGCGAGCACGGCCTGATCGCGGCCTGACCCACTCAGGGACCTCCCGGGCTCTGCCCCGGATCATCAGCATGCGCGGGTCTACTGCCGCAGTTGCGGCATAGATTCGTGCCATGAACGACTTGGAGCCCACAGATGTCGGTCCGGCGGTGGGCGGCGACCGCAGCGTTTCCGAAACCGACCGCCAGCACGTCATCACTCTGCTCACCAGTGCACACGCCGAGGGCCGGCTGGACGCAGCAGAACGCGACCGTCGACTGACCGAGGCCCGCGCGGCCACCGTCTTCGACGATCTGGTTCCGCTCACCCGTGATCTGGTCACGTCCTCCCCCTCGATTCCGCTGGCAGCGTCGAGTGGAGAGCAGCCTCAGATCGCCGCCGTGTTCGGCGGCGTCGAGCGACGGGGATATTGGAAAGTCCCGGCCAAGCTGTCGGTGTCGGCTGTGTTCGGCGGCGTCGAACTCGATGTCACTCAAGCCGCCTTCGAGGCCACCGAGATCGCCCTGGAAGTCCACTGCGTCTTCGGCGGCATCGAACTCACCGTCCCCGAAGGCACCGAGATCACGAACCTCACCAACGCAGTCTTCGGCGGCTGCACCATCAAGGTCGGCCCACCCCAACCCGGCGGTATCCATATCGTCCTGAGCGGCGGGGTGGGTTTCGGCGGCGTAGAGGTCCGCAATCCCCGGGCGTCCCGGGTGCGCCGCGAGCAGCGCCGACAGCTACGCGAGGCCCGCAAGGAGCCTCGCTATCGGCCTGGCAGCGACTAACCTGCAGCTATGGATGACGTGTTTCGACCCGCCGGGGAATGGCGCCAGCTTCCCGCGGTAGCGGTCACATCGCATCGCGTCGCCTCAGCAGCGATCAACCTCGTGGTCTGGACTGTGATCGTGGTCGGGTTGTGGTTGCTGCTGCCACCGCTGCCGTGGCTGGCCTACGCCGCAGCAGGGGTCGGTGTGGTGTGGACCGTCTGGCGGGTGGTTCGCATCGGACGCTGGATCCGGGCCTTCCGGTTCCGCGAAGGCGAGCGTGATCTGCTCATCAGCAAGGGCCTGTGGTTCCGGTCGCTCACCGCGATCCCCTACGGACGCATGCTCAGCGTGCAAGTCACCACCGGACCGATCAATCGGCTATGGGGCCTGGCCGGTGTGCAACTAGTCACCGCCAGCCATGAGTCCAATGGCCACCTCCCGGCGCTCACGGCGGAGGAGGCCGCCCGGATTCGCGATCAGCTCATCGCCTTGGGCGAAGAACAGGCGCTCCCATTGTGAGTAGTCCGCCAGCCCCAGAAGAGGCGCCGCACTCGGTCGTCGACGATGTCGTCGTCAAACGCACCGAGCGGCCGCATCCGCTCACACCGCTGATTCGCGGCTGGGTGGTGCTGTTGGCCCTGTTGATCGGGCTGTCCCGCGAAGTCCTCTCCTGGTTCACCGAGGGCACCCAACTCCCGCCGCTGCCTTTGATCGTGGGCGTGGTCGTCGGCCTGACTGCCGCGGCCGCCGCCCTCGGTTTCGTCAGTTGGATGGTCACTCGTTTCGTCATCGACGACGATGAACTGCGCATCGAAACCGGGATCGTGTACCACCGCTCCCAACGGGTCGCTTTCGACAAGGTGGCCTCCATCGACGTGGTGCAGCCTTTGGTCGGTCGGGTCTTCGGCCTCGCCGAGTTGGTGATCGATATCGGCTCCGATGAGCGGATCAAACTGCGCTACCTGACCCGAGCGCGCGCCTACAATCTGCGCGACTACCTGCTCTCGCGGGCCCGCGGGCATCAGGCTGTCATCGCCGAGGAGCCTGATCCGGGGCTTCATCTGAGCGACCTCAACGATGACGATCGGATGGTGCTGCGGATTCCGCCCGACCGGCTGCTCGTGGCCGCAGTCACCTCCAATGAGTTCATCGGATTGGTCGGGATGGTCGCCGTCACCGTCACCGCGGTGTGGCTCCTATCGCCCTACCTGGGGGGCGTCGTGGTCGTACTCGCCTTGGCGATCTCGGCAGCGTCGGCCGTCGGCGGCTTCATCATTCGACGGATCACCGGTCAGTTCAACTTCACGTTGTCCACCCGGGCCGCCGGTCTGCGCATCTCCCGTGGCCTGGCTGATCTCACCAGCCAGTCGCTGCCCGCTCGCCGCATCCAGTTCGTCCGGCTCACTCAGTCGCTGCTGTGGCGACCACTGGGGTGGTACCGCGTGGAGATCGACGTGATCGGTTTCGGTCTGCACAATCAGGAGGGCACCCGATCAGACATCTCCAGCGTGCTCGTGCCGGTCGCAGATCTTGAGCAGTTGCGAACCGTGCTGGCATTGCTGTGGCCAGAGGCGGATTTCACCCGCATTCGCCTGGACCCGGCGCCACGGCGCGCCCGCTGGTTGCACCCGATCACCGGGCCTTTCCTCGCCTTCGGCTACGACGACCTGCTGGTGGTTTCGCGCCACGGCTGGCTGGAGCGGCGCTGGGATCTGGTGCCCCACGCCCGGATTCAGTCTGTGGTCATCTCACAGGATCCGGTTTCGGCACGGCTCGGCATCGCCGACCTGAGTTTCCACACCGCCGGGACGCGGTTCTCCGCCGACGCCCGCGGTCTCGATATCAGCCACGTACGCCAACATCAGGATCGCCTGATTTCCTTGGCCCAATCCAATCGACCCGATGTGACCGAGTCTCCAGCCCCACCGGAGGGCCCCGACGAGGCGCCGCCGGTTCAGTGAGCCCGGCGAGCCGACCAGGCTGAGGCCACCATCTCGTCGATGGTATGACGCATCCGCCAATCCAGATCGGCGGCTGCCGCATGACCATCGGCCACGATCCGGGCTGGGTCCCCGGCCCGCCGCGGAGCAACCTCGGCAGTGAAGTCGATACCGGTCACCCGCGCCATCGCGTCCATGATCTGACGCACACTCAAACCCTCGCCGCTGCCGAGGTTGTAGGCCGGGCGCAGCGGGGTCGCGTTGGACAGCGCCGCAGCGGCGGCGACATGGGAGATCGCAAGATCACCGACATGGATGTAGTCACGCACGCAGGTGCCGTCCGGGGTCGGATAGTCGGTTCCGTAGATTCGGGGCGTCTTGTGGTCCAGGAGGGCTTCGATCACCAACGGGAAGAGATTGTGGGGACTGGCGTCGTAGACATCATCGGTCGCCGAGCCCACCACATTGAAGTAGCGCAGACTGACCGTCCGGAAACTGTCCGTGGCGCGTGCAACATCATTGATGAGCCACTCGGCGGCCAGCTTCGATTCGCCGTAGGGAGACTCGGGATGCTGGGGAGAATCCTCGGTGACGACATCATCGGTGGGCGTGCCAAAGACCGCAGCGGAGGAGGAGAAGACCATCAGAGGTACCCCGGCCTGCTCCATGGCGGTCAGTACCGAGGCAGTACCGGTCACATTCTGGGTAAAGGTGTGCACCGGGCGCTGAACCGAAACCCCGGCGTATTTGTACGCGGCGACATGGATCACCCCCGCGCAGTCATACTCACGCAGCGTCTGCGTCAGGCGCTCGGTGTTGAGAATCGTCTCGTTCACCAGCGGTACCTCAGCGGGCACGAAATTCGGCCTTCCCGAGGAGAGATCGTCGAAGGCAACGGCTCCATAGCCGTTCGCTGTCAAGGCCCTCAGAACATGAGCTCCGATGTACCCGGCGCCACCTGTCACTAACCATGTCGTCACAATTGGGGAGTCTACGGCACTCGCTATCAGCCAACGTGGGGATCGCTAGGGTTGAGCTATGCACAACACACCTGCCCTGGGCATTGATATCGGAGGCTCGGGCATCAAGGGCGCCCTCGTCGACACAGCCGTCGGCGACTTCAGCACTGATCGCATCCGCATTCCCACTCCAGCCAAGTCCACACCGAAGAACATCGCCGAGGTCGTGTCCGACATCGTCGGCTCCTTCGCCGCCGAACTCGGCGACGGGCCCATCGGCATCACCATCCCTGCGGTCGTCACCCATGGGATCACCCGCTCGGCGGCCAACATCGACCCCTCGTGGGTGGACGCACCGGCCGCCGACATCTTTTCCGAACACCTGGGACGCAGCGTCATGGTCGTCAACGATGCCGATGCCGCCGGCATTGCCGAGGTGCGTTTCGGCGCCGCCGCCGGCGAGCAGGGCGTGGTGCTGGTGACCACTCTCGGCACCGGGATCGGATCGGCGCTGATCTACCGAGGCATCCTGGTGCCCAACACCGAATTGGGCCACCTGGAGATCGACGGCAAAGACGCCGAGAAGCGCGCCGCAGCCTCGGTCAAAGCTGCCGAAAAGCTGTCCTACGCCCGCTACATTCCCCGGCTGCAGCGCTACTACGAGACATTGGAGAAGCTGTTCTCCCCGGACCTGTTCGTGGTCGGCGGCGGCGTGTCGAAGGACTCCCACAAGTTCCTTCCCCAGCTCAAGCTGCGGGCCCCGATCGTTCCGGCCACGCTGCGCAATCGTGCCGGCATCATCGGAGCAGCACTGCTTGCCGCCGAAGAGAACTGACCGCGCTGCTTCACGTCCCAGGCGTGAGACCCTTTCCCCTCGCTGCCTCTGTCCGGGTCTTGGCCAGTCCTAGACTGAGGTAACGATCTCCGACCAGCATCGGCGCTGGCCCACTATGGGGAGTGAAGATGACCGACTTAGCCACGATTCTGGTGAATCGTCACATGATCGATGCGGCGACGCTCGCACCGTTCGCCCAGAAGTACAGCGGACGCGAATTGCGCCGGGCGTTGTTGGACAACCGTCTCGTCCGTGAGGACGACTTGGCCAAGGCGCTTGCCGAGTTGGCAGGCCGCGAATACCTGGATCTGAATGCCACCCAGCCCGACCCGGTGGCGATGGCCCTGGTACCGGTGGCGTTGTGTCGCAAGTACCGGTTGATTCCGATCCGGGTGGTCGACGGCGTGTCGCCTCGAACCGCCTCCGACGATGCCAACAACCGCTCCAAGACCCTGCTGGTCGGAATGCGCGACCCCTTTGACATCCAGGCGATCGACGAAATCAGCAGCCACACCGACATGCTCGTGGAACCGGTCGTCGTGACCCGCAGCGCCATGCAGCACGCCTTCGAGGTGTACCTGCGTTCGGATGATGAACTCAACAAGATCTCCGCGGCAATGCTGCAAGACGCCGCGGTCACCGCCGATCCGAGCGACTCCTTGGAGTCGCAGGCGGCCAATGCTCCGGTCGTGCGCTTCGTCAATCTGCTGATCTCGCAGGCCATCGATGACCGCGCCAGCGACATCCATGTCGAACCCGGCCAACTCGACCTCACCGTCCGGTTCCGGATCGATGGCGTACTCCATGAGATGCAGCGAGCCGACCGCGGCATTCAGGATGGCATCATTTCGCGGCTGAAGATCATGGCCAACATCGACATCGCTGATCGCCGTCGCCCGCAGGACGGCCGCATCAGCTTCCACCATCGCGATCGCACCGTGGATCTACGGGTAGCGACCATTCCCACTGTGTGGGGCGAGAAGGTGGTGATGCGCATCCTGGATCAGAACTCCGCAGCGGTGAGCATGGAATCACTGGCCATGGCACCGGACAACAAGGAACGATTCCAGAAGGCCATCACCCGGCCCCACGGCATGGTGCTGTTGACCGGTCCGACCGGATCAGGCAAATCCACCAGCCTGCACGCCGCCCTGGCAGCCATCTCCACCAGCCGCATCAATGTGATCACCATTGAGGACCCGGTGGAGTACCGGATCCCCGGTACCAACCAGATCCAGGTGAATCACCGAGCCGGTCTGACCTTCGCTTCGTCGCTGCGCGCCTCGCTACGCTGCGACCCCGACGTGATCCTCGTCGGCGAGATCCGCGACTCCGAAACCGCCGTCACCTCGATCGAAGCCGCTCTCACCGGCCACTTGGTCTTCTCCACCTTGCATACCAATGACGCCCCCAGTGCGGTAACCCGCCTGATCGAGATCGGGGCCGAGCCCTATCTGGTGGGTTCGGCACTGACTCTCGCGGTGGCGCAACGGTTGGCGCGTCAACTGTGCCGCAACTGTCGTCAGCCGCTGACTCCCGACGAAGCGGCACTGCGCGCGATCGGTTTCCCCCTCGATGGCGCCGAACCGCCGCAGCTGTATCGGGCGGTCGGGTGTGCCACCTGCGCCGGCACCGGCTACCGCGGACGCCTGGCACTCCACGAAGTGATGGAGCTCACCGAATCAGTGACGCAGCTGGCGGTCCGCAATGCTCCGACCTCGGAGATCCGCGCGGTGGCGCTGGCCGACGGCATGGTGCCGCTACGTCAGGATGGCTTCGCCAAGGCGCGCCGTGGTCTGACCACGATCGAAGAGGTACTCCGCGTCACCGTGTGACGGGGAGTACCCCGCAGATCATTGAGCGGCCAGTTGCGAGTACAGCCCGAAGATCGGCAAGTACAGCGAGAGCACCATGGAGCCGATCATGATGCCGACGGTCACGATCAGGATCGGCTCCAACACGCTCGCCAATTGGTCGGTGGCGGACTTCACGTCGGCCTCGTACATCTCGGCGACCTTGGTGAGCATCTGGGGCAGGGTGCCTGACTCCTCGCCGACGGCCACCATCTGTGCCACCAACGGCGGGCACACCATGGACCGCGACATCGGCGCGGCCATCGACTCGCCGTCACGCACCGCGATCTGAATCTGTGCGATCGACTGCTCCATGGCCCAGTTGTTGGAGGTCGACTCCACTGAACTCAGCGCATGCAGCAGCGGCACCCCTGCGTTGAGCATCATGGCGAGGTTTCGCGTGAAGCGGGCAACCGCCGTCTTGCGGGCGATCCGTCCGAAGATCGGGATCCGCAGCACCAGCGGGCCGGTGATCCTGCGTACCTTCTCCGTGCGGTGATTCCGCATCCACCAGATCCAGGCTGTCGTGGCGAGCACGAGCATCGTCGGCAGAATCCAGACCATGTTGTGTGAGGTGATCACCAACAGTTTGGTGGGCAGCGGCAGTTCCCCTCCCATGGAAGCGAACATCGATTCGAAGATGGGCACGATGAACGTGATCATGCCGACCACGGCCAGCATGGCGATGATGAGCACGACCAGCGGGTAGGTGGAGGCGGCCCTCAGTTTGTCTTGCAGTTCGACATCGGCGCGGTACGTGTCGGCCACCATCTTGAGCGAATCGCCCAGGAAACCGCCGGCCTCGCCGACCCGGATCAGGTTGACCATCAGGGGCGGGAAGGCCGCGGGTTGCTTAGCCAGCGCAGCCGAGAAGCTCAGCCCGGTTTCCACGTCGTGCTGCACCGCCACCAAAGCGGTGCGCAACGGCGCGTCGTCGGTCTGGTCGACCAGCACCCGGACCGAACGCATCAACGGCAGCCCGGCATTGATCAGGCTCGAGAGCTGATCGGCGAACAACGCCAGTGGCTTCATCCGCACTCGGCGACGTCCGCCGATGCGGATCTCGCGATGCAACCCGGAGGTCACTGCCGGGCGGATATCGAGAGGCACGAGGCCCTGGGCGTGCAGCTTGTCGATGACGGCTGCTTCGTCCGACGCCTCAAGGGTGCCGCGAATCACATCATGGCTCGCGGCATTCACTGCCCGGAAGCTGAACGAATCGACCGTAGTGGTCATGATCACTCCTTCTCGAAGAAGCTGTCGGGGGCACGGTTGATGCGAACCCCGGTCAATGCCTTGGGATCGCTGAGGTATTCGGTAGCCACACTGCGATCGACGATGCCTTCGGAGACCAGCCGCACCAGCGACTGATCGAAGGTGTGCATACCGGCGTCCGCTGAGGTCTGCATCACCGTCGAGAGCTGGTGAACCTGCCGTTCTCTGATCAGGTTCCCCACCGCCGGTGTGCGCACCAGCACTTCGCTGGCGAGTACTCGCCCTTTGCGGTCACATCGCGGCAGCAGCCGCTGGCTGATCACGCCGCGCAACGTCTCGCTGAGCTGGGTGCGCACCTGGTTCTGCTGGCTCGCCGGCATCGAGTCGATGACACGGTCAATGGAGTTCGCCGCCCCGTGGGTATGCAGGGTTCCCAAGACCAGATGTCCGGTCTCGGCTGCGGTGAGCGACATGGCCATCGATTCTTGGTCGCGCAACTCCCCGATCATTACGACATCGGGGTCCTGTCGCAGGGCGCCCCGCAACGCTCCGGCGAAGGACGCTGCATCGGTGCCCACCTCGCGTTGATGGATCAACGCCGCCGAGCTGAAATGCCGGTATTCGATGGGATCCTCGACGGTGACGACATGGCAGCGCCGTCGCGTGTTGATCACCTCGATCATGGCAGCCAAAGTGGTGGACTTCCCCGAGCCGGCCGGCCCCGTGACCAGGACCAGGCCATGCGGTGCCAGGGCCAATCGCTCTGCGATCAGCGGCACACCCAGGCTTGCCATGTCCGGCAGTTGGCTGGGCACCAGCCGGAAAGCGGCTGCGAGCTGTCCGGACTGTCGAAAGACGTTGACCCGGAACCGCAAGCCCTCCGGGGTGGTGTAGGCGAGGTCCACCTCGCCGGACTCAGCGAACTCCGCCTGTCGACGGGGGTCCAGAATCGCCATCAGCGCGATCTCCAGAGCGTGCTGCTCGAGCGTCCCGGGGTTGCCGGGCAGTTCGGTCAACTCGCCGTGAACCCGAATCAAGGCGACACCTCCGGCCGACACATGCAGGTCAGAGGCCTCGGCCTCGGCGACCGCTCGGAGCAGGGCGTGCAGCTGCTCCAATGGGGTTCGCCCATCGCTGTTGGCTACGATCCGCATGCTCGTCATGGCGTCATTCCCGCTGCGAGAAGATGAGGGCGTCGATCGTGACGGTGTACCGCGAAGGATCGGTGGTCTGGGTGGTATCGACCTGCACGAACTGCATCAGGCGGTAGCCCGTCCGCAAGCCATCCACGAACTCGGTGGCCTGGGTGGCGCTACCGGCTTCAGCCTCGATAGTCACTGGAATCTGAACCTGGATGGAGTTGGCATCGGCGGCCTTCGGCTTATTCGCCGGCTTGCCGTCGGTTCCGACACCGCCACCGCTGGGAGCAGCGAAGACCTGCGCGTCGCCGAACCCGATGGACACGATCCGAGCCCCCGACGTACTCGCCGCCGCTGAGGCCACTGCCGAAACGTCGCGAAGCTCCGCGTCGAACGGGATCTCGCGATGCAGCCGCGCCACCTCGGCCTCAAGCGCATCCTTGTTCTTGGCCAGCTCGATCTGCTGATCAAGGTCGGCCTGCAGCTCGGCATTGGTTTGGGCGACCCCAGAGGCTTGTCGTGCGGCGCCGCTGGCCGCGCTGAACAGCGGCCAAGCCAGGGCACTGAATCCGAGAATCAGGATCAGGGCAATCGCCGCAGCGCCGATCAGATTGATCAGCCTTCTCGACATCTTCATCACTTGCCTCCCGTCTCGTCGAAGCGCCCGGTGTAGCGGGTCTGATCGAAGCTCACCGTCGCCTCAAAGGTGTAGCCGCCGTTGTCCGCCACGCTCAGCGCACCTGCGTCGACGGACAACAGCCCGGGAAGGGTGCGCAGCTTGTTGATGGTCTCGGCCTGCGCCGCCGTCCGGTTGGACGAGAAGGTCAGCGTTCCCTGGAGCCCGACTTGGGCCTTGGCGTCAGCGCCGGCCTTCGGCGCCGCTCCCGGCGCCAACCGGAAGCCGGTCAACGTCACCTTGGTCGGCAACACCGCTTTGATCTCGTCGGCAAGCGCAGTCCAATCAATGTCATTGGCCCCGGCGACAGCCCGCATTTGGCTCAACTTGGCGGCATCGGAGCTGAGGTGCGCCACATCGCGATACTGCTCCATCTGCGAATTCAAGGATGCCGCCGCCTCGTGCTGCCGGATCAGGTAGCCGGAGGCCTGAGCGGCCCAGCCGAACGCGACTGCCGAGACAGAGCAGACCAACACCACCGCGACGAAGGCCGCACCGAACCAGCGCACGATCAGTTCTCTTCGCGACCGCCGCTGCATTTCGGCCGGTGGCAGCAGGTTGACCCGCGGTACCGTTCCGGCCTGCAGCGCTTGGTTTGTGATCTGGGTGGCCATCATCGCCCTCCGTCCAGCATGATTCCCAGCGCGCCCATGAGGCTGCTGGGAAGATCGGCGTCAGCAAGGTTCGACCCGACCGCGATCACATCTCGCGGCAGGACCGTACGGGTCTCGATCTGGAGTGCTTCGGCCAACGGCTCAGCCAACTCCGGTGCCAACGGCCCGGTGAGCAACAACTCGCGGGGGTCGAGACGGTCGTCCTGACCTCGACAGAACCTCAGGGTTTCGCTCAGTCGACCGATGACCTCCGCCGCGGCGGATTCCGGTCCGTCCACCAGGCTCGGCATCGATCGTCGTCCGCCGACCAGAAGCTCCGCGCCGTCGTCTCGGGCGCTTCGCTGCGAAGCGACATCCACCGCGATGACTCGGACGTAGCGAGGAATCCCATCGATGGCGATCACGAAACTGGTGGTGTGTTCACCGACGGCGACCATCGCGACCGGGCCGAAGCCCTCCGGAACGACGCGTCCGGCGACCCGCGCCAGCCCGAAGGGCAGAAAGTCGACGTTGTCGACGCGCAGCTTGGTCTTCGCCAGCGTGTTCAGGATGCTCTCTACGTTGTCGGCCGGGCCCGCCACCAGCAGGCCTTTTGCCTGGCTGCCGTCGACCTCGAGCGGGTAGAAGTCGAGCACGGCATCCTCAGGTGCCACCGGAATCAGGTCCTGTGCCTCATAGCGCAGTGCCTTGCTCAGTTCTTCGATGGGGAGGTTCGGCGCGGTGTAGTCGCGCACCAGAATCCTCCGGTTGACGAGTGCGACGACCACTTTGCGGGACTTGATGCGCGCCTGCGACCACAGCGTGGTCACTGCGGTTGCGACGGCGTCGGTGTCCAGCACATCGGAGTCTCGCGCGCTACCTGCCGGCAGTCGCACCTCGCCGGCGGCCACCAACTGCGGGTGACGCCCACTGGTCACCTCGACCGCCCGGACGCTCTCCTCGGCGATCTCGATCCCTACCACGCTGCGTGCCATGTGATCCTCCTCGATCTCACGCCAGTCCGAACACGGCCAGGTACTGCTGTGCCGCACCATTGCCAAACAGAATTCCGATCCAGGTACCCACCAGCAGCCAGGGACCGAATGCGATGGCGCTGCCGCGGTTCGCCCGCCCAACAGCCATCATGACGATGCCGAAAATCCCGCCAGCGACAAAGCCGGACAACCAGCCCACCGCCAGCGCCCCCCAGCCGAGCCATCCCAGAAAGAGACCCGCGACGGCAGCGAGTTTGACGTCGCCGCCCCCCATGCCGTCGGGTCGGATGAAGCGAATCAGGAAATAGCAGGCGAACATGATTGCCATGCCGGCCAGGGCCCTGGGCAACGCCCAGGTGTCGGCGCCCAAAGGCCAGGCGATCACGAAAGCCAGCAATCCCACGCCCAGGCTCGGCCACACCACCGCGTCCGGCAGTCGCCGAGTGTCCAGATCGATGAGCACCAACACCACACTGCTGGCTGCGAACCATGCATAGGCGATCCAGGCCGCTACGGCCACGGCACCGGAAAGCCCCATCAGCGGCAGGTACCCAGCGAGCGCAGCGAACAGCACCGCAGTGACGATCTCCACTGCCGGATAGCGGGCCGAGATCGGTGCCGAGCAGGACGCACACCGCGCCCGCAGGATCAGCCAACTGATCACGGGAATGTTCTGCCACGGCCGAATCGGCGCAGCGCAGTGCGGGCACTGGCTGGGGCGAAGCAGCGAAATGCCAGCCGGCAGCCGGTAGGCGACGACGTTGACGAAAGACCCGATCAGAAGGCCGAGAATGCCTGCGAGCAGTATCCACATCTGACTCACCCGACCTCTCGCTGTGAGATCCGGCCGACACTGAAGGTGCCGCCGCCGCCTGTTCCCGAGGTACCCCACAGGTCGATGGGGAAGTCCACCGGGGCGACCGTGGTCGTGGTGTAGCTGCCGGCCATGTTGACGCTGGTGGCGTACATCGAGCCGATGAAGGAGCCACTGTAGAAACCCACCTGCCGCGGGGTGTACAGCATGGTCGGCACACTGATCTGCGTGGAGTAGAGCGAAATGCTGCCATCACCGGCATCCCATCGACCGAGCCCAGGGAAGTCGGTCCGCACCGACTGCCGAGCCGACGGAACGATGAACCACAGGTGCGGCTTGGTGCCGTCGGCAGCCACGAAGGTGAACTGCTGCAGGTTGATCTCTGTGGACACGACCACGATGTCGGTGCTGATGACGACCTTGGTCTGGCTGGTCGGATTGGAGCTGATGCCGCCCTTGCACTTGGTGCCGTCCACGATCGTCGGGGCGGTCAAGGTGGCCAGCGCAGTCGCCCAATCCCGGTTCTTGCAGATCGCGCTTCCGGAACTGACCACCATGGGGCTGAAGCCAGGCCAGTCGGCGGCGTCGTAGCCGTAGTCCTGCCACGACAGCAGCAGCGCCGGGTCAGGCCCGGTCACGGCAACCTCAGCCTGCGACAGCTTCACGGTGGGCTTGTCGGGGGCCGGCGGTGCCGGTGCCCGACGAACGGTTCCCGCTACCCGGCTGCTGGCGTCCCTGGGGTCCAGCGAATCACCGGCGGGCAGGATGAGATCGCCACCGACTTCGCCGCTGTTGGGCAGATAGACGTCGCCGCCGGCCTGGAGGTCGTCGACGACCTTGCCGTAGTTGTTGACCTCGCCGCTGGCGAAGACTCTCGCCTTGGCGACCCCGTTGTAGTCGATGTTCAGTGCCCCCGCAACGGTGATGTCGCCGCCCACGGGTCCGTACACGTAGCTGCGGCTGGTGCCGGCGGCCAGCATGGCGCCGCCGACTTTGCCGTTGTAGTCCAGGGTGATCGCTCCGGCGCAGGCGAGGTCACCGCCGATCTTGCCGTAGACGGTGGTGCGGTCGGTGCCGGCGATCGTGACGTCACCGGTGACCGAGGCGTTGTAGTCGAAGACCACGTCGTCACCGGCGGCGAAGTCACCAGTGATGGTGCCGTACAAGTAGCTCGTCGATGAGCCCGCCGCGATCGTGTCCCCACCGATGCTGCCGTTGTAGTCCAGCAATAACGAGCCGAGCGTCTTGAGCTGTCCGCTGACGGCGCCATAGACGTAGGTCCGGCTCGTGCTGGAGGAGGTGAGGTTCCCGCCGATCTTGGCTCCGTAGTACAGCGTGACCGGACCGCCCGCCGCAAAACTGCCGCCGACGCTGCCGTACACGTAACTACGACCGGTGCCCGCAGCTGCCACGCTTCCTCGAATAATGCCCTGATAGTCGACATCCACCGTGCCCGAGGCCGTGAGGTTGCCATGGACCGCGCCTTGAACGACAGCATCACCGAAGGCCGTGACATTGCCGGTCACCGTGCAGCCGTTGTCGGCGGTGAAGTTGCCGTCGACGACCACATTGACCGACATCTGCTCATTGCAGGTGAAGTTGCCGTCGATGACGGTCAGATCCCCGGGCTTGGATTCGCTGGACTCCACCGGATCGCTGTTGTAGTACGTGGTGGTGGAGAAGAAGGTCAGCGCTCCGTACTTGTTGCCGTAGCTGTGACTGCTCTGGAAACTGAACACGGCCTCCACCGTGACCGACCGATTTCCGGCGGCGCTGCCGACCGAGGTGAAGGTCACGGTGTCGGTTCCGGCATCGCAGCTCACCTGGTACTGCGGTGCCGAGGTGGAGGTGATGGTTCCGGTACACCCTTCGGCTTTACGGAAGGCCGCCAGCGCCACCGCCACACCCGCATCGGCGGCTGCGCGAGCCTGTGCCGTGCTCTTGCCGGAGGCCAGCGAGGAACTGGTGTTGCTCACGATCGCGGCCAAGGTCAGGGCGAAAAGGGTCAGTACCAGCATCATCACCAGCACCGAAACCAGGGCCGAGCCCTGGTCGTCGCGTCGCAGTCTCACCAGCATGATTCCGGACTCCCTGCCCCGAAGGCGGTCGCCGTCGCAGCCCCGGCGATGGGAACCGTGACCGAGCCGGAGGCGAACCGGAACGAGTAGTCCAACCGGGTCGCATCGCCGCTGAATGCATCGCCACCGCTGAGACCACCACTGACACCGGTGGCCAACACCGTCCAGGTGCTGTAGTCGGTATCGGTGATCGAGGAATCAGAGGTGCGGTAGACGAGTTTGTGATCGGAGGTCAACGCCCACGCGGCGCACTGCCAGCCGGTCGCGCCGGTGGCGACGCGGGCCTGAACGGTTGAGCCCGTCACCGAGATAGCACTGGCATTGCCGATGCCTGATTGCAGCGTGTTTGCGACCACCTGCGCATGGCCGGTCGCCGCGTCGCGATCGCCCGCGACGGCTTGGGTCTGGAAGCCCACATAGAAAAGGCTGGCCACCACGGTCAAGACCAGCACCGTCAAGGTGGAGTACATGATGACTTCGACCAGCGAGATTCCGGCTTGCGGATCAGTGATCGGCTGGCGCGGCGGGGTCATGGCGTCACCACCAGGATTTCGCTGGTCAGCTCCACCACGGGTTTGGTCGAATCGGGACCGTAGCCGTCGATACGAACGGCAACCGTTCCCGGGTATTCGGCGGGACACTCGCCCACGACGATGGCGGCGGTCGCACCAGACCCGGACGGATCGGTGATGCCGGCCGCTGCGGCGGCACTCACGGCCGCACAGGAGTTTTCACTGGTATTGGGAAAGGCGGCTTCGAGGGCGGCGAGTTGACCGTTGACCAGCGACGTCGCTGCGACCAGGTCCCGGTTGCCGGCACTGGCCGCCACTGCGCCCATCATCAGGGGCAGTACCCCGATGGACATCATCGCGAGAATGAACATTGCGACCACGATCTCCACCAGACTGACCCCGGCCTGGTCGGCCAGGATCGTTCGCGTGGGGTGGCTGGTCACGGTGTTCACTTCCCATGGTTGTTTGAGGGCTTAGTGGTCTGGGGCAGCACGGCCGCCCCAGACCACCAGGATGTGGGATCAGCAACCCGGGCCGGAGGTGATGGTGTTGCCCCAGCCGGTTGCGGAGACGCAAACCTCACCAACGGTGGTCGGCGCCGCGCCGTCCTTCCAAGCGACCGTGATCTTGGTGTCACCGGGAACGATCAAGGTGGGCGTCTCGCCATTGGCCAACTGAGCGGTGGCCTGCGTCGCGCCGTTGGCGGCCACAGCCGCCACAGCGTTCGTCTGCGCGGTGGCCTGAATGTTGCCGAACACCGGGATGGCGATAGCCACCAGGATGCCCAGGATGGCGACGACGACGATCAGCTCGATGAGCGAGAAGCCTGCCTCGGCCTCGTCGCGACGCTGCCGCAGGTCTTGCAGTTTCCGGCTGAAGATGTTCATTGTTTCCTCCATAAGCGAGTTTTCAATGAGCCGGATAAGAACCCGAGTGGTTGCTTCGATGGATCCACCCGACCCCACAGACACATTAGTACAAATCTGTAGAAATCGGCGAGGATTCGCAAAAAACCCTCAACCCATGCATCACCCCTAGCCGCACGGGTTTAGAGGCGCCATCCAGATTCCCCCGTGCGGGGGACAAACAATACACGAACGTCTTTTGTCACCCATAAGGGGACTTCGTATTTCTATTTCCGTCACCCGAAAGAGTGACCCGATTTTTCCGTGAACACCGGACACAATGTGGAGCATCACGACGTCGACACCTGTCGGGCAGCTCAAAGCCGGGCTCGGCCCCGGGGTAGGCCAGACGCACCGGCGCCTCGGACGCCGGTGATTGCCTGGGATCACATCCGCTGCGGTGCTTCAATGCCGAGCAGATCCAGCCCGGCAGCCAAGACCTGCTTGGTGGCATCACACAGGGCCAGACGCGACGATCGCACCTCACCCTCGCTCTTCAACACTGGGCACTGCTCGTAGAACGAGCTGAGCGCGGTGGCGAGTTCGTACAGGTAGCCGCAGAGTCGATGCGGCTGCAGGGTCTGCGCCACGTCCGCAACCGTCTCGCCGAAGCGGCTCAGCAGCAGTGCGAGCTGTTGTTCGGCAGGCTCATTCAGGACCGTGATCGTGGCGTAGTCGATGCCCTCGGCGTCGGCCTTGCGCAGGATCTGATTCACCCGGGCATGGGCGTACTGCAGATAGGGGCCGGTGTCGCCGGTGGTGGCCACCATTCGGTCGATGTCGAAGGCGTAATCCTTCTGCAGGCCACTGGACAGATCGGCATACTTGATCGCCGCCAATGCGATCTGCGGAGCCGCCAGCTCTTCGGCGGCGTCCAACAGCGAGTTCAGCGTAACCGCCGTGCCTTCCCGGGTGGAGAACTTCTTACCGTCAGCGCCCAGCACCTGACCAAAGCCCACGAACTCAGCCTGCACGCTGTCGGGAAGGTACCCGGCCAACCGCGCCACGGTGAAGAGCTGGTGGAAATGGAACTCCTGCGGGGTGCCCACCACATAGATCAGCCGGTCGGCGTGCAGCACCCCGACGCGGTAGCGGATCGCGGCCAAATCGGTACAGGTGTAGCCGTAGCCGCCTTGGGCGTTGCGAATGATCGCCGGCGTCTCCTGACCCTCGACGAAGACCGCCAGCGCGCCTTCATCGACTCGAGCGATGCCGCGGTCCTCCAGATCGGCAGCCACCACCGGCAGATCGTCGTTGTAGATCGATTCCCCGGCCAGGTCGGCATCGGTGAGCAGGATGTTCATGCGTCGATAGGTGGCATTGAAGCCGGCCAGCGACACCTCGATCAGTTGGTGCCAGATGCCGGTGGTCTGCGGATCTCCCGACTGCAGCTTCACCACACGCGCCCGGGCCCGGTCGGCGAACTCCTCGGATTCCTTCAGGTGCGCGTTGGCGCGCTTGTACAACTCTTCGGCACCAGCCAGGTCGAGCGCTGAGATATCCAATCCTTCATCGAGGATCTGCTCGACGAGCATGCCGAACTGTCGACCCCAGTCGCCGATGTGGTTCTGCGGAATGACGGTGTGGCCCTGGGCGCGTAGCACCCGAGTGAAGCAGTCACCGATGATCGTCGAACGCAGGTGCCCGACGTGCATCTGCTTGGCAACATTGGGAGAGGAGTAATCCACCACCACGGTGCCCGGCTGGGTGGCGGCGGCAATCCCGTTGGCGGCATCGGCGAGCACCTCGGAGGCAACCCTCGCCAGCACCTCGGCGCGGATCCGCAAGTTGATGAAGCCCGGTCCAGCGATCTCCAGCGGTTCGCAGACATCCGTCAGATCGAGTGCGGCGACCAGTTCGGCGGCAACTTCGCGCGGCGGGCGTCCGGCAGCATTGGCCAGGCGCAGCGCGACATTGGTCTGGAAGTGACCGAATTGGGGTCGCGTCGCCGGACGCAGTTCGGGATCGACACCAGCGACCTCGGCGATCCGGCTACTCAACAGGGTGGGCAAAGACAACATAAGTGGCATTCTCCCACGTCGCCGGCCTGGTCCCCGACGGCGACCGTCGGCTCAACCGACGGATTCAGGTGGTGCCACGTCGCGGCGAAGGGGGCTCTCAACCGACTTGGTGCAGCCGCTGCAGCCCCGCGGCATCACGCACTGTCACCCGACCCCGCGAGGTGGTCACCAGGCCTGCGTCCGACATCGTTCGCAATGCCCGGAAGACCACCTCACGGGCTGTGCCGAGGTGGGCGGCCAGCCGCGCCTGACTCATTGCAACAGCGCCGTCGGCGTCAGCAGCCTCCAACAAGAAGGCCGCCAGTCGCTGCTCGACGCGTAGCGAGCCGACCTCCTCCAACCGGGTCATGAGCTCGAAAACCCGCCCGGAAAGCACCTCAAACACGAAGCTGCGAAAGCTGGGCTCGGCGTTGTACAACTCCCGGAACATCGCCCCAGGCACCAGCACGAAACTGAGCTTCTCGTCTTCGGTCTCCACCCAGGCCGGGTAGGGCTCACTGCGGAAGGCAGCGGTCAGCGCCAGGACGCAGGTCTGGCCGGGGCGAACCCGGTACAGCGTGGCTTCGTGTCCATCCGCCGCGATGTAGAAGACCCGCAGGGAGCCACCGACCACCAGGAAGACCCCTTCGACGAGGTCGCCGCGATGCAGCACCGGGCTGCGCGGCGCCACCTGTCGGATCGGCAGCCCGGCGACCAACTCACGGGTGGCCGCCGAGGCACCGGCCAAGAAGGGAAAACCCTCAGCCACCGGCAACAGTGGAGTCTGCTCGATCACGCTCCCCATGCTGGCACGCCCTGCACTCAGGCGCTCGGGGCGGGGAAGAACAGATCGGCCGGCGAGATCGTGCTCACCTGGGTGATCTCTGGGTCAGGGATGTAGCCGACAGCCAGATGCGCACGCCGCACGGCTTCGGCGTCGGGACCGGTGGTGATGCAGGTGATCTTGCCTGCGTCGAGATTCACATAGCCGGTCTGCACCGAGACCCCCTCAGCGGCGCAGGCATCGAGAAAGCCGGGCAGGAAGGCGGCCAGACCGGGAACGTCAATGCCCGTCGGGTAGGTGCCGTGGGTTTGGTCGTGGGTATCGATGAAATAGGGCACGAAATCCTCCTCAAGAAGCTGCGGCGGACGCTCGTCCGCCGCAGCCCTCACGCTAGGAAGACGCCGTGGCGCGCTTCTGGAACCTAGGTCACACTCCGTGGCCCCCAACGGTGCTTCCGTTGCAGGGTGCTGCATCCTCCCCCATAGTCGGTGGACGATGCAGCACCTAGGCACTCACTCAGAGAGCAGTCGCGACGTGAGTGTGACTACGGTTCCAGACCGCTCGTGTTGAGCTTCCTAGCGTGTGGGCTGAGGTCGGCACGGTGCCGGCTTCGAACAACTCGGGAGATTCGAGATGAGCGCTCTGGATCTGGCGCGGTGGCAATTCGCGATCACCTCGCTGTATCACTTCGTCTTCGTCCCGCTGACGATCGGCCTGGCGCCGTTGGTCGCGGTGATGCAAACCCTCTGGCTACGCACCGGCGCCGACCACTGGCGCAGGCTGACCGATTTCTTCGGGAAGATCTTCCTGCTCAACTTCGCCATCGGCGTGGTCACCGGCATCGTGCAGGAATTCCAGTTCGGCATGAACTGGAGTGCCTACTCGGTATTCGTCGGCGACGTTTTCGGAGCTCCGCTTGCCTTGGAGGCGATGATCGCCTTCTTCATCGAGTCGGTGTTCATTGGGGTGTGGATGTTCGGCCGCAAGATCCTCTCCCCCGGGCTTCACCTGGCTTCAATCTGGCTGGTGGCGATCGCGGTCAACCTCAGTGCCTGGTTCATCTTGGCGGCCAACTCCTTCATGCAGCATCCGGTCGGTACCCACGTGAACTCGGCCAACGGACGCGCCGAGCTCGATTCGGTTTGGACGATGCTGACCTCATCCACAGCCTTGCTCACTGTGGGTCACACCATGGCCGCTGCCGGGTTGACCGCCGGTCTGTTGGTCGCCGGGGTCGGTGGCTGGTGGCTGTCGAAGCTGCTGCGCGAGAAGCGTACCGAGGAGGCCTCAGGCTACCGTCCGGCCGTCCGGCTGGGGCTGGGAGTGGCGCTGACCGCTGCCTGTTTGGTCATCGTCAGCGGTCACAGCCAGGGGCAGCTCATGGTTGCCGATCAACCGATGAAGATGGCTGCGGCCGAAGGGCTGTGCCAGACCACCGACGGCGCCAGCTTTTCGGTGGCCGCCTTCGGCGACACCTGCGAGGAGATGGCTGACACCACGTTCATCGAGATCCCCGGACTCGCCTCCTTCCTGGCCACCAATGACGCCACCGACACCCTGGCGGGGGTCAATGATCTGGCCGCCGCCCAAGCCGCCGCCTATGGCGCCTACGGATTGAACGGCTCGGGGTACATTCCACCGATGGCAGCCACCTACTGGTCATTCCGGGCGATGATCGGCCTTGGTCTGATCGCCTTGTTGTTCGCCGCCCGTGGGTTGTGGTGCACCCGGACGAAGGCCACCGCAGCCGAACAGATCCGCTTCGGACAGATCGCACCCTGGCTCATACCGGCCCCGTACCTGGCGTCGTTGGCCGGATGGATGTTCACCGAGTTCGGCCGAGCGCCGTGGATCGTGGTACCGAACACCTCCGCCGATAGTGCCGTGCGGATGCTGATCGAGGAGGCGGCTTCTCCGTTCGTCGACGGATTCGCACTGACCACCAGCCTGGTGCTGTTCACCGCGGTGTATGGCGCCCTGGCGGCTATCTGGTTCCGGCTGGTGCGACGCGCCGTCCTCGGTGGCGCACTCGACGCCGAGCCGCCCGCGTCCGAATCCAGCGAACCCGACCACCTCGTCTTCGCGTACTGAGAGGCCATCACCATGGAACCAACTGCTCTGCAAATCGTCTGGTTCGGCATCATCGGCCTGCTCTGGGCCGGCTACTTGGTACTCGAAGGGTTCGACTTCGGCATCGGCATGCTGTTGCCCATCCTGGGACGCAGCGACTCCGACCGCCGCACCATGATCAACGCGACCGGCCCGGTCTGGGACGGCAACCAGGTTTGGCTGATCTCGGCCGGCGGAATGATGTTCGCTGCCTTCCCGCTCTGGTACGCCTCCCTGCTGTCGGTGCTCTACCTTCCAGTGGTGCTGGTCCTGCTGTCGCTGATCGTCCGCGGGGTCGCCTTCGAGTTTCGCGCCAAGACCACCTCCGCCGCAGGCCGCCGCGCCTGGGAGTGGGTGATCGCGATCGGCTCGCTGCTCGCTGTGGTGCTGTGGGGTGCCGCCTTCGGAAACCTGGTGGCCGGTATTGACGCCCACGCCTTGTTCGCCAATCTGGTGATCACCGATGGCAAAGCCGACCTCACCGCGTCCACCTTGGTGCCGATGCCGAGTCTGTCGGTGCTGATCAGCGCGCTGAATCCGTACGCCCTGTTCACGTCATTGACCCTGGTGGGACTTTTCGCCGCCCACGGTGCACTGTTGCTGGCACTGCGAACAAAGGGCGAGCTGCACCAGCGCGCCATGACGGCAGCCCGCGTCCTGGCACCCGTAGTGCTGCTGGTGGGTGCTGGCTGGGCGATCTGGACCCAGGTCACGCACGGCCCGGCCTGGGGCTGGGCGGTGGTGGCTGTGGCGGCTGTCGCCCTGATCGGCCTGGTGCCGGCCACCCGCGCCGGACGCGATGGGCTGGCCTTCGCGCTCACCAGCACCGTCGCGGCCGGTGCGGTCGTGCTGATCTTCGCCTCGGTGTTCCCCAAGGTCCTGCCGATCCGACTCGATGGCGTCGACATCTCCACTGCGTTTGACACCACCATCGCGCTGGGCTCGTCGTCGGCGCCGACCCTCACGGTGATGCTGATCGTGGCGAGCATCGCGATGCCGCTGGTGATCGCCTATCAGACCGCGGCGTATCGCACCTTCAGCCGACGGCTGGGAACCACAGCCTGATTCCCAGAGCCGGGCCGGGGGCCGGACGCCCGAACTGGCACCGGATCCCGGCCCGGGTTCGGTCAACAGCAGCGTCCGCACCCCGCGTGGGCGCTCGGGGACGATCTCAGCGATCCAGCGGCTCAGCGTGGGTCGAACTGCTGCTGGCGAAGTATGTCGCGGATCAGCTTGAGATTGGCCACCAGCTCCCGGCTCCAGCCTCGCAGCCACCGTGCCGGCGAGTGCCGCAGCGAGGTGTCACCAACACCCCAGGCGTCCAGGTCCAGCGCGGCACAGGCGGTCAGCGTGCGCGGCAGGTGATAGCCCTGAGTCACCACCGTCAGGCGTTGCACACCGAACTCGTCGCGGGCGCGACGACAGGAAGTAAAGGTATCCAGACCCAACGGGTCCACATCGATGTGATCGGACGGAACGCCGCGCCGCTCCAAATAGGCGACCATCGTGGCTGTCTCGTCATAGAACCGGGAGCGCCCATCACCGGAGACGAGCAGCCGCTCCACCAGGCCGCGGGCGTAGAGCTGCGCGGCGACGTCCAAGCGCCCCTGCAATGCGGCCGACGGCATCAGATCGGGAAGCACCTGCGCTCCCAACACCAGCGCCACCGGCGTGGTCGGCACCGTGTCGATATCGACGATGCGCTCTGCGGCGATCACGTGCACCGCAGCTGAGATCCCGGCAATACCCAGCCCCGCCAGCGCTGTCGCTCCGAACGCGACCCGAGCGAGCGGTCTCACCCCAGGCCTCGCGTGCCTTCGGCGCCCAGGAAGCGCTGCCGTGCCCGGGCTTGCTCGATGAGCCCGGCCAGTGCGACCGATTCCTCCGGACGCAGCATGTAGCTGGTCTGTGCGCCGGCTCGGATCACTGAGGCGAATTCGGCGATCTCGTAGCGCAGCCCGTCGCCGGCGAAATCGACATAGCGGCGCTCCCGCAGACCGGGGTTCTCGTAGCGGATCTCGAAGTAGTCGGTCAGCCACCACGGTGCCGGCACGTACAGGTAGCCCTCGGTACCACCGATGATCAGCTCACCCTCGGCTTTGACTCCGATCCCGACCCGCCCCGTGCACATCCCGCCGGGGTAGCAGACTTCGATGCTGGAGAACTGCTCCACAGCATCGCGGTCACCCTTGAACGAGGTGGCGCGCACCTCGTCAGCCTCGATGCCGAAGATCTTCACTGCCGGCAGCAGCACGTAGCTGGCCAACTCCGAGATCGCGCCGCCTTCAGGGGCCTGCTGCTCACGGCCGGTCGGCACCAACTTGGTGAAGGTCGCTTCGATCGAGACCACCTGGCCGATGGTGCCGCTTTGGGCGACGGCCAACATGCGACGAAAGCCCGGCGCATAGGCGGTCTTGATGCCCTCCAGCAACACCACGCCGGCGCTCGCCGCCAGTGCATACAGTTCGGCGGTCTCGGCAGCGCTGAGGGTCAGTGGCTTCTCGCACAGGACGTGCTTGCCGGCGGCGATGGCCTGGCGGGCGTAGTCGGCATGAGTGCCGTGCGGGGTGGCCAGGTAGACCGCATCGACCTGGTCGAGAAGTTCAGCGAAGCCAGCCGCAGCAGTGGCCAACTCATGCTTGTCGGCGAAGGCCTGGGCATGGGCCGGCGTCGGACTGTAGACCGCGTCGACACTCACCCCGCTCACAAAGCGGCTTTCCGGCACGAAGCGGGCGGCGATGCGTCCCGATCCGACCACGCCGAGGCGGATCACACCGTTGCGCTGCGCCCGCAGCTCGGTACTGGAGATGCCTTTGGTCCGGTCCAAATACACCACCCGGCAGTAGGGCGACAGGTAGTCGAACTTGCCGACCCAATCCGAACCGATCACGAACACGTCGATCTCACGGCTTTGGATGTCGTGGAGCTTTTGACCCTCATACTCCTCGACGATGATCTCGTCGGCCAGCCCGCTGCGACGCACCCCTTCCAACCGCTGGCTGAGCCCCTCTTGGACGTTGAGTTTGCCTCGAGTGGCGTCGTAGACCTCGCTGGTGACTGCGACGATCAGATAATCGCCCTGTTCACGCGCTCGCTCCAGCAGGCGTCGGTGGCCTTCGTGAAACATGTCGAAGGTGCCATAGGTGATGACCTTGGTGGTCACGAGATGCCTGCCACGTCGCACCGACTCTCTTTATCTGGTCGCCTCGTAGGTATCGACCACTTCTTCGGTGGGGCCGTCCATGACCAGTTCACCTTTTTCGAGCCAGATCACCCGATCGCAGGTGTCACGGATGGAGCCCATCGAGTGGGATACCAGAAACACCGTACCGGCATTGTCGCGAATCTCGCGGATGCGATCCTCGCTGCGCTGGCGGAAGCGCTTGTCGCCCACACTGAGAGCCTCGTCCACGATCAGGATGTCGTGCTGCTTGGAGGCGGCGATCGCGAACTTCAGCCGGGCCTGCATGCCCGAGGAGTAGGTGCGCATCGGCAGATCGATGAAGTCCTTCAGCTCTGAGAACTCCACGATATGGTCGCGCAACTCGGTGATCTCATCCTTATGGAATCCCAGCGCCAAGCCACCCAGCACGATGTTTCGCTCTCCGGAGAGCTCTGGGAGCAACGCCGCGCCCACACCCAGCAGATTCGGACGCGAGCTGGCATACACTCCACCAGCGCTGGGGGGCGTCAGACCGACCATGGCTCGCATCAGCGTTGATTTGCCCGAACCGTTGGTGCCGATCACCCCGATCGATTCGTTCTCGTAGGCAACGAAGGACACCCCTTTGAGGGCGTGCACGACCCGCAACCCACGGGTCTTGCGCACTCGGGTCTTGGCATTGGGACGGTAGGCCTTGCCGCTGGCGTAGACCTTGTACTCCACGTGCACATCGTCGACGACGACCACGGGTTTGCGCTCATTCACGTCCATAGCGCTCCTCAGCAGACCAAAAGAAGAGGAATCCGATGACCAGGGCCGCCACAGCCCAGCCGCTCAGGTACGCCCAGAACATCGGGTTGTAGGTGAGACTGACCTCGGTAGCGCTGTCGGACATCAGCGAGTACCGGGCAATGACCAAGACCTGATACACCGGGTGCCAGTCATACAGCTGAATCACCCAGGGGTGAGACTTGAAGATCTTCGAGACATCGAAGAGCACGCCGGAGGTGTAGAACAGCAGCCGCGAGATCACCGGCAGGATCTGAGTGAGATCACGGAAGTGAACAGTCAGTCGCGCCGTCACCAGCGCGACACCGGTATTGAACATGCTGTAAAGCAACAGCAGCGGGATCAGCAGCAGCCACTTCCAGGTCGGGTAGTGACCGGCGAAGATCAGAATCGCGAACATCGCCACCATCGACAGCAGCAGGCTCAGGAACTCCTCGACCACCGTGGCCAGCGGCAACGACAGCCGCGGGAAGGACAACGACTGCACCAGCCCGCGATTCCCGGTGATGGCCTTAGCACCCTGCCCGAAGCAGCCGGAGAAGAAGCTGAACATGAACACACCGATGACCACATAGGCGGTGTACTCGGCCGGCCGGTTGTTGCCTTGCAGCACGCCGAAGATCACGCCATAGATCAGGGCATTCAATGCCGGGCGCAAGATCAGCCAGAAGGCACCCAGCCGGTTCTGCTGGTTCTCCACCGACATCCGGTACATCGCCATGGTGGAGATGAAGTCGCGCCGCTCCCAGGTCTGCTTCAGGTAGGACCACACTCCAGGTCTGGCCCCGACCCGACGCAGGCCGTATTGGTCGGCCAGTTCGATCCGGTTCATGCTTCTGACTGCTCCCATCGGGCGCAACGTCTGGGACGTGCTCGCAACTCGACTCTCATCAATCGCCTGTGCGAGCTTAGTGCAAACCTCGGCACGCTGCGGTCAGCTCACGCCTGCCGACGGTGGGCCAGGTAATAGCCCACCAAGGATCGGCTCGACGGGTCCTGCTCTGCCAACGCCGCAGGATCGCCGGCGACGGCCGGAGCGAGCTGCAGCGCAAGTTGCTTGCCCAGTTCGACCCCCCACTGGTCGAAGCTGTTGATTCCCCACACCACTCCTTGGGTGAAGGTGATGTGTTCATAAAGAGCGATCAGTTGCCCGACCACCGACGGCGTCAACGCCGGGGCCATGATCGAGGTCGTCGGTCGATTGCCGGAGAACACCCGCGCCGGAACCACCGCTTCGGCCGTCCCCTCGGCGCGCACCTCCTCGACGGTCTTACCGAAGGCCAGCGCCTTGGTTTGAGCGAAGAAGTTCGCCAGGAACAACTCGTGAACATCCTGACCGCCGTCGACCAAGGGATAGGCAGGGTTGGCCACAGCCACGAAATCTGCCGGAATGAGCGCAGTTCCTTGGTGGATCAGCTGGTAGAAGGCGTGCTGGCCGTTGGTGCCGGGTTCACCCCAGAACACCTCGCCGGTGTCGGTGGCGACCGGGCGTCCGTCGCTGCGCACGCCTTTGCCGTTGGACTCCATGGTGAGCTGCTGCAGATAGGCCGCGAAGCGGTGCAATTGCTGGGCGTAGGGCAGCACGGCATGGCTGGACGCGCCGAGGAAGTTGCGGTACCACACGTTGAGCAGGCCCATCAGGGCTGGCACATTCTCTGCCAGCGGAGCGTCCTGGAAATGCCGGTCGATGGCGCGGAACCCGGCCAGGAACTCGCTGAAAGCCTGCGGACCGATGGCCACTGCGACGGACGTTCCGATCGCGGAGTCCACCGAATAGCGACCACCAACCCAATCCCAGAAGCCGAAGGCGTTGGCTGGGTCGATGCCGAACTCGGCGACCTTGTCCAAAGCGGTGGATACCGCCACGAAATGCCGGGCAACCGCAGCGCGCGCTGAGTCAGCGTCGTCGGACACCGCCCCGATCGAGCGCAGCCCGTTCAGTAGCCAGTCGCGGGCCAGGCGGGCATTGGTGAGGGTCTCCAAGGTGGTGAAGGTCTTGGACGCCACGATGAACAGGGTGGTTTCGGGGTCCAGCCCAGCTGTCTTCTGTGCCAGATCGGTGGGGTCGATGTTGGAGACGAAACGACACTCCAGCCCCGGCTGCACAGCGGGAATCAGTGCTTCGTAGACCATCACCGGACCGAGATCGGAACCCCCGATCCCGATATTGATGACCGTACTGATCGGCTTGCCAGTGATCCCCACCCATTGCCCACTGCGGACCTGATCGGCGAAGGCATAGATCCGGTCGAGCACCTCGTGAACCTCGACGACGACATCGGTGCCGTCGACGATCAACGAATCACTGCGTTCGCGCCGCAGCGCCGTGTGCAGTACTGAGCGGTTCTCGGTGACATTGATTCGCTCACCGGCGAACATGGCGTCGCGGCGTCCGGGGAGATCGACCTGTTCAGCCAAGGCGATCAGCGCATCTCGGATCTCGTCGGTGAGCAGATTCTTCGACAGGTCGACGAACAGCTCGCCTGCGGTGAAGCTGAACCGCTGTGCCCGTCCGGGATCGGTGGCGAACCATTCCCTCATGTCGGGATGGAAACCGTCAGCCAGGGCACCCAAAGTGCGCCAGGCCGCGGTGGTGGTGGCATCAACCGGTGGCGTCATGCCTCCAGCCTAGGCCGGATCCGAGCCGACTAATCGAGAGACGTTCTCCGCGAACGCCGCCTGTGGGCCGTTCGGGGTGTCGCCGAGGACTCGTTTCTTCATGGCCACGCGCGCCGCCGCCAACGGATCCTCCCCCAGCGCCAGGTCGATGGCCTGGTTCAGACCCTCCAGATTGGGGCCGACCAGGTAGGAGCTGGCTTGGGTGGGGAAGGCACCCACGAAGTCGGCCTGGCTGAGGCCCTGTGGGTCTGCGGTGATCACCGGACGCTCGGTGTACAGGTAGTCGGTCGCGACGCTGGAGATGTCGGAGAGCAGGATGTCCGCGCTGGACAGGCACTCGGCCAGGCTCAAGTCATCGTCGGCGGTCACCCGATGCCCATTGCCGGCTCGACGCAGGATGGTGTTGATCTCGGTGATCGCGGTCAGCATCTGCGGGAGCCGGACACCGCTGGCCGGATGCGGTCGGAACCACACCTGCAGATCGGGATAGTCCCGCAGCAGTTTGCGGATCATGCGTACACCCATGCGATCCAGCGAGGTGTAGTAGGTGTGCTCGTAGTAGCCCTCAAAAGTGGGCGCGTAAAGCAGGATGGGGCGATCATTCCCGGTCGGCCCGACCGGCAGTTCGGCCGATTGCGGCCGTCCCACGATGGCGAATCGCTCACGGGGCAGGTCGATTCCGGCGTTCAGGTAGCGATCGATGGCCACCTGGCCGGCCACCCAGATCTCGCTCATCCCTCGAGCCAGATTGTTGGCGCTGGTGGCCTTGTCGGATTCGCCGTGAAGCAACATGACGTGGTGCAGGGACGGGTTGAGCTGAAGTTGGCCGTTGCGTTCACCGAAGGCGAGATAGAAGGCCACTGCAACGCTGGGCACGATCAGCTTCTCCACGTCGCGTTGACTCGGTGCATAGATCACCGGGTGCCGAGTGGCGTCGAACTCGGCAAGCTGACTGGCTTCGCGAACGATCACCAGACCGTCCTGGCTGAGTTTCTCGAAAGTCGGGAGCCATTGGTTGACGATGTACTTGGCTTGCCGCGCACCCAACGAGACATAGACCACGAAGCTGGGCGACTTCTCGGTCAACGCCGCCACCAGACGGTCGGCGGCAGCGGCGGCGTCGCGGCGAGCGGTGAAAGCCTGATAGGCCGACCAGCCCAGATAGATCAGCGCGGTTTCGGCCATGGCGCCGGCGACGGTGAGCCCCAACAGCACCAGCAGCGATCCTGACGGCTGGTATTCAGCCAGGGCCGCGTCAATGAGCGCCCCCAACTCCAGGGCGAACATCACAACACTGGTCCCGACCCCGCGGGCATAGATTGCGGCGTAGCGACGCATCACCCGAGGCTGCTCGGATCGTTGCGGCAGGTATTGCAGAGGTGGCGCCGAGCGCCACACCCAGGTGGCCAGCGTGGGCTGAACGAACCAGGCCAGCTGGATGAACATCACAGCGGTGATATAGGACAGTCCGGCCGTCGCCGCGTTGGGCAAGCCGGAGGTGAAGATCACTGCAGCGGCGAGGGCGCTGCGCAGCAATGCGCGCGGCTGTGCCCGCAATCCGATCAGATCCATCAGTCTCGTGGAGGGAGGATCGGCCCGCGTCGACAGCCAATCCGATGCTGCGGTGACCACCCAGGCGCCCAATGCCAACCACGGCAGGTGCAGCCAGGCCGCGACGAGGAGCACGATCAGCCCGAGGACGAACAGCGACAGATTCAGCCGCCCGAAGTACTGCGAGACCGCCAGCGGTACCCGTCCGGGCCAGGCAGCCCGCGCCAGCTCTTCCCACTCGGGCACGGGCGCGCGCCCGAAGTTCTCGATTCTGGTGCCTCGCTTCACGCCGGACAGCCTAAGGGACGGTGTCGGTTCAGCCGCGAATGGCCACGTGGACGTGGTCGTAGTGATTCGCAGTGATTCCACCGCGATCGGCCATATGAGACCAGGTCGGGCTGCTCGGCGTCCAGATCTTCTGTTCGAAGATCACGTGGTCGATGTTGAACACTGCGGCGTGGGTGGTGAGGTACTTGGCGATCTTCCAGCCCAGTGCGCTCTCCTTGCCGGGGGTGAGCATGATGTCCAGGGCCCGGCCATTCTTGTGGAACTGCATGCCGCCGGCCCGCCAGCCACCGTAGGAGTTCACCCCCGGGAACAAGGGGCATACCGATCGGTAGATGTAGATGGTGCCCTTGCGGAGGCGATTCTCCACAGCAGAGCCTCGGGAGCAGGACCTCATGCTGGTTCCGCTGGGCACCGCATCATCGATGGAATCACTCAACGAGGAGGCCAGCACCCAGCCCAGCTTGTCCTTGTAGAGAATCTGACGATAGTCACCCTCGACATCGGACGTCGCCGCGACCTCGGTGGCCACCGGCAGACTGCCCAGCGATTTGGCCTTCTTGTCGGCTTCTGCTCGCACGTTCAGCGAGGCGGTGGTGTACTGCACACTCACTGCCATGAACTGCGGCTCGGATTTCACCAGCAGGGTGGCCGGCTCCGCGGCGATGATCTCTTCGGAGACCAATGCGTTCGGATCGACGACAGCGACCGCGGGTGGGTTCACCGCTTCAGCGACGCCACCGCTGGCTCCCATGAAGACAGCGCCGGCCGCTGCGATCACGGTGACTGCAGCGAGCAGACCGCCGCCGCGGCGGAAGATCCTCTCGGCAAGGGTGTCGGTGACTCGACGGGCAACAACCTCGTGGTCAGGTGTTTCAGTCGTCTCCACAGTCTGGTCGGCCAGTTCGGCGACTCGACGCGGCTGATACGACATGAAGCGCTTTCCTGCTGGGAACCTGAGCGGGCTCTCAGCCTAACTTAAGGATTTGGCCGAGGGCAAGCACCCATACCAGTGCGTGGGCGCCACGGCGCCGCGGTCACAGCTCGGGCCGCCACCAATGCAGTTGCTCCCGCAACCCGTCCAGGCCGCCATACTCGACGATGGCCTCGCCGACCAAGCCGGTCGGCCACACTCCGACCGCGCCGGCTCGGAGCCATCCCGAGGCCGATTCCTGATCCATCTCACCAGCCGCGATGAGCGGACGTCCTCCCAGCAGCCCGACCAGCTGCGCCGCAGTCGGTTGGCTGTAGCTGTCGGCAGGCCACAGCTGAACCGCAGCGGCACCGGCATCCAAACCCGCGACCAGTTCGCTGGGCGTGGCCCCACCGAGAATTACCGGGAGCTCCGGAACGGCCTTCACCAGCTTGGGGGCCAACAGTCGCGTGGCGACGAACTGCGCACCGGCCTTCGCGACCCGCCGCACGGTGGCGACATCGCTGACACCCTGCACACCGAATCGCGCGCGACGCCCGAACACTGCCATCAGTTCCACGGCCGTCTGCAGCCGCTCAACCGACACCGACCAGGTGGTGTAGCCCTCCTGACACAACAGCTCGCAGACGCTCACCAGTTCCGATGAATCGACATCAGGCAAGGAGACCAGGATGCGGTGCCGTCCGAGCGGCGGAATCTCTACCACGTCCCCATCCTGCCCGATCCGGACGGCGAGGACAGCGTGATGCGACTCGTGACAGAGCGGTGTGATCGCAATAGCCTCGGGCTTATCGCCCAGCGAAGGAGCTGCCCATGAAACTCACCAGCACCAGCATCATCGCCGACAGCACCATCGATCTGATCTACGCCGAGCCCGGCGTGGGAGGTCAAAACGTGAGTCCGCACCTGAGTTGGACCCCCGGCCCCGAGGGAACGGCCAGCTACGCGATCACCTGCTTCGATCCAGACGCCCCTACCGGCAGCGGATGGTGGCACTGGGTGGTGACCGACATCCCCGCCGACATCACCGAACTCGCCGAAGGTGCCGCCCTGCCCGGTGCGGCGCGTTCGTGGGTCAACGATTACGGGTACCGAGGCTGGGGTGGACCATGGCCGCCACCAGGCCCGGCCCATCACTACCAATTCCGCGTGGTGGCTGTCGCCACCGAGCGCCTGGACGTGCCTGATGACGCCAGTTCGGCCGCGGCCCGCCTCACAGTGAGCTTCGCCGCCCTGGAAGACGCCGCCTTCACCGCTCTGTTCGCCAATCCGGCACGCTGAGACGTCTGGCGCGGATGGCACTCCTGATCGACCAGCCGCACTGGCCTGCTCACGGCACCCGCTTCGCCCACCTGGTGTCAGACACCTCATTGGTCGAACTGTGGAACTTCGCCCGTAGCCAGGGCTTACCGGCGCGGGCCTTCGACCATGACCACTTCGACGTGAGCGAAGCGCGTCATGGCACCATCGTGGCGGCCGGAGCGGAGCCGGTCGAGGCCCGCGAGTTGGTGCGTCGACTCCAACTCAGTGGGCTGCGGCTGCCGCGAGCCCATCGGTTGCCCAGCCGAAAGCGGGCCGAGGCCGACCTGCGGCGCTCCTGGGAGCTGCTGCTGCCCGCCGAACCCGAGCTGGGTCGTCGTCTGATCACGGCGTGGTCGCAGCCGCACCGGCACTATCACGACACCAGGCACCTGGTGCACCTGCTGGCAGCGCTGGCGCAGCTCGATCCTCAGGTCGATCCGACCGTGGCTTTGGCCGCGTGGTTCCACGACGCGGTGTATCGCGGTGAGCCCGGTGACGATGAGCGGGCCTCGGCGGAACTCGCCGAGTGGGAGCTCCGCAGAGCCGGTCTACCCGCACCGACGATCACCGAAGTGGTGCGGCTGGTTCTGCTCACCATCGATCACCAGCCGACGCCGGACGACCTCCGCGGCGCTGCATTGATCGACGCCGATCTCGCCATCCTGGGCCAACCGCAGGGGAGATACCTGATGTACCTCAATGGTGTGCGGGCCGAGCACCCAAATCTCAGCGATGATGACTTCGAGATGGCACGGATGCGGGTGGTTGGGGCATTATTGTCCCAGCAGTCGTTGTATCGATCACAGATGGCACAACAACTGTGGCTTGACCGGGCTCGGGAGAATCTGTCCAGCGAAGAGTTTCACTGGCAGGCGGTGAGGGGTCACCAGCAGCTCGATTGAGCGACCAGGTACCAGGTGCAGTCGGGGGGAAAACGATGGCACGGGCTGCCAATGCATGGCTAGCCGCTGCGGCGTGCGTTGTCGCAGGCGTCGTTGTCGCGCCTCCGGGAGCGGTCTCCAATCTCACCACTGGCCCTGAAGTTCAGGTCACCGTCACTGTCACCTACGGCCAGAACACCGTGCCACCCGTCACACCGGCGGTGGCCACACCCAGCGTCTCGGAGTCGGCGAGCGGCACCAGCATTCCCACGCAGCCGAGCACCAGCGCGACGAATCCAGGTACCGGTGCCACGACCGTGCCGGGGAGCGGCACCACCAGCCGCGCACCGAAGCCGACCGCGCCGACGACGAAGAAGAACCCGGCTCCGGCTCCCACACCGACCGAAGCCACACCTGACCCCAACACCGGGCCCACGGTGATTCCGGTGCCGGTGCCCACTCAGACTGGCGGCAGCACACCGTCCCCGACGGTGACGATCACGGTGATGCCGACACCGACACCCTCACCGACAACCGAATCACCGACGCCGAGCGTGATCTGCCCATCGCCTGCGCCGAGTCAGGATCCTTCTACCTGGCCGACCGCGTGGCCCACCGACTGGCCGACTGAGTGCATCTCCCCTACTCCGACTCCGACGCCGACGCCCTCGGAGTCATCGACCCCCGCTCCGGATCCGGTCACCACCGATCCGACGACCACCCGCTCCCCGTCGGAGAGCCAGAGCGCGACCAGCCCGACGGCGATCCACACGACGGCTGCAAAGACCACTCCCACGTCCGCATCCGCCAGCCCGACCGGCGATGTGGAGACGCGACGGGATCGCTGGCGCAACCGAACTCAGCAGGCGCTGGGTGAACTTCGCACCTGGTTGAGCATGTGGAGCCACCACTGATCTTGCGATACGCAGCCCCCAGCGTCGTAGTGATGGTGTTGTCTCTCGGCCTCACCGGCTGTGCACTGACACCACCGACGGTCGACGGCAACCGCCCGGCTGCGGTGACCCCCTCACCATCGACTCCTGCCACCCGGTCACCGTCGGCTTCCGCGCCGTCCAGCCCCACCGCCACACCTGATGCCACCCCGACACCCGACACCCGCACCGGCAAACAACTCAACAAGCCCTACGAGGTGCGCGGCATCCCGGTGATCTCCAAGAAGCACCGCATCTCGGCTAGCTACGGCCCAGCAGATCCGACCGGACCCAACCACTTGGACGCCGAGACTGCTGCGGCATTGGCCACCATGACGACTGCAGCCAAAGCCGACGGCGTCACGGTGAAAGTGAAGTCCGGTTATCGCAGCTACGCGATGCAGAAGGCCAGCTACGACCGCGCCTTGCGGACTCAGCCGCAAAACATCAACTTTTATGCGCCACCGGGCGCCAGCGAGCACCAGACCGGATTGGCCGTCGACCTGTGGGACGGGCGGGTGTGGTATCGCGCCATGGAGAACACTGCCACCGGCAAGTGGCTGCATAAGCACGCTCACGAATACGGTTTCATTCTGCGGTTCCCCGACGGCAAGGAAGCCATCACCGGGGTGCCCTACGAGCCGTGGCACTTCCGCTACATCGGGGTCACCGACGCCCTCAAATTCGGCAAGGGAAACCGCCTCACGCTCGAGGAGTACCTCGGCCTGGCATGAGCTGCGAACTCAGAACCCCAACTTCGGTCCGCAGAGGTGGTGCAGGATGGAGCCATGGCGTCTGAGGCGAATCCCGGAGTCGGCAAGAGCATCGGAATCCTCACCAGCGGCGGTGATGCTCCGGGGATGAATCCGGCCGTGCGTGCCGTGGTGCGCACCGCACTCAGCCTGGGTGCAACGGTCTACGCCATGTACGAGGGCTACCAAGGCATGATCGACGGCGGCCCGGGCATCCGTGAACTGACCTGGGAAGACGTCAGCGGCATCCTGGGCCAGGGTGGCACCGTCATCGGAACGTTCCGCTCCAAGGATTTCCGCGAGTATTCAGGGCGCAAGCGGGCCGCAGCCAATCTGATCACCCGCGGGATCGACCGACTGATCGTGATCGGCGGGGACGGATCATTGTCCGGGCTGGATCAGTTCCGCTCCGAGTGGACTCAGATCCTGGCCGAATTGGTCACCGAGCAGACCATCACGGCCGAGCAGGCCGCCGCCCACCCGGCGTTGATGTTCGCCGGGTTGGTGGGCTCGATCGACAACGACCTGGTCGGCACCGACATGACCATCGGCGCCGACACCGCCTTGCACCGCATCACCTCAGCCATCGATGACCTGTCCAGTACGGCCGCCAGCCACCAGCGCAGCTTCGTGGTCGAAGTGATGGGACGCCATTGCGGCTATCTGGCTCTGATGAGCGCGATCGCCGGGGCCTGCGACTACGTGCTGATTCCGGAGCTTCCTCCCGAGCCCGATTGGGAGGAGCAGATGTGCGCCGAATTGCGGCGCAACCGCAAGGCGGGACGGCGCGACTCGATGGTGGTCGTCGCAGAGGGCGCCCGAGATCGACAGGGGCAGCCCATCACCTCTGAGTATGTGCGCCACGTCATCGAGGAGCACCTGGGCGAGGGCGCCCGCACCACGATTCTGGGCCACGTGCAGCGCGGTGGCGCCCCCAGTGCCTATGACCGCTGGGCTTCCACCTGGCTGGGGTACGAGGCAGTTTGCGAGGTTCTCGCCGCAGAGCCCGGTTCGGTCGGTCCGGTGATCGGCTTCCGGGGCAACCGGATCTGCCGAGTACCGCTGGTCGAGGCAGTGGCCCGGACCCGTCAGGTGCCGGAGTTGATCGCTGCCGGCGACTACGACCAGGCCATGGCGCTGCGCGGCGGGTCCTTCACCGAAGCGGCTCGGATCTTCACCGAGATGGTGCACCCCAGCCGCATCGACGCCGACGCCGGCTCCAAACGAGTGGCGATCATCCATGGCGGCGGACTCGCACCCGGAATGAATGCCGCAGCAGCAGACGCCGTCCGGCTGGGCATCAGCCGCGGCCACACCATGTTGGGGGTGCAGGGTGGTTTTACCGGCCTGCGCGACGGCGCCATCAGCGAGCTGGAATGGGCCGATGTCGAGGGCTGGGTGGTCGGCGGCGCTGACCTGGGCACTCGTCGCACCGTCCCTTCGGTTGCAGATCTCTACCAGATCAGTCGCTCGCTGGAGGACAACAGCATCGACGCGCTGCTGGTCATCGGAGGCTGGAACGCCTACCAGGCCGCATACCTGATGCACTCCGAGCGGGAACGTTTCCCCGCCTGCGGGCTCCCCATCGTGTGTGTGCCGGCGAGTATCGACAACAACCTTCCGGGGTCAGAGTTGAGCATCGGCGCCGACACCGCCCTGAACGTCATCACCGAGGCGATCGACCGGATCAAGACGTCCGGTCAGGCGTCTCGGCGAGCCTTCGTCGTCGAGACCATGGGCAGGCAGTGCGGCTACCTGGCGCTGATGAGCGCCCTGTCGGGTGGTGCCGAGCGGGTCTACCTCCACGAGGAAGGCATCAGCCTGGATTCGCTGATCGCCGACGTGGCCTGGCTGCGGAACAGCTTCGCCGCTGGCCGCAAGCTCTTCTTGGCGGTCCGCAACGAGGACGCCAATCCGCTCTACACCACCGATTTCCTGGCCCGACTGTTGGAGCAGGAGAGCCACGGCCTGTACGACGTGCGCCAGAACATTTTGGGACATGTCCAACAGGGCGGCTGCCCCAGCCCCTTCGATCGACTGCTGGCCGTGCGGCTGGTCTCCCGGGCGCTCGACCTGCTTGCCGATGTGTTCGCCGGTGAGACCGGCGAGAGCTACTACCTCGGACTGGTCGAATCCAAGGTGACCCACCGTCCGATGAGCCACATGATGGAGGAAATGGACACCGAGTACCGTAGGCCCAAAGAGCAGTGGTGGCTGGCGCTGCGGCCGGTGATGAAGGCAGTCGCCGACGCCGCAGTGTGAATCCTGGTGAGGAGAACAGATGCCTGAGGTTCCTCAGCCGGCGGCCGATCGCATCGTGCCGGTGGCCGGTCATCCACTGGTCGTTGGCGTCGGGCCTCGTCGAGCGACCCTGCTGGCTCACACTGCTGCTGTGTGGGCCCACGCGCTGGGTTCGGAAATCTACTTCGCCTACGCCGATCCCAGCCGAATGGTCGAGGAGGAGTTTCCCGACGGTCGCATCCGCCATGTCGGAGTCGACCCCGATTCCGACGACGAAGGTTGGCAGCGCACCGAGCAGGAGATCATCGACTGGCTGACCGGCCTGAACCTGCCGGTCGCCTGGGAGTTCCGCTACCTCGCCGGACGCGCCGACCGTGCCCTCACCCACCTGGCGCGCTACACCGATGCTTGCGCCATCGTGGTCGGAGCTCGGAACCCGCATTCGCCACGCTGGGGACAAGGCCACTCGCTGGGCCAGAATCTGGCCCGTCATCAGCATCGCCCGGTGCTGGCGATCCCGTTGAACGTTGTGGACTGGAAGCAACGGTGAGTCGAGCCGTCAACGCCTCGCTGATCGTGATCGGCGGTATGGCAGGTACCGCTGTGCGCGCGAGCTTGGAGGCGTGGTTTCCGGCCACCGCCGGGCAGTGGCCGTGGGCCACGTTCTGGATCAACATCTCCGGGTCGCTGCTGCTCGGAGTCCTGCTGGAGACCCTGGCGGCCTTCGATGACGCGGGGTGGCCGCGCTCGGTGCGGCTGGGAGTCGGCACCGGTTTCTTCGGTGGCTACACCACCTACAGCAGCTTCTCCGTGGAGACGGTGGCGCTGCTGCGCTCGGGCGACTGGTTCGGCGGGATCGGTTATGCGGTCCTCAGCGTCGGGATCGGAATCGCCGCCGCCCTGCTCGCCATGGTGGTGGTGCGGTGGCTTCGCCATGCCGGGGAGGCGACATGATCTGGATCGCGCTTGGCGGCGGGGTGGGGGCATTGGTCCGCTATCTGCTCGACACGTCGGTGAACGCTCAATCCCGACGCCGCTGGCCCAAGCTGGGGCTCCCTGTGGGAACGGTGCTGATCAATGTCACCGGTTCGCTGCTGCTGGGCCTGTTCGCCGGGTGGCTGATGTTCCACACCGGGGACGCCCCGTGGAAACTCGCTGTGGGAACCGGCTTGCTCGGCGGCTTCACCACTTTCAGTACCGCCAGTGTGGAGGCCGCGCGACTGATCATCGCCGGACGGTGGCAGGCCGCCGCAGTTCATGCCGTCGGCATGCTCACCGCCGGGGTGGGAGCAGCGGCTCTCGGCGTGTGGATCGCCGCCTAGATCGCTCACGACGGCGGCTGGTCACCATTTTGGGATCGGTCGTAACTTCTCCGGTCCTCGACGCGGTTTGTACCTGTGGAGGGTGATCGTCGCGCTCCGGGCTCGCCAGAGTCGCCACAGGTACAGGAGTACCGATGTCTTCACGTCGAACCACTCGAATCTTGGTAGCCGCAGCGCTCACTGGTTTGCTGAGCACCGTCGCGGTGACCTCTGCCGAGGCCGCCGCAGCCCCGGTCATCACCTGGCAGGGGGCGATCACCGACCAGGCCAGCTATGTGTATGGCCAGGTGCCCGTCGCAAACACCTGTACTGCGGTCGACGAGGCCGCCCAGCCGGTGGACTGCACCGTGACCGGCTACGACACGAGCGTCGGCACCCACGAGTTGACCGCCACCGCAACCGCTGCCGATGCCCCGACCGCAACCGAGACCATCAGCTACACCGTCACCGCGTGGAATCTGCGGGGCTTCTACCGCCCGGTCCGCATGAACGACAACTGGAACAACCGCAAGGGTCGCTCGACGGTCCCGTTCAAGTTCCGGGTCTTCGAAGGCGACACCAAGGCCACCAGCACTGATGTCGTGACCGCCTTCACCTCGCAGCAGCTGGTGTGCTCGACCATGGCGCCGATCGGTGATGCGACGTCGATCCTCTCGGCCAAGAAGGGCTACCGACTGCGGTACCGCGACGGCAAGTTCATCATGAACTGGAAGACCCCCAAGGCGCCCAAGGCCAAGAAGGTGAAGGTTACGAAGGTGACCCGGGTTCATGGCAAGAAGGTCGTGCGTACGGTCAAGCGCGTTCGCGCCGTCAACTGCTACCAGGTGACCATGACCACCGCCGATGGCTCAGCTCTGACCGCACTGTTCAAGCTGCGCTGAGCGAAAGACTCCCCCCGGAGCCGGAAGGGGCCCCGCACCGTCTGGTGCGGGGCCCCTTCCGTTGAGTCTCGTGAATCACCGGCCCCGAAACCTCCGAGACACAGCGGCCAGATCCGATCGTCCGATCAGACCTCTTGGCTCTCCTGGCTCAGCCATTCGTAGTGGCGGTAGCGCAACACCGCGTCCTCCTGAGCCTGCACGGCCATCTTCTCGGCCAACTCGGGATTGGTCCGGGCCACCGTCTTGTAGCGCGTCTCGTGGGCGTAGAAGTCCGCGATCGGCGTGCTCGGCGCCTTGGAGTCCAGCTTGAACTGCGGCTTGGCTCCGGGAGTCGGCTCCGGGTTGTACCGGTACAGCGGCCAGTGACCGGAGGTCACCGCTTCCTTCATGTGGGCGGCGGAGTCGGCCAGATCGATCCCGTGCTCGATGCAGGTCGAGTACGCCAAGATCAACGACGGCCCGGGGTAGGCCGCAGCCTCCCGGATCGCACGGACGGTCTGCATCTCGTTGGCATTCAACGAGATCTGAGCCACATAGACGTCGCGGTAGGCCTGAGCGATCATGCCCAGATCCTTCTTGCGTCCGGGCTTGCCACTGGCCGCGAACTTCGCCGCTGCGCCGCGCGGGGTCGCCTTGGAGGCCTGCCCGCCGGTGTTGGAGTACACCTCGGTGTCGAGCACCATCACATTGATGTTCTGGCCGGAGGCGAACAGGTGATCCAGACCGCCGAAGCCGATGTCATAGGCCCAGCCGTCACCGCCGATCACCCACACCGCGGTCGGAACCAGGGCGTCGGCGATAGCCGCCAACACATCGGTACCGCCAACGTCGGGCTTGGCTGCCAGGATCTCCTTGAGCTGAGCGACCCGAGCCCGCTGTTCGGCGACGGCCGGTTCATCGGTCACGTTGATCGTGGTGTCGGTCAGCCCGGCAACCAGTTCGTCGCTCAGGCCCAGGTCGGAAGCCAGCGAGGTCACCAGGGTGCGCGCCTGCTCCGAACGTTCCTGGACGCCCAGTTCCAGACCCATGCCGAACTCGGCATTGTCCTCGAACAGGGAGTTGTTCCAGGACGGTCCCTGTCCGGCTGCGTTCTGGGCCCACGGCGTGGTCGGCAGATTGCCGCCGTAGATCGAGGAGCAGCCGGTGGCGTTGGCCACGACCATCCGATCGCCCATGAGCTGGGTGATCAGCTTCAGGTACGGGGTCTCGCCACAACCGGCACAGGCGCCGGAGAACTCGAACAGCGGCTCCAGCAGCTGGACGCCCTTGACCGTGTCGGTGCGCACCGTGGTCCGGTCGACCTCGGGCAGCGACAGGTAGTAGTCGAAGCCGATCCGCTGGGCATCGCGAACCTCCTCGGCGTCCACCATGTTGAGCGCCTTGTGACCGGGCTCGGTCTTGGAGCTGGCCGGACACACCGACACACACACGGTGCAGCCGGTGCAGTCATCGGGAGCCACCTGGACGGCGAGCCGGGTACCGGCGGGGAAGTCGCGTCCCATGGTCGCTTTGGATTCGAACTCCGTCGGTGCGCCGACGATCGACTCCTCGGTGAAGGTCTTCATCCGGATCGCGGCGTGCGGGCAGGCCAGGGTGCACTTTCCGCAGTCGATGCACAGGCTGGCGTCCCACTTCGGCAGTTCGGTTGCCAGGGCGCGCTTTTCCAGCTTGGCGGTGTTGGTCGGGAAAGTGCCACCGGGCGGCATCGCCGAGACCGGGAGCAGGTCACCTTCACCGGCAATCAGCCGCTTCACGGTGGCCAAGGTGGCGTCGTCGGTGCCGTTGACGGTCACTCCCGCCGGTGCCGACGGGCCGGAGACCTCGCCGATGACGACTTCCTGCAGCCCCGCGATGGCGTGGTCGATGGCCTTGATGTTGGCCTCCACCACGGCGGTGCCGCGCTTGGCGTACGCCTTGGCGGCGCTGTCCTTGGCCAACGCCAGCGCCTCTTCGACCGGCAAGACATCGGCGAGTGCGAAGAAGCAGGCCTGCATCACGGTGTTGACCCGCTTACCCAGGCCGGCAGCACCGGCCACTGCCGCCGCGTCGATCGTGTAGACCTTCAACTGCTTGTCGACGATGGTCTGCTGAACCGCGGCGGTCAGATGGTTCCAGATCTCCTCACCGGAGTAGGGAGCTGCGAACAGCACCGTGGCGCCGGGCTTGGCGATGTCGAGCACCGGGATCTGCTCCAGGAAGCGGAACTGGTGGACAGCCACGAAGTCGGCGTGTTCGATCAGGTAGGGCTGGTCGATGGGATCGGGCCCGAAGCGAAGGTGCGAGACGGTGACCGACCCGGCCTTCTTGGAGTCATAGACGAAGTAGCCCTGGGAGAACAGCTCGGTGTGCTCTCCGATCAGCTTGACCGAGTTCTTGTTGGCACCGACTGTGCCGTCCGAGCCCAGACCGTAGAACACGGCTTGACGGGCGCGGCTGGTCAGCGCGAAGGACGGGTCGGTCGGCAGGCTGAGGTGGGTCACGTCGTCGACGATGCCGACGGTGAAGCGACGGCGCGCGGATTCGCCGGCCTGCAATGCAGCCAACTCGGTGTAGACCGCTGCGACGTCACGCGGGGTGAACTCCTTGGAGCCCAGACCGTAGCGGCCACCGATGGTGGTGGTGGCACCCGGACGATACTCGGCGAGCGCAGCGACGGTGTCGAGGTAGAGCGGCTCGCCGAGCGAACCAGCCTCCTTGACGCGGTCCAGCACGGCGATGGACTTGACCGACTCCGGCAGGGCGGCGATGAACTCCTCGGTCGGGAACGGACGGTACAACCGCACCACCACCACGCCGACCTTCTCGCCATCGGCGACAAGCTTCGCCACGGTGCTGCGCACGGTGTGAGCGCCGGAGCCCATGATGACGACGACACGCTCGGCGTCGGGGGCACCGTAGTACTCCACCAGGTCGTAGCGGCGTCCGGTGAGGGCGTAGAACTCATCGAGCTTGGCTGCGACCATGCCGGGCACCTTCTCGTAGAAGGTGTTCGCAGCCTCACGGCCCTGGAAGAAGACATCGGGGTTCTGGGCGGTGCCGCGCAGCACCGGCGCGGAAGGCTGCATGGCCCGTGAGCGCTGAGCGAGCACGGCCTGCTCGTCGACCAAAGAGGCCAGTTCGGCATCGCTGAGCAGTCGAACGCGGTTCACCTCGTGGCTGGTACGGAAGCCGTCGAAGAAGTGCAGGAACGGCACTCGAGCCTCCAGCGTCGTGGCGTGAGCCACGGCGGCCATGTCGTGGGCTTCCTGCACGCTGCCCGAAGAGAGCAGGGCCCAACCGGTGGTTCGCGCCGCCATCACGTCGGAGTGATCCCCGAAGATGCTCAGCGCATGGGTGGCAACCGCACGAGCTGCCACATGCAGCACACCCGGAGTGAGCTCACCGGCGATCTTGAACATGTTGGGCAGCATCAGCAGCAGGCCCTGTGAGCTGGTGAAAGTGCTGGCCAAGGCTCCGGCCTGAATTGCGCCGTGCAAGGTGCCCGCGGCGCCGGCCTCAGACTGCATTTCGATGACGCGGGGCACAGCACCCCAGATGTTCTTCTTGCCGCGGGCGCTCCACACGTCGGCATGCTCACCCATCGGGGAGGCCGGCGTGATCGGGTAGATCGCGCAGATGTCACTGAGTCGGTGGGCGACTGAGGCTGCTGCCTCATTTCCGTCCACACAGGACCATTGCGCAGCGACAGGCGTTGCGGACGGGTTCTTGGTTGCGTCTTCGCCGGTAGCTGGAGGCGTGACTAGCGCGGTCATAGGTTCTCCTGTCAAAAATTCGGGCCAAGCCAGTATCGACCTGCATAGCAATGGCTGTCAGCCGAAGCAGGAAGCTCCTGCTCAACTGACAGCCGCGTCATGAGTGGTTGGCCCACGGCAGCACTTCTGAGTGCCACTCTGATCTCTCCGTCGGAATCGTCGGTGTGTTTCCGTCTGGTCCAGCGCCGGTTGCGGGGGTTTTCCCGTTGGGTCGCCGATCAGGGCCTCTTTGGCGCTAGAGGATACCTGCGAATTCGATGCAGCACTAGCCCCTTTACAAGGCAGTTTGATAGTACAAGAGGTCAGTCGTCGAGGTGTACCCGTCCGGGTATCGAACGCTTACCGACCAAAGGCTCGAGGACCCAGTACGCGGCTGCTGCACCGAGGCCGGCCACCCACCATCCCAGCGAATTCCAGCCGATCCAGGTATTCGACAGCGGCCCGGCGAACCACACCTGGTCACCGACCTGCACCCGTGCACACAGGATGCCCAGCACGATGCCGAACAACCACGCGCTGACCGCAGGCCAGTGAAAGCCCCTGTGGAACCAGTAGTCAGAGTCATCGTCGGTGATGTTCAGATCGCCGGAGAACAATTCGCGGCGCAGGATCAGGTCCAAACCGAACACGCCAACCCAGGCCACCAGTGGAACCAGCAGGAAGCCCACCAGCGCGGAGAAGGCGTCCGCGCCGGTCTGGTCCTCGGTGGCGGTGCGTATCGCCACGATGATCGCGGCCACGACCGCGATCACGGCGGCATTGATCACCGAGGCCTTCGGACGCGGCAGCCGAACTCCGGCTGCCTGCAGGCTCAACCCGGCGGAGTACATGGCCATGTCGGCCGCGGTGAACAGTCCCAGGAACGCCGCGATCAGATAGGGCACCAGCAGCCAATCGGGCACGGCCAGGCCGACCGCACTGGCCGAGCCGCCGAAGGCCATCACATTGCCCAGGGTGAGGATCGAGCCGGCTGCGATCAGAATCACCAACGGGGCGGTCGATCCGGCCAGAGTCACGCCGATGAGTTTGAGTTTTGAGGTGTCCCCGGGCAGATAGCGGGTGTAATCGGCACCGACCGCGAGCCAACTGACACCACCGACGGTGGCCACCAACGCGATACCGGCCATCACCGCGGCGAAACTGCCGGCGGGAGCGGCCATCGCGGCAGACCAATCGACCGTGGTCAGGGCGATGACGCACACCACGACGGTGAACAGCGCCAGTGCCCAGCCCAGCCATTTCTGGACCCACATGATCGTGGCGTGACCGAAGTAGCTGATGGCGGCAGCGCCGGCGATCAGCACCACGACCAGCGGCACGGTGACCGGCGCGCCCAGCACCGGCAGCCCCAGGTTCTGCGCGACTTCGACCACGGTGAAGGTCGCGGTCGTGCTCATCGCCACCTCGAAGCCGACCAGGCCCAACCAGACCACCGCGATCGGGCCGAGATTGCCGCGCACGCCGAAGGTTGCCCGAGAGGCCACCATCGTGGGGACGCCCGATCGCGGCCCGGCAAGGCTGATCAGCGCAACGAAAGCGAAGGAACCGGCAGCGCCGATCAATGCCACCAGGGCGATCTGCCAGACCGAAAGACCGAGCTGGGCCAGCCGCGCCCCCACGGCCAGGGTGAATACCCCGATGTTGGCCGCCATCCAGGTCCACAGGATGTCGGAGGTCGTGGTGGAGCGCTCCTCGGCGGGCACAGCCTGAAGTCCGCGCTGTTCGACCCGCCATGCCAGCGGTCCATCAACCCGGCTCAGCCGGGACATTCGGAAGCCCACGAAACCTGAGAATATGCCAAGACCATCCCTAATGCCGAGTCGTGCCCAACCGCGGACTCGGCCCCGTGCGGCCCGCAGTCGGGCTGTGGCGATGACAGCATCGAGCATTCCCATCAACGACCCGCACCGCGGTGCCCGGGCCGCGGCTCGCCAGCAGCCTCGGCAGACCAGTAGACTCGTCCACGGTTCCCCGCGCGGCGGTACCTCGCCCAACTCCCCCAGGGTCGGAAGACAGCAAGGGTAAGTGAGCTCTTCCGGGTGCGCGGGGGCCGTTCAATTTCGGGCCGACAACTGTCGGCGGTAACCGTTAAGGTGCAACCGTGGACGACCGAGACGACGACCTATTCGAGGACGACCTCGCCGAACCCGAGGACTACCCCACCCAGGACGGTCCCGACCTGTTCGGCGCAGAGCCCACGGTCGACGAGCCGGCCGACGCGATCATCGAGATTGCCGATCCACGGACCTCAGCAGCCCTCATGGACGCTATCGACGCCCGACGTCGGCCCAGCGAACACATCGAACGGCCCGAAACACCGCTGGCGCTGTACCGCCGCTACCGCCCCGAGACCTTCGCCCAAGTCATCGGTCAGGAGCAGGTCACCGAACCCCTGCAGCGGGCGCTGGTGAACAACCGGGTCAACCACGCCTATCTCTTCTCCGGACCGCGCGGCTGCGGAAAGACCACCAGCGCACGCATCTTGGCGCGCTGTTTGAACTGCGCCGAGGGTCCCACGCCTGAGCCCTGCGGCGAGTGTCAGTCCTGTCGAGATCTGGCCCGTGGCGGCACTGGCAGCATCGATGTCATCGAGATCGACGCAGCGTCCCACGGTGGCGTCAACGAAGCCCGGGATCTTCGGGAACGTGCCTTCTTCGCACCAGTCCACAGCCGGTACAAGATCTACATCATCGACGAGGCGCACATGGTCACCAAGGAGGGCTTCAACGCCCTGCTGAAGGTGGTCGAGGAGCCCCCGCCCCATGTGAAGTTCATCTTCGCCACCACCGAACCGGAGAAGGTGCTCGGCACCATTCGTTCGCGCACCCACCACTACCCGTTCCGCCTCGTGCCCCCGAAGACGCTGAGCAGCTACCTCGGCGAGTTGTGCGAGGCCGAAGGAATTGCGGTCGAACCGACCGTGCTTCCCCTCGTGGTTCGGGCCGGAGCCGGCTCGGTGCGTGATTCGTTGTCGGTGTTGGATCAACTCCTCGGTGGAGCAGCCGAGGCGGGCGTCAGCTACCAGCAAGCCACCGCGCTGCTGGGCTACACCCCTGAAGCGCTGCTGGACGAGATCATCGGTGCCTTTGCCGCCGGCGATGCCCAAGGCGTCTTCACGGCCATCGACAAGGTGATCGAAACCGGGCAGGATCCGCGCCGCTTCGCGGAGGATCTGCTGCACCGATTGCGCGATCTGATCATCATTTCCGCTGTCCCCGAAGCTTTCGCCAGCGGACTCATCGACGTCTCCGGCGATCAGGCCGAGCGACTCACCACTCAAGCCGACTCACTGGGCAGCGGCGAACTCACCCGCGCCGCCGAAGTAATCGCCCTCGGGCTCACCGAGATGCGCGGCACCACAGCGCCCCGCCTGCACCTGGAACTGATGTGCGCCCGGGTGCTGCTGCCTGGTGCCGATGCCGGGGATCGCGGGGTGCACGCTCGACTGGATCGACTTGAGCGCCGCCTGAGTATCGCCACCGCGGGAGGTGCCGAGCCCGAGGCGATCGCCACTCCAGCGCCCTCGACTCCAGCAACACCGGCGCCGAACCCTCCGGCGACCACCTCCCGGCCCGGAACCGCTGCGGCCAAGAAAGGGGCACGCGACCCGTGGGCGGCGTCCGGCGCCACCATGGCCGCCGCATCTCCTGCGAGCGCGACGCCGCAGCCGAGCGAATCCAAGCCGACCCCAGCCGCTGCGCCGCAGACCAGCGCGCCCGACCCGGCTGCCGAGCCAGGCCCAGCACCGACCCCGCCCAAGGCTGGTCCGACTCCGCCCAAGCCCGCCGATCCTGGCAGCCTGACCACTGCGGATCTGCGCAGTCTGTGGCCTCAGGTGCTGGACACAGTGAAGGGTCGGCGTCGGTTCACCTGGATTCTGCTCAGCCAGAACGCCCAGGTGGTGCAACTGCTCAACAAGACGCTGACGGTGGGATTCGCCAACGACGGCGCTCGGGACAGCTTCAGTCGCAGCAGCAGCGTGGACATTCTTAGGGCGGCGATCATGGAGGTCGTCGGAGCCGACGTCAGCATCGAGTTGGTCATCGATGCCACCGCCGCCGACGATTCCGCTCCAACCTCGACACCTGCCGCGAAGCCGAATCCGGTTCCGAAGCCGTCCGCGGCGGCAAAAGAGGCCAAGGCGAATATCAAGCCAACGCGTTCAGGACCCTCGCCCGAAGAGGCCGAGCCAGAACCCGACCGCGACGATGCCGAGATCGCCGAGGACAATGTCGACGGCGAAGAGCTGCTCAAGAAACACTTGGGCGCGGAGTTGATCGACCCGACGTAATCACTGCGGCCCGGCTAGCATGGCGGGGCCGTCACCGTGCGAGGAGAGCCAATGTTCGATCCAGGTTCCATGGATCTGTCCAGCCTGCTTCAGCAGGCCCAGGAGTTGCAGGCGCAGATGGAAAGCGCCCAAGCTGAACTGGGCGCGAAGACCGTCACCGGTACCTCCGGAGGTGGCCTGGTCGAGGCCACCGTCAGTGGCACCGGTGAACTGCTCGGCCTGGTGATCAAGCCCGACGCCGTCGACCTCGACGACTTGGAGACACTGGCCGACCTGATCGTGGCCGCCGTCCGCGACGGCAACCATCAAGCCATGGCGTTGGCACGAGCGACCATGCCCGCCATGCCAGAGCTGCCCGAGCTGCCCGACCTGCCCGACCTGCCCGACCTGCCGAACCTGCCCGGTTCCGGCATCTAGGCCACCGTCATGTACGAGGGCCCAATCCAAGTCCTCATCGACGAGCTGGCCCGATTACCCGGAGTCGGACCCAAAGGGGCCCAGCGCATCGCTTTCCACATTCTGGCTACCGACCCCGCCGACGTTGATCGCCTTGCCGACGCGTTGCGGGAAGTGACCCAGAAGGTGAAGTTCTGCGAGACCTGCTTCAACATCTCCGAACAGGCCACCTGCCGGATCTGCCAGGATCCCCGCCGTGATCGCACCGCGATCTGCGTGGTGGAGGAATCCAAAGATGTCATGGCCATCGAACGCACCAATGAGTTTCGCGGCCTCTACCACGTGCTCGGCGGCGCGATCAGCCCGATCGACAATGTCGGCCCGTCCGATCTGCGCATCCGAGAACTGATGACGCGACTGGCCGACAACACGGTGACCGAAGTGATTCTGGCCACCGATCCCAACCTGGAGGGTGAAGCCACGGCTACCTTCATCACTCGCCTGCTCAACGACAGCGGCATCGTGGTGTCACGCCTGGCCAGCGGACTCCCGGTGGGCGGCGACTTGGAGTATGCCGACGAGGTGACCTTGGGACGAGCCTTCCAGGGCCGTCGTCAGGTGAATGAGGCCCGCAGTTGAGCCTTTCGCACCCCGTTCGGCTGATCGCAACCGACTTGGACGGCACGCTGTTGTTGCCCGACAAGACCGTGAGCGCGCGCAACCGCGCCTCGCTGAACGCGGCGGCAGCAGCTGGGTTGACGCTACTCACCGCCACCGGACGCCAACTGCGCCACGTTCCCGTCGATCTCACCGATCTCGGTTTCCACTATGCGATCGGCGCCAATGGAGCCATCTGTGTCGACCTGGCCGACGACACTGTGGTCTTCGCCGAAACGATCAGCGCTGAGGCTCTGCTCAGCCTGAACGAACTGCTGCGCCGACAGGTGCCGCAGGTCCGATTGGCCGCCTCGCGCAACGACGGCGAGTACCACCTGTGCGAACCCGGCTATCTGGAGCTGATTCCCGCAGAGGAGAGGCTGCCACCGAACTGGCGGACCGAGGTCGTAACCCTGGCTGAGCTGCTGGCCGAGCCCACCATCAAGGTCACCCTCCGCCACCCCGAACTCAGCCCGGTCGAACTCCTTGCCATAGTGCAAGCCTTCGACCTGGTGGAGCTTTCCGTGACGATCTCCGGTGCGCCCTTCGTCGAAGTCGGTAGCGCGCAGGCCACCAAAGCCACGGCAATCGCCCGGGTATGCCGCACACTGCAGATTCCGGCCGCTGCGGTCATGGCGATCGGCGATTCGCTCAACGACATGGACATGGTGGCGTGGGCCGGGCATGGCGTCGCCATGGGCAATGCCGACCCGGTATTGCGCGACATCGCCGATCACACCACGACGACCAACACCACCGACGGGTTTGCCCTGGCCGTGGAGAATGTTGCTCTGGAGGGAGATCACACATGGAACCAATCGGCGACCCTGTCCTGACGCAATGGGCGGCTGCTGCTGCTGAGCACGCCTTGGCTCAGTTCGCCGACTTCGCCGACGCCACGGCGACGCAGGCCATCAGCGCAGCCCGTGGCTGGGCCAACGGCGAAGCCTCACTGGATGACTGCCGCGACGCCGCCTTCGCCGCCCACCTCTGCGCGCGAGAGTTGTCCGAAGCCGGCTACCAGGCGGTCGCCACCTGTGTGCGAGCCGCCAGCAATGCCGCAGCCAGCGCCGACGATCCTGCCCTAGCCGAAACAGCGGCCGACTACGCCCTTGAGGCGGTCATGCTGAACAGTGCGCCGTGCGAACAGCAATTCAACGCGGGCACCGAGCGGCGCTGGCAGTGGTCGCAGTTGACCGAGCCGCACCGCAGCGAGGTCTTCACACAGGAGCCTCCCGAGCCTGCTGCGGCAAGCTGCGCCATCTGAAGGCGAACCGCCGCCCGTGAGCCGGCCTCATCGCGGCATCACACGAAGCTCACCCAATCCATAGCTTCGTCACAGCTTGGGAACGCACTCTTGATATCAGAACGAAGAGAGAGGAGCCGATCATGCACCGATTCCCGATGCCTGGTGGCAATGGCCTGGGGATCCTTTTCGGTATCGCCGGCTTCGTAGGCACCTTGGTATTCATCGGGCTGGTCATCGCGCTCGTGGTGTACCTGGCCCGACGCAACAAGACGGTCCAACCCGGACATCCCGGTCAACCGGGCCATCGTGCACCGATGCCGCCCGCCGTGCAGATCCTGGATGAACGACTGGCAAGCGGAGATATCGAAATCGAGGACTACCTGAATCGCAAAGCTGCGCTGCTGGGTGACGTCCCCAAACCCGCCGAATGGACGCCGACCCCAACACCGGAATCACCAGCACCCGCAGGCGACGACAAGCCACAAGGCTGAACCAACGATGATGGGCGGCGCATTCGCTGTGCGCCGCCCATCATCGTGTCCGAAGGCGCGGCCTGAACCAGGCGCCGTTGGCTGTATGAACCTTTATGAACCTTCTGAACCACGACTTCCACCGGCGCAAACATCCCTAAACTGCTGCCCCTGAATCCAGGAGACAGGGAAATATCGTGAGTTGGTGGGTTCGAGTTCACCGCGCAGCAGCGTCGGGCGCTTTTCTCGGCCGGGTGGGGCCGAATTTGAGCGACAGCCGCTCTTCGCTACCTGCTCTGGTTCACCTCAAGCGCATGGTCTTGGCGCTCGCCATATCGCTGGCCATGCTGTACTCCATAGGCGTGGCCTCAGCCCAGGCCGTAACCTACTTCCCAGCGATCTGCCAGGGTTATTCCGGCTGCAATGAGTCCAACAATGGCAACGGCGGCTATCAGTTCGCGAGTAGCACCTCGTACTGGAACCAATACCCGAACCACAACTGCACCAACTATGCCGCGTACCGAGCGATCCGAAACGGCGCGCCGCAGAACCTGGGTTATAGCCTCGGGGGTGCCGAGACTTGGGGACCCATCGCCGAGCAACATGGCGTCAGCGTCGACAACAGTCCCACCGTCGGTTCGATCGCCTGGTTCAGTTGGGGCCATGTCGCCTATGTTGAAGCGATCGAAGGCGACAAGGTCGTTGTATCTGAAGACAACTACTCCGACGCTGATGGAAACGTGCCCGGCGACTTTGACTGGCGCCGCTACTACATCAGTGACGTCACCAAGTTCATACATTTCACAACGGCTACGACGGCCCCGGACGCCGACAACGATGGCACTCCTGATAGCGCCGACAAATGTCCGACAGTTGCCGGGCCAAGGTCTACCAACGGATGCCCGGACTTCGACGGTGACAGCGTCGCCGACGAGGAAGATCCGTGCCGATCAGCCGCTGGCCCGGTCGCATATGAGGGATGCCCCGTTGAGGCAGTCGACGTGGAGTCGAATCGACCAAGAGTTGACTTCAACAACGACGGCAAAGCCGACTACTGCCGCGTCACCGGCGGCGTCCCCGGCTACCGAATCCAATGCACCATCTCGACCGGCACCGGCTTCGGCACCACCTACACCTCAACCACCACC
>SWBZ01001250.1_pt1 | contig 149316 bp, 129 predicted proteins | sample 4693031 | NCBI WGS metagenome assembly SWBZ01 (sample SAMN10267274, study PRJNA491770) | bioreactor metagenome | isolation source: DHS bioreactor inoculated with | place: Japan: off Shimokita Peninsula
TTTTTTTTCTAATTATTTTAAGATAATAAAAATAGATTGTAAGGAATTGGCAAAACACGGTGGATTATTAAACTGTATTTCATGGGAAATAACGTAATAAATGAAAAAATTAGAAACTTTTTAATGTTTAGTTTCAATTTCTAATCATTAATCAAACTCCACCACTTCTAAATCTTTTATTTCATTTTTATCAATAGTAAACCTAACAATGGTTTTAACTTTATGAAAACCTTGTTGACCTGCTGCTCCGGGATTGATGTGCAGGAGTTGGAGTTTTTCATCGTACATCACTTTTAGAATGTGAGAATGTCCGCAAATAAAAAGTTTAGGTGGGTTGTTGGTTATTTCTGCTTTAATTTCTTGGTTGTACCTGTTTGGGTAGCCTCCAATGTGGGTTATCCAGACATCCATTCCCTCACAATTAAATCGTAAGTTTTTTGGAAAACGAGTTCTTACGGTTTGTCCATCAATGTTGCCATAAACCCCTTTTAGCGGTTTCAGTTTTTCCAATTGTTCTATTACTTCATAATTGCCAACATCTCCGGCATGCCAAATTTCATCGCACTGTGCAAATAATTTTTCCAATTTCGGATGAAAATATCCATGCGTATCTGAAATAAGTCCTATGCGTTTCATTTTTTTAAGAAAATATTTACAGCAGAGTTAAAGAAATAATTAGTTTTACCAAAAGATAATAAAACAAAATCTTTTTAGTTTGTATTCTCATTAAATTAAAAACTACAACCATGAAAAATATTTTTTTAAAACTTAATTTATTGATAGTTTGCTTTTTGCTAGTTACTTCTGGCATTTTTGCTCAAGAAAAACAAGATACGTTAAAACCATTAAAAGGTGATTGGGGTTTTGTGCTAAACTTAACCGGATTGGTAGATAATATTTCTTTAGGTACTCGCTCAGACATCAACAATAATAATACTGTGTTGGCAAAATACCAATTGAAAGATAATAGAGCATTGAGAATTGGCTTGGGCTTATATTCTAAAAGAGAGAATAATTTTTCTGCCGACAGTATTTCATTGTTATCAGGCAATAGAGCTTGGAGAGAGGTTGACTCTATTGAAACCCGATTTGATTTTTCGGTTGCGTTGGGTTACGAAATTCAATTTGAAGGCACTAGAAGATTAATGCCTTACGTTGGCGGTGAGTTGGTAGTTGGCAGAATTGGCAATACTAAAATTGATGCTACAACAGAAATCACCGATAAATTAGGAACGCAACGAATTAAAAGAATTATTCAGCAAGATGGCGGAATGAGTTTTGGCGTAAATGTATTAGCCGGATTTAATTATTTCTTTGCTGAACATATTTCTATTGGAGCAGAATTTAACTTAGGTTATATGGCATCAGTAAGAGGAGGCGACCAAAGTGAAAGTGTAGTGGATACACCTGTAAGCGGACAACAAACATCTTCTTTTGTTAATTCTAAAGGAGGTACTTCCAATAGAGGTTTTGATGTAAATTCTACCGCTGGATTATTACTTTCATTCTATTTTTAAACGCAAAGTTTAGGCATAAAAAAAGCGGAAACTGACTGTCAGTTTCCGCTTTTTTGTTTGAGATAGTTCAATAATTATTGAACTATTAGTTTCTTAGTAATTTTTTGTTCGCCAATTAAGGTGTTTATAAAATAAATTCCTTTAGATAAGTTAGCTGTTTCAATAGTAAGTGTATTCATTCCTGGCTGCATATTACCAGTAAATACATTTTTTAACTCTTGTCCTAATTGATTAAGAAGTGTTATTTCTACTTTTTCAGCAGATTTTAACTCAAACTTAAGTGTAGTGTTCTCATTGGAGATAGGGTTAGGATAAACACTCAAATTGAATTTATTTTCTAATTCATTAACACCAACCATAGGCATAGGATATTGAGAAATTACTGTTCTGGAAGAATCTCCTGCAATTTCTGCATCAATAATAGAAAGTAGTGGGTATTTGCTAACAGAAGGTTCATAATAGTTAATGATTTTACCTTTTATAGTTATAGGAAGAATAGCAGGAAAAGGAGCTGGTAAGTGAATAGTATCAGTAACTAAGCTATCAAACTGAACAACTCTTAGTACATTAGGAATACTAACACTATTTGGTAGTAATAATGTACCCCATGCATCTGCATTTACAGAAACTGTTCCACTACCATTTGTCGTTGTATTGTAATCGACAGCCGTAAACTGACCTGAAAAAACATCATTAAAACTATTTCCATATGCAAATGGATAAGTCATTATTTTTTCAGGGTCTGTATATTTAATAACGGTAACACCAAAAGTATTAATATCTAGTACCATCCCATTGTTTACTAGACTATCTGTACTAACTAATTGTCCGTAGCGTTTATTTACAGGAGATCCTGCTGTAGTATCAGCGTAAGTTGCAGTAGGAAAATCACTTGCGTAAGTAGTTGTAGTAGGGTTAACATAATAATTGGTTTGAGACATCCCGTAGCCTGCAAGTGTACTATAATCAAAAGTTACGTTTGCTCCAGTAGTGTTATCAATAACAGTATTACTATCAGCAATATAATATAGTTGGTTCTCTCCTACTAAAGGAGCATGGTTGCTTGAAGTAAGTGTTGGTTGGGCTAATGTAGCGGATGTCAATGCTGTCCCAATAATAAATAAGTAAATATTTTTCATAGTTGTAGTTTTTATTTTGATGTAAAGTTAAGGATTTTATTAAACTTAGAACTTCAAAGCTAAACCTGTACCTAAATAGACTCCCCTCAGTTTCATATCCATTTCCCAAGTATAATCCACACCACTTAAAAAATTGTTAGCACTATCTACCAGTTCTGGTTCAACATTTATACTCATAAAAGGAAAGTTCAAACTAAATAATATGCCTACATGGTCCGAAAAGAAAACTCTATCAGTTACTCCAAATGTAAAATAACCACCTTTTCCACTGGCTGATTCTATAATAATTGCTGGGTCTGTTTGGTATTCCCAGTTAGCACTTGTAACTCCTAATCCTAAGGTAAGAAATAAATCATTTTTATCAGCGTTGAGTAAATGATAATTACAGTGAATGGCGAAATCAGTACTTTTTACACTTTTCAAGGTGTCTCTATCTTCTTCTGCAATAAAATAATTGTTAGCACCTATTTTTAGTCCAATCCCAAATTTGTTAGAAATACCATATTCGGCTCCTATTCTAAAAATGCTACTAGCTGTACCATCCTTATCTGTTTCAGTAAAATTAAAACCAAAAGCACTAATTTTTGATGTTGTTTCGGTAGCATAGATTCCTAAGCCTAATTCTACATCTATATTCCAATTGCCTTTTTGAAAGGCTTGAGCATTGGTTTTAATACTTGTTATACTTAATATAAACAACATTATTGTTGCCAAATAAAATGGTGTTTTTTTCATAATTAATTGTTTTTAAGGTTGAACAAATGTAATCCAAAAATAAAAAGAATAAATAAAAAGTTTGTTTTTTTTAGATTAATTGATGTATTCATTTATTTTTGAGGAGTAATTATTAAACCTTGAATGTAATGAATTTTCTATTAAGAAGTGTTTTTGCTTTATTAATATTTGTTTCAAATGTACAAGCAAATGAAGATTCTTTGCTTGTAGCCAGCTTATTAAAGCAGGCCGACCAATCTCAACAAGAAGATTCATCCTTGTTTTATGCTAATAAAGCGTTGGAATTTGCATCAAAAAAAAATTACATAACAGGTGTTTTGTTGTCAATTACTAAAATAGGTAATGTTTATGCAATGTCTGGTAAATTAGAAGAAGCTATAAGTTTTTATAAAACTACCATTCCAAACTATAAGTTTGACGCTACTCAACTTAGTACAGCTTACAATCAAATAGGAATTTATCATGTTTATTTAGGGCATTATGATAGTACAGAAACATACTTCTTAAAAGCATTAGAAATGCGGAAACAAATGAATGATAGTGTAGGTATTGGAGCATCTTTAAATAATTTAGGAAATGTAATGATGTCTAAAGGAGATTATGATAAGGCAGTAAAATATTTTTTTCAATCGCTTAAAATTCGTGAAACTATTAAAGATAGCGCTGGAATAGCTTCTTCTACTAATAATATTGGAATGATTTATTACAAACAGCAAAAATTTAAAGAAGCTATTAAATATTACCATAAAGCACTTGAGATCAACATCAAACACCATGTTGTTGATAAGGAAATCTTTATTCTAAATAACTTAGGAAATATTTATGACGAAATGAATGAATTAGATTCTTCTGTTCATTATTACTCTATAGCAATAAATAAAGCTGATGAATTTGGTCAAAATAGATTAATTGCTATTTCTTATGGTAATATGGGGGTTACACAAGAGAAATTAGGAAATTATAATGAAGCTATAAAGTACTTAAATAAAGCATTGCAAATAAGAACTGAATCTAATGATTTGGAAGGTCAAGCAATTTTGTATAACAATTTAGGTAGTGTTTATATTTCATTAAACAAAAATGATAGTGCGGTGTATTTTTTCAAAAAAAGTAATGATTTTACTACTTTAATAGGTTTTAATGAGGCTACTAGAGATAATTATTTGGGATTAGCAACAGCCTATGATAAACTAGGGAAATATAAAGAAGCATTTGAAGCACATAAAAATTACCTTGTCTATAAAGATTCCATATTTAATGAAGAATCAAATAAACAAATTGAAGAAATTAGAACACAATATGAAACAGAGAAGAAAGAGAAGCAATTGGCAGAACAAGAGGTTATTATCACAAAAGAACAATTACGGGTAAGACAAAGGAATTACACTCTTGTAGGTTTGGCTTTAGTATTAATTTTCATTGTTATTTTGAGCGTTTATGTCTACAAACAACAAAAATTTAAGCAACAAAAACTAATTGAAGAAAATAGATTGAAAGATGAAATAGCTAAAATCACACTTCAAAATGAATTACATGAAGAACGAATAAGAATATCAAGGGATTTACATGACAATATAGGTTCTCAACTAACTTTTATTATTTCTTCGGTAGATAATATGGGCTATTTGTTTAAAACAGCAGACGAAAAACTTAGAGAGAAACTACACGGCATAGCTGACTTTAGTAGAACAACCATTACCCAGCTTAGAGATACTATTTGGGCATTAAACAAAGATGAAATAAGTTTTGAAGATTTAAAATCGAGGTTATATAATTACATTGAAACAGCCAAAATTGTTAAAGAAAACATTACATTTAATTTTGAGGTGGATGTGAAACAAAAAATTAGTTTTAATGCTATTGAAGGAGTAAATATTTACAGAATAGTTCAGGAAGCTATAAACAATTCGTTAAAATATTCTGCGGCAACCACTATAAATGTATTACTTAAAGAAGAACAAGATAAACTGATACTAAAGATTGAGGATGATGGAATAGGGTTTAATATTAATGAAGTAAAATTAGGCAATGGCTTGGATAATATGAAAAATAGAGCCACCTCCATAAAGGCTAATTTCAACATAGATTCTACACCAGAAAAAGGCACAACCATATTATTAGAAATGCCAATTAAATAAGCCAAATGACGTATTATTTATAAGATACTTACCTCCTAAATTTGCCTAAAACATCAATTATTATGAACATAAAAATAGCCATAGCAGAAGACAATAATTTTTTAGCTCAATCCATAGAAGAAAAATTAGCTCTTTTTGATGATTTTAAATTTAAGTTTAGGGGGAAAAACGGAGCAGAACTTATTGGTAAACTAGAAGAAGACCATGTAATTGATGTTGTTTTAATGGATATTCAAATGCCCGAGATGGATGGAATAAAAGCTACAGAGCTTATTAAAAACAGATATCCGCAAATAAAAATTATAATGCTTACTGTTTTTGATGATGATGAAAATATTTTTAACGCCATAAAAGCCGGAGCAGATGGTTATTTACTTAAAGAAATTACACCGGATACTTTGCATGATGGAATTTGCCAGGTATTAGAGGGAGGTGCAGTAATGACTCCTTCTATTGCTGCAAAAGCATTGAACTTATTAAGATTTCCTGAAAAAGTAACAGCAGATAAAGTACAAGTAGAAGAAATATCGCTCACTAAAAGAGAAACAGAAATTTTAGAGCAACTTTCTAAAGGACTGAACTATCAATTAATTGCAGAAAATTTATTTATTTCTCCTCCAACAGTTAGAAAACATATAGAAAATATTTATAAGAAACTGCAAGTGCATAATAAGATGGAAGCGGTACAAAAAGCTATGAAAAACAATTTAATATAGACTAACTACTTCAATATACGACAAATGACGTATTGAAAGAATTGGATTAATTCTACTTCTTTGTACCTATGAAGGAAGGTAATAATATTCCAAAACTTACTCCCAGAGAAAAAGAAGTGTTAGTTCATATTTCTGATGGGATGACACATAAACAAATAGCAGATAAACTCATTGTTAGTCCATCAACTATTCGTAAACATATGGAAAATAGCTACAAAAAACTTAAAGCCCATAATAAAATAGAGGCTGTTCAAAAAGCTATTAAAATGAACCTTATCGAGAATAATAATTAAAAAAGTAATTTCATTTTGTCTTTTTCAATACCCTTTTTAAGGTATTTTACTGTTTTTTATTTCGCTTAAATAATTGGTAATTAATAATTTAATTTACAATACCTTTTTTAAGGTATTGTAAAAAATCTTTGTTTGTTTTTATCTTTGCGCTTCTATTTAGAATTAGTCTAAATAAATATAACAATTAAAAACAAACAATTATGAAAAGAAAATTATTATTTACTACATCATTTTCAGTTTTTCTTATAGGTGCGATTTCTGCACAACAAATAACTGATACAGTAACGACAAACCCTTCTTATACAAATGAAGTGTATTATAATTTACAATCAGGAAATGAACAATCTATTCAAAGAAATGATTGGGACTTAGCATTCGCTTCAGATGGAATTGGTTTTGGGAGTTCTACAATTAGAATAAATGGCGGTCAAGGAACGGAATTGTTTTTATACGGAAATGATACTACTCAATGGAATTTAGTTGACACAACCGGATTTAACTGGCAAGCTAACCAATTAATAAATGCAGATACTTCATGGGAAACAGGTGCTTTTAATAATAGAACACCTCAAAGTAGTTTTGATTTAGGTTGGGGAACGTATAACATGATAACTCATCTTGTGGAAGGGGATAGAATCTTTATTCTTAAGTTATCTAGTGGAGCATATAAAAAATTTATTGTAGATAAATTACAAAGTAGTGTTTACTATTTTAGATATGCAGACTTGAATGGAAATAATTTGGTAAATGCTACTGTAACCAAAACAAACCATAGTGGACAAAATTTTGGCTATTACTCAATTCAAAGTCAACAGGAATTAAGTAGAGAACCAGCTTCAAATTCTTGGGATTTACTGTTTACTAAATATGTAACTGATTTAGGTGGAGGCGTTTATTATGGAGTAACAGGCGTACTTGCTAATGTTGGAGCAAGAGTAGCACAGGTAAATGGCATAGATGTAAACACGGTTTCACATATAGGTCAAAATTATACTTTTGATATAGGTACAATAGGTTACGATTGGAAAACATTTAATATGACTACTTTCCAATATGATATAGAAGATAGCTTAGTATATTTTGTTGAAACAGTAAATTCTGAAATTTATAAGATTATATTTACTGGTTTTGGAGGTAGTGCTAATGGTAATTATATCTTCACTAAGGAATTAGTCGGGACTGTAGGTCTTGGAGAAGAGTTCTCTCAAAAAACTATATTAAATGTTTATCCTAACCCGGCAAAAGATGTTGTTAATGTGATATTTAATGCAAATACAAATACAAATCAGATTTCAATTATGGACATTACAGGTAAAGAGGTTGTTAAACAACAACTTAACTTGGCGATAGGGTTAAATAAAACAACTGTTTCACTAAATAATTTAAATGCCGGAGTATATTTCTTATCAATTATTTCAGATAATAAAATAGAAACACAAAAATTAATCATTCAATAATCAATTTCAATGTCAGAATTCTCCATGTTCTTTTTAAAGAAAGGACTTGGAGAATTTATAAACTTAACTAAAATCGGAAACTATGAAAAAAATAATCAATTCATTATTGTTAGTAACAGCTGTAGCATTATTCTCTTGCGGACAAACCAATGAAAATAATACAGTTGAAAATAAAGAAAAGAAAATAGGTGTTTTATTGGTAAATCATGGTTCTGTTGCTGAGTCATGGAGAAACATGTTGTTAGATGTAGAAACACAAGTAAGAGAAGAAGTTTTAAAAAATCCGAAGATTTCTAAGGTTACAACTGCTTTTATGGAATACACTGAACCATCAATAGCAACTCGTTTAAAAGAGTTTGATGAAGAAGGTTTTGACGAAGTAGTGTTGATACCAATTTTTTTAACAGTTAGTTCTCATTATTCACACGATATTCCTGTAATATGTGGTTTGCAGGTTGATCCTAAAATTCAGGAGACACTTAAAAAAGAAAAGATAGAAGTGTATAAAGCGAAAGCTAGAGTAACTATTACTCCTCCATTAGATTATACCACTATTTTAAAGAAAAATGTTGAAAGAAGAGTAAATGCGTTAAGTAAAGATGCTGGAAACGAAGCAGTTTTATTGGTTGCTTATGGTGATGCCGACTATAACCAACAGTGGGAAAAAATGGTAGACGAAATTGGTAAATATCTTAAAATAAAAACAGGACATGAAAGTATTGCTTATGCTTGGTGTGGACATTTGGTAGGGTATTCTACTGATCCTACCTTAAACGGTATTCAAAAATTACATGAATTGGAAGATAACGTAATTGTTATTCCCGTTTTGGTTGCTAATGACCCTTATTTTCAAAAGGATATTATTCAAAAAGCATGTGATATGGCTGAAGGTAAAGTGTTGTATAAACAAGATGCTATTTTGCCTGATCCCAATATCAACCAATGGGTAGTAGATATTTCTAACCAAACAGTAGAAAATATTTAATAGAAAAATGAATAGGTTAATTGTTTTTAGTAAAAACCATGTTAGAGAATTGGTAGCAACAATAATTGTTGCTACCGTTTTTCTATATTTTTGGATAAACGGTCCTTTGCTTCAACGTGCAGAAATTTTAAGCATAGAATCTATAGAAACTAAATACTCTAACCCTGTAATTGTTGGTGAAGATGGTGTTGACCAAAAAAGAGATCTAACTTCATTTAAAACATTACATTTTGAAGAAGAAGAAAACCATGGTTTTGGGTTGATTTTAGATAAAAAAACACCTGATAATCACTGGGGGTTTATAGCGGATGCTAAACACAATCCAGGGTTATCTGTCGAGTTAAAAAACAAAATTTTTGAGCATGCCAAAACTTATGCTGGAGAAGAAATGTTAGTTAATATTTATCCTTCTATGGACATGTATTATGCTACTATTGTTAATCCAAAAAATAATAAAACGATTATTTATCTAGAAAGCACCGCTATTGTTAAAAACATAAGGGGTTATGGCGGAGAGATTAATTTAGCAGTTTTTTTATCAGAAGATGGAACTATTGAACGTATCGAACATATTTCATCACACGAAACATCGAGTTATTTATCAGATATAAAAAATGCCGGGTTTTATGAAGAGTTTAAAGGGATAAATATTACTAAAGGTAAACAACAAATAGATGCTGTTTCCGGAGCAACATTATCTACTGAAGCAATGGCAAAAACAGTATCTGCTTTAATAGAAAAAGGAACTCCTTACCCCATATCTAATTATGCAGAAATTAATGAAATCAATTATTTTAGCTTAGATGCTATTTTAAATAAAATCTGGATGGTTCATTTATTGGTTATTTTTTTAATGTTTGTTTTTGCTATTCAGCAATGGATAAAAAAATCTAAAAGAAACATGATGATTTTAAGTGTTTTATCGCTTATATATATCGGGTTTTTTTTAAATAATTCATTTACTTATATCACTTTTATCCACCCATTCTTAGGCACAACAGTATCATCATTTATGGGGCTGTACGCTTTAATGGTTTTATTGGGTGCCATTTGGGGAAAAAATACTTATTGTAAATATGTTTGTCCGTTTGGAAATATACAACGATTGTTAATTCACTTAAACCCTATAAAAACTTCACGTAAATTTTTTATTTCTAATAAATGGGTAAAGCGTATTAGGGCTGCTCTAACAGTAATTTTATTGTCGGGTATATTGTTGGGATTAAGAAGTTGGAGCAATTTTGAATTATTCCCTGACTTATTTGGTTTAAGCGTTTTAAGTGTTTGGTTTATAGTGTCTGTTTTAACGATATTGGCAACACTTATTTACCCGATGATATGGTGTCGTTTATTATGCCCAACCGGAGCAATATTAGATGGAATATCAGATTTAATAAACTATAAAAAAAGAAAAAGATGATAAATACAACACCTTTTTATCACCAATCGTTAATTCAAACGATAAAAAAAGTTACAACATTATCTCCTGAAAATTTTGATGAATATTCTGTACAATTAATTGTTGATTTTTTAGAAATATCTCATCAACGTTTTTGCAATCAGCTAATTCCTGAAATTGAGCAAAACTTTTTATTATTAATTGATTATTTTCAAGATAATAATACCTTAAAAATTCTCTTTAATCTCTTTTTAAAATTTCAAATAGATTTTAAACAACATGTTCGTATTGAAGAAAAAACAATGTTTCCTTATGCTAAAATACTATATAAAGCAAGCATTAGTAATTCTATTACCCCCGCCTTGTTTATCCATTTTAGTAAATATAATATTAAAGATTTTATCAATTCCCATGAAAATAGTGAATGTTATTTAACAGAAATTATTTTTCTTTTTCAAAAGCAACAAGAAATTCAAAATCATACAATTTACAATGTATTGATTAAACAATTATGTCAATTTGATAATGAAATTAAAACACATGCTTGGATAGAAGATAATGTTCTTGTTAAGAAGGTAAAAGAAATAGAAGATGCTTTAGAAGATTTTGTAAAAACAGCTAAATCATAACTACTATGGGAAAAGATAACCTATATATACTACATGAAAATAAATTTGGATACATAGCAAAATGTTCTTGTTGTAATCAAATTCAAGTTAGTTTAGGTAATACGGTGTTTAATTTCTCTAAAAAAGAATATGAAGAATTTGACAGTTACTTTAATGAAATAAGAGCAACACATATTAAAAGTCTAAGTAAAAATCAAAAATACATTATTAGAACTAATAAAGAAGGAGTTGCTATAACCGTAACTAATAACGAACTATTAGCAATAGTTGAACTTTTGAATTTTGCAAACATATTGCTGGAAGTGAGTGATTTAATGACAATTAATTGATGAAACATTTTTTCTTTAACACATTCTTTATTTTATTGTCAGCATGGATAACTGCTCAAAATGCTACTATAAACGTTTTGGACGAGGAAAATCGACCAATTCCATCGGCACATATAAAAATTATTGAAACCAATAAATTTATAATTTCAGATAATAAAGGAGAAGCAGTTATACCATTTACTAATCAAAACCAATTAACTGTTGAGGTTTCTTTTATTGGGTATATAACTCAACAGAAAGTTTTAACACCTAATCAACAAGTTAAAATTATATTAGAAGAAGATGTAGTTTCTTTAAACTCTTTTGTGATTACGGGGCAATATGCTGAAAACAATCCTGAAAAAGCCGTTCAAAAAATAACCATTATTGATAAAGAAAAAATTGATAAAATGGGAGCGGTAAACCTAACAGATGTACTTCAAAATGAAACTAATATTAGACTAACTCAAGATGGAATTTTAGGAAGTAGTATGAGTTTGCAAGGTATGAGTGGCGAAAATGTTAAAATAATGATTGATGGCATTGCGGTTATAGGAAAACTAGATGGAAGTATTGATTTATCTCAACTTAATTTAAATGATGTAGAACGAATAGAAATTGTAGAAGGACCAATGTCTGTTAACTACGGAACAGATGCGTTGGCAGGAGTGGTTAATATTATTACTAAAACTCCCAATAAGCAAGGATTAAAATTTTCTTTAAATTCTTATTATGAAAATGTAGGTAAATATAATTTAGATGGAACTGTTTCTCAGGCTTTTGGTAATCATGCTGTTTCGGTTAGTTTAGGAAGAAATTATTTTGATGGGTGGAAAGCAACTGATCCGCTTTTTAAAGAAAATAAACCTATTGCAGACTCAACAAGATTTAAAACTTGGAAACCTAAAGAACAATATTTCGGAAAGTTTAAATACCAATATCAGCAAAAAAACACTTCTGTAATATATACGCTAAGTGCTTTTGATGAAAAAATAACCAATAGAGGGATGCCTCGTTTGCCCTATTACGAAAATGCTTTTGATGATTATTATAACACACAAAGAATTGATAATTCAGTTCAATTTAAAACAAAGCTTAACAAACAAAAACAGATAAATTTTTTAGCAGCTTATAATTATTTTGAAAGAATTAAAAACACTTTTTTTAAAGATTTAACCACCCTTAATGAAGTGTTAACCACAAATCCTTCTGACCAAGATACAAGTGGTTTTGACTTAATTACTATCAGAACTTTTTTTGCTAATGCAAATGATAGTATTAAAGTAAACTATCAAATAGGAGCAGATTTAAATAGAGAAACAGCAGAAGGGGTTAGAATTGAAAGTAATACAAAACAAATTGGGGATTACGCTGCATTTGCTAGTTTAGAATATAAACCTTTCCAAAGTACTATAATCCGTCCGGGAATAAGGTATTCCTATAATACAGAATATGAAGCTCCTATTTTACCATCCATAAACGTTAAACAAACCTTTAAAAAAATAAATATAAGAGCTTCTTATGCAAAAGGATTTAGAGCTCCTTCGTTAAAAGAGTTGTATTTTAATTTTGTAGATGTAAACCATAATATTGTTGGAAATAATAACCTTTTAGCAGAAACTTCTAATAATTTTAATCTTGCTGTTAACTATTCCAGATTAAAAAAAGCCTTTTTGTTAAAGGTGGAAGTGGCATCATTTTATAATAAAATTGATGATTTAATCACCTTAGCACAAATAACAGGAAGTGAATATTCTTATGTAAATATTGGTTCTTTTTCAACCAATGGAATTCAATTTAATGGTAATGTTTCTTATAATCATTTTATGATCGGTATAGGAGTTTCCTATATAGGAAGAGAAAATATGATTGCTTCTTTAAGCGGTGTTGATAAATACAGTTATAGCCCCGAGTATAAAATAAACATGAATTATGAAGTGAAGAAATGGAAGAGTTTTATTGCACTCTTTTATAAATATAATGGCAAGCTAACAAGTTTTGCAATAAATGGTAATGAAGAAGTTTATCAAACTTATATCAATCCTTATCAAATGGCTGATTTATCTTTAGGAAAGAAGTTTTTTCAAAATAAAATCGCAATTACGATTGGTTCTAAAAATCTTTTTGATGTAAAAAATGTTGATGCTGTTGCTACAGGTGGAGCTCATTCAGGTGGTGGAGGAAATAGTATGATTGCAATGGGTAGAACTTATTTTGTTAAACTTAATTTGAATGTTAATTATGATAAGAAATAATATTTTATATAAAGTTCAGCAATACATTTTTCAAGGTTCTCTAGTACTAATGGTGTTGTTTTTTTATTCTTGCGAAAAAGAAGAACTACCTGTTTCCCCTCACGATCCGGGAGATGTAATTACCAATAGCGTAAAAATGGAGTCTGATTACCGTAATCAGTTGTTTTTCGATTTAGAAACGAATAGTTTAGTAAAACAAAATTATAAAGTTATATGGGATTTAGGGTTTGAAACTTCTCCGAGTGGAAATAAAATAATTCTAAATGGAGCAAAATTTATGAAAGCAGCAAATACACAAACATCTAATTTTAATAGTGTAACTGATACAATTGGATTAACTTTTAAAATTGATATGCCTTCAGGAAGTACTGATAGCACTGCTATAGAAAATTGGACTCCAAACAATGTTTATGTAATTGATAGAGGTTATAATGAATTAGGAACCCATCAGGGATTTTGTAAAATTGAATTTTTGTCAGTAAATGCTAGTTCGTATGTTGTTCATTTTTCTAAATTAGATGGAACAAATGATTTTTCTATGACTATTCCTAAAGACATCAATTACAATTTTACTTTTCTTTCATTAAATGGTAATCTTGTTTCTGTTGAGCCTCCAAAAGAAAACTGGGACTTGGCTTTTACTCAATTTACTCATTATTATTACAATGATGGAATGACTTATTTGGTAACAGGTTGTTTAAACAATAGAAATAAAGTAGAAGTTGCCCAAGTTTTCGATAAAAATTTTGCAGCTATAACATTAAATGATGTGAATAATTATAGTTTTTCTAAAAATATTAATACCATTGGTTTTGACTGGAAAGAATATGATTTTAATACCGGAACTTATCTTATTTTTAGTAATCAAAATTATATTATAAAAAGTACCGAAGGAAAATATTTTAAACTACATTTTATAGATTTTTATGATACTTTTGGAGTAAAAGGAACACCTACATTTGAATTTCAGGAATTATAACTTAAATGTGGTATTGTATTGTTCGGGATTAAAGAATAATTTTGCTCCCATAATTTTTGTTTACTAATAGACTTATTTCCTATATGGACTTCCATGCTATAATAGATACAATAAAAGAAATTATAGATGTTACGTTGGCATATTTAATTTCTGCTAATAAAAGAACTTATTGGCTTTATTTTATCACTTCCTTTATCCTTGCTTTGTATGTGTATTACCGTACAAAAGAAAAAGAATCGTTTAAAACTTATTTCTTCAGCAAAAAAAGATGGTTTGGAAAATCTGCTTGGGTAGATTACACACTCATCTTTTTTAATAGCTTAATAAAAGTAGTAATACTTGCTCCGGTTTTAATTTATGCTCTTTATATGGCAGAAGGATTAAGTGAGTATTTAGTGAATAAATTTGGACCAGCATCATTTAATTTTTCTAAAACATCATTAATTATTTCATACACTATAATAATTGTAGTGGTTAATGATTTCTTTTCTTTTTTAATTCATTATGCCATGCATAAAATTCCTTTCTTATGGGAATTTCATAAAATTCATCACTCTGCAACCGAGCTTAACCCATTTACCCAATATAGAATTCATCCGGTAGAATTAATAATTAATAATTTAAGAGGGTTATTAATTAAAGGAGTAATTACAGGTGTATTTTTATATGTTGCTAACGATAATGTTAGTTTAATTACGTTGTTAGGAATTAATATTTTTAATTTTTTATTTTATTTTTTTGGTGCTAACCTACGGCATTCTCATGTTAAATTAAAATATTTTAGTTTTTTAGAATATATTTTTATAAGCCCTTATCAACATCAAATACACCATAGTAACAATCAACAGCATTTCGATTCAAATTTAGGCTCTCGGTTGGCTATTTGGGATTACTTGTTTGGCACATTAATAAAATCAAAAGAAGTTAAAGAACTTAAATTTGGTTTGGGAGAAGAGGATCAGCATTACGATTCTTTTTCTAAAAACCTTCTTAATCCTTTTGTAAACATTATCAAAAGAAAAAAATCAATTAAGTAACTATACGTTTTTAGTTAAAAATACCTTAAATGTGGTATTGTATGTTTTGTCTTGTTTTTAGACTTTTGCCATCAAAACAAACTCTTATTTAGAATAAGTCTAATTAAAAATACAAACCAACTAAAAACATTAATTATGAAAATGAATAGAATAGGAATATTAGCGTTAAGTGTATTACTAATGTTTTCTTGCTCTAAAGATGATGATGCTCCAGCTCCTGTTGCAAACAATGGTGGTGGAGGTGGGAGCCCTACTTATCAAATACCAACAACCTATGTATTTGTTGATGGTTCAAGCCAAAGTACTGTGAATTTTGATGGTCAAAAACAACGTTTAGAAATGCTTTCTGAACTAGTAGTTTATATGAAAACCGCTAATACTCTTGGTACAACTGTTAGTGCAACGCAATTAAAAAATATGTATGCTAATAATGGTTATACCTGGATTGATGCTCCTGGATTAGGTATGACTGGTTCAACGAAACAGTTAAAAGATAAAACAGCAGAAGGTGATATAGGTGTTCAGGCAATGTTTGAAAACTACATGGATTCGCTAGCATATATTAGTAGTTTAAATTTTTCTAACTCTACCGAAACTTACGGGCAAGCAGGTGTTTGGACAAATGGAACTAAAAGTTACCTTATGGGAGGAAATGGGTTTGAATATGGACAATTAATTGAAAAGGGTTTAATGACTGCAGTATTTATGAATCAGATGACTGTTAATTACTTAGGTACACTTGCAGATGATGACAATACTACTCCACTTCCGGGAAAAACTTATACAGAAATGCAACATCACTGGGATGAGGCGTTTGGATATTTTTCTTCAGAAATTGATTATCCAACCAATGGAGCAGACAGGTTTTGGGGGAAATATGCTCAAGGTAGTGTAGAAGTTTTATTGGGAACAGGTACTAACATTATGAATGCATTTCTAAAAGGTAGAGCGGCTATTGATAATAACGATTATGCAACTCGTGATGCTCAAATTGCAATAATCAGAGATCAAATAGAGAAAGTTTGTGCAGGAACGGCTATTCATTATTTAAATGAAGCTAAAGCCAATATTACCAGTCCAATAGTTAAAAACCATGTACTTTCAGAAGCAATTGCTTTTATAGATGGACTAAGATATGGATATAATTCTATTAATGCTGTATCAATAACTTCAGCAGAAGTTGATACAGCATTAGGGTATATTGGTAATGATTTAAGTGCAGTTACTATTGTTAATATTAACTTAGCAATTGATTTAATTGCCTCAAAAACAGGGTTGAATGACGTAAAAGCATCATTATAATACTAACTACAAATAATACATTTTAGATAAAGTTTTGAAGTTTTAAACTTCAAAACTTTATCTATTTTTGCCAACCAAACCAAAATGTCATGAGTCAAAAAAATATTTTTCAGAATACATCTAAAATAACGGTATTTGTAATTATTTTAGGGTTGCTATTCATTGCAGGCTGCTCAAAAGACGATAAAAATCCTCCTACAAGTCAGGTTGTTGAAGAGTACGATAGAGCAATAATGCTTACTAACTATGCTGATGGGTATATTTTACCGGCTTATAATGAGTATGTTAAAAATATCGATTCACTAAAAACAGCTATTAATACTTTCAACTCAGTATTAGATATTAACTCACTACTTAATCTTAGAATTAAATGGGAAAATGCTCTTTTGGTTTGGCAAGATGTTGCCTTTCTAGAATTTGGTCCGGCACAAAATATTAGTTTTAGAAGTCAAACAAATATTTATCCTGTAGATACTAATTTGGTAATTAATAATATAGCCTCCGGAAGTTATAACTTACAATTAGCTTCTAACTTTGATGCAAAAGGATTGCAGGCACTAGAATACCTTATAAATGGTTCAGGGAATACTGATAATGATATTGTTAATTATTTTACAGCTACTCCAAATGCAAGGATTTATTTGGTTGATGTAATTAATGATATAGAAACCAATACCAATTATGTTTATAATGAATGGGTGAATACTTATCGCACTAATTTTATTTCCAATAGTGCAAGCAATGCACAAGGAAGTTCGGTTAGTAATATAGTTAATGCTATAAGTTTGCATTACGAAACCTTTATTAGAAAGGGAAAAATAGGATTACCTGCCGGAGTTTTTAACGGGTTTTCTCAACAACCTATGCCAGAACATGTAGAAGCATACCACCATGCAGAATCCCTGCCATTTGTTTACCGTTCTTTAGTTGCTTTACAAAAGTTTATTAGAGGAGAAAATTATTCTTCTTCTGTTAATGGAGAAGGTTTAGAAGATTATTTAAATTTTGTTAGAGCTCAATCTGGCGGACAACCATTGGTTAATTTAATTAATAATCAGTTTACTAATATTAATAATGAATTAGGTAATATTAACGACCCTCTAAGTATTGAAGTGATAAATAATAACCAAGGGGTAAGAGATGTATATCAGCAAATGCAACAAATGGTGCCTTTCATAAAAGTAGAAACCGCCAATGCATTAGAAGTGATGATTACTTACCAAGATAATGATGGAGATTGATTCATATAGAACAACTTATCTTTTAAAAAAAATTTTATGGGTAGCATTTTTCATGCTGCCCTTATTTGTTTCTGCACAAAACAAAGGAACATTATCTGGCACAGTAAAAAGCAATACCAACGAAAAACTGCCATTTTCTACTGTTTACATCAAAGAACTTAACGTTGCTACCCAAACCAACGATAATGGGAATTACCAAATAAAAAATATTCCTTACGGTAATTATACTATTGAATTTAGTTTTGTAGGATACGAAAAACAAGCACATCAAATTATAATTTCTAAACCTGAAACCAAGTTAAATGCACAATTAAAAAATAAAGTTGAAAATCTCACCGAGTTTGAGGTAGAAGGCGAAAATGAAAATGTTGGTACGATAAGAAGAATGCAATCTATTGATGGGGTTATTTTAAGTGAAGGAAAAAAAAGTGAAGTAATTGTTTTAGAACAGATTAATGCAAATAAAGCCACTAATCAAGGAAGACAAATTTATTCGAGAATACCAGGTCTTAATATTTGGGAAAGTGATGGAGCCGGATTACAATTAGGGATTGGTGGTAGAGGGTTGAATCCGAGTAGATCATCTAATTTTAATACTCGACAAAATGGTTATGATATTAGTGCTGATGCATTGGGTTATCCAGAAAGTTATTACACTCCTCCAGCAGAAGCAATAAAAGAAATTCAGTTTTTAAGAGGAGCTGCTTCTTTACAGTTTGGAACTCAATTTGGTGGGCTGCTTAATTTTAAATTACATGATGGTCCTATAGACAAGGATTTTGAATTAACTTACAGAATAACAAAAGGTTCGTTCAATTTGAGTAATTCTTTTATAAGTGCTGCTTTTAAAGAAGGAGCATGGAAAGGTTATGGCTATTTTCAATTAAAAAAAGGAAATGAATTTCGCCCAAACTCAGATTTTGAAGTTTATACGGGAGCTATTAATATTACTAATCAAATAACTGAAAAGACTTCGTGGAATTTACAATATACTAAACTTTACTACTTGGCACAACAACCAGGAGGGCTAACAGATAAAGAGTTTTATGAAAACTCCTATCAATCTAAAAGAGCTAGAAACTGGTTTGAAGTAGATTGGAATTTGTTTGCAGCATCATTAACACACGAATTTAATGCGAAAACTAGATTGAAAACACAATTTTTTGGGTTGCATGCCTCAAGAAAAGCACTTGGAATTTTGGGTAATATCAGTCGTCCCGATTTTGAAGGTGACCCCAGAGATTTAATAATAGGAGAATTTCAAAATTTTGGAAACGAAACAAGGCTGATTAATATTTATTCAGTAAAAAATAACCAGTGGGCTTTTGTTATTGGAGGAAGATATTATCAAGGGTTAAACAAAAGTCGACAAGGAAATGCGGATACTACTTCAATGCCGAATTTTACTTATGTAAATCCTGATAATTTAGAGGGTTCAGACTATCGTTTTCCAAGTAGAAATTATGCCGCTTTTGCAGAACATATTTTCAGATTTAAAAACCTGAGTATTACTCCAGGAGTAAGGTTTGAATACATCAATACGAATGCAAATGGGAGTTTTAGAGAAGTTGTTTATGATTTGGCAAACAATCCCATTTTTGATACTACTTTTACTGAAAATAGAACCAGTACTCGTTCTTTTGTTATTGGCGGAATCGGCTTAAATTATAAAATAAAAAACACCGTTGACATCTACTCTAACTTTACACAAAATTACAGGAGTATCAATTTTGCAGATATGCAAATTGTAAACAGAAATTTTAGAATAGACCCTAATTTAAAAGATGAGACAGGCTATAATTTTGATGTTGGTATAAGAGGAATGATATCTAAAAAATTAAGTTTTGATGTTTCCGGTTTTGTTTTACTGTATGATAATAGAATAGGAAGCATTGATAAAATTGACGAAAGTACGTTTATACCATATAGATACAGAACTAATATTTCTGAGGCTGTTATAAAAGGTGTGGAATCAACTATAGAAGTAGATGTTTGGAAACTGGCTTTTTCTGATACTTCTAAAATATCATTAACAACATTTGTTAATTTTTCACTAATAGACGCAAGATATGTTAACTCTCAAAGTGCTGCATTAAATAATAAATTAGTAGAGTTTGTTCCTCCAATTAATTTTAAAACAGGCGTCACTTTTGGAACAAAAAACTTTGCAATCAGTTATCAATATACTTATGTACAAGAACATTATACAGATGCAACCAATGCAGGAAAAGCTGCTGATGGAAGTCTTGTTTTTATTCCAACAGCCATTATAGGAACAATTCCATCCTATTCAGTTATGGATTTGTCTTTACGCTATATCTATGAGGTGTTTCAATTTGAATTTGGAGTGAATAACCTTACAAATAAGTTGTATTTTACTCGTAGAGCGACAGGGTATCCGGGACCAGGAATTATTCCTTCTCCCGTAAGAAATTATTACTTTACATTACAAATGAGAATATAATTAATTTTGAGGAATAAGTCATATAGTTTTTATGTATAAATTCGTTATCATACTTCATGTACTAGCCGCGACTATTTGGGTGGGAGGACACTTGTTTTTGGCAGTAATATTATTACCAAATATTCTAAAAAATAAAGATTTTAAAGCCTTATTAGATTTCGAAAGAAAGTTTGAAAAAATTGGTATTCCTGCTTTGTTAGTTCAAGTGGTAACAGGTTTTTATTTAGCTTATCATCTTTTACCTGATGTTAAAAGTTGGTTTTTGTTTGAGGGACATTTAGCGACACATATAGGGTTTAAATTACTTTTATTATTGGCTACAATATTCTTAGCAATTAATGCCAATTTTAGGCTTATACCTAATATCGAAAAAGGAAACAACTTAAAAATAATGGCAGTGCACATTATTTTAGTAACACTTTTTTCTATACTTTTTTTAGTTGTAGGAATGAGTGTGAGACTAGATGTTATCTAGCACAATAACAAAGATTTGTAGGTGTAAAAAATAGTTGTTATTATTTTTTTACTAATACTAATATTTTCTTACATTTGCAGCCCTTAAAAAACGACTGAATTTTATGTCTGAAGCAAAAGTAAAATTATTTGCCGGTAGAGCGTCAATGGAATTAGCTAACAAAATAGCTGATTCTTATGGTATTCCATTAGGTAATGTTATTATCAATACTTTTAGTGATGGTGAATTTCAACCATCATTTGAAGAATCGGTAAGAGGTTCAGATGTATTTATAATTCAATCAACTTTTCCACCTGCCGATAATTTAATGGAACTTTTAATGATGATAGATGCCGCTAAAAGAGCATCTGCTAGAAGAATAGTTGCCATTATTCCTTACTTTGGATTGGCTCGTCAGGATAGAAAAGATAAACCGAGAGTACCAATAGGGGCAAAACTAGTTGCTAATATGTTAGCTGCTGCTGGGGTTACTCGAATTATGACCATGGATTTACATGCAGATCAAATTCAAGGGTTCTTTGAAGTACCTGTTGATCATCTCTTTGCATCTACTATATTTATACCTTATATAAAAAGTCTTAATTTAGAAAATTTAACTATGGCTTCTCCTGATATGGGAGGAACAAAAAGAGCTAATGCCTATGCTAAATTTTTACATGCAGAAGTAGCCGTTTGTTACAAACAAAGAAAAAAAGCCAATGTTATAGAAGATATGTTTTTAATTGGTGATGTTGAAGGAAAAGATGTAATTATAGTTGATGATATGGTAGATACTGCGGGGACTTTAGTAAAAGCTGCAGCTATTATGAAAGAAAAGGGCGCTTTGAGTGTAAGAGCTATTGCCACTCACCCAATATTATCCGGAGAAGCTTACGAAAGAATTGAAAATTCAGAACTTACAGAGTTAATAGTTACTGATTCTATTCCATTATCTCAACAAAGTAGTAAAATAAAAGTTTTATCAGTAGCAGATTTATTTTCTCATATTATTAAAAAAGTATTTAATCACGAATCGATTAGTGAATCATTCATTTACTAATCTAAAACCAATAAATAATGAAAACGATAGCAATAAGTGCAGTTAAAAGAACAGAAGTAGGTGCTTCAAACGCTAAGCAGGTTAGAAAGGAAGGAAATATTCCATGTAACCTTTACGGAGGAGAAGAAAATGTAAATTTCTTTGTAAACGAAATAGAATTCAATAAAATTATAAATTCACCAAATGTTTACTTTGTGAACCTTGATATTGAAGGTAAAAAAGTAAAAGCTATTATTAAAGAAGTTCAGTTTCATCCGGTATCTGACCAAACGTTACATGTAGATTTCTTAGAAGTTTCAGAAGATACTCCTGTAAACGTAGTATTGCCAATTCAAACAACAGGAGTTTCTAAAGGAATTCTTGCCGGTGGTAAATTAAGAGTTGTTACTAGAAGATTAAAAGTAAGAGCTTTAGCAAAAGATTTGCCAGAATTTATTTCAGTAGATATTACTAAATTAAAAATCGGTCAATCAGTAAAAGTTGGTGAATTATCAGTTCCTGGATTAACTTTCTTAGATGCTGCTAATGCTGTTGTTGTTGCTGTTAAAACAAGTAGAGCTGCTGCTTCTGCTGCTTCTCAAGATGATGAAGAAGAAGAAACAGCTGAAGGTGCAACTACAGAAGCAACTGCTGAAGCAGAAGCAACTCCTGCTGAATAATAAATAGTATATAAATTATGAAGTATTTAATAGTAGGATTGGGCAATATTGGCTCTGAATACGAAAATACGAGACATAATATAGGTTTTAAAATAGTGGATGCCTTAGCTAAGGCATCCACTATTTTTTTTGAATCTAATAAATTAGGAGATACTGCAACATTAAAGTATAAAGGAAGAACATTTATTTTGTTAAAACCTTCTACTTACATGAACTTAAGTGGAAAAGCAGTAAACTATTACCTCCAACAAGAAAAAATAAAACAAGAAAATTTATTAGTGATTACTGATGATATTGCTATTCCCTTTGGCACACTTAGGTTGAAAGGCAAAGGCAGTGATGGTGGACATAATGGACTTAAAAGTATTATTCAGGTATTAGGGAACCAAGATTTTGCTCGGTTACGTTTTGGTGTGGGTAGTGATTTTGTTCAAGGTAAACAAATCAATTATGTTTTAGGAGAATTTGCTCCGGAAGAACAAGCTCAACTCGGAGAGAGACTAGAAAAAACTACAGCGCTTATTAAAGCATTTGGCACAATAGGTCTAGGGAGAACCATGAGTGAGTTTAATAATAAATAATGTATATTTGCTGTAAACTCTTTTCGTTTTGAAAAAGACATTAAGCATATCTCTTTTAATAATTATTGCAATAGCAACCATATTTCCTTTTGCTTATCTCAAAATGGAACGTAAAGCCATTAAAAAAGCCATTAAACATAAAATTATTGCCGGAATCGATAAAGAAGAATTGGTGTTATTAGTTTTCCATAAAAATGAAGTTGATCAACAAGTAAAATGGAAACACAGCAAAGAATTCCAATACAAAGGAGAAATGTATGATATTGTTGAAAAAGAAATTATAGGTAATGAAATATATTATTGGGTTTGGTGGGATAAGGAAGAAACAGTTTTGAATCAAAAATTAGCCAATTTGGTAAGACAAAATTTTGCTCAAAACCCCTATCAAAATAATAAAAACCAGGTAATTAATCATTTCTTTAAAACACTTTATTTTTCAGAAAAAACTACTATACAATTGGATGTTGTGAAAAATGAAATTTCTCATTGTACCCTTTATTCAGAAAACTTTTCTTTATGGCAACAATCGCCAACAACTCCCCCTCCTCAGCATAGCTAATTTTTTTAAATTAATTAATCACTTTTTATTAATTAGGGAACATTCATACTACTTTTTGTAGTTGGTGTTCTTTTATGAAAATTAACTATGAAACAAATCATGCTTATAGTATGGTTGTGTTGTATTTCTTTGTTGAGTACTTCACAAACCATCACTGTAAAAGATAAAAAAACTAATTTACCGATAGAAATGGTAAGTATAGTCAGTAACCAGCCTCGTGTGGCAACTTTTACTAATGCTAAAGGTCAGGCTGATATTACTGATTTTAAAGGTGCTGAAAAAATCGAATTGAGATTAATAGGCTACAAACCTGTCCAAAAATCTTATGCAGCATTAGACTCTATGTCTTTTCAAATTACTTTAGAAGATGCTGGTCTTTCTTTAGATGAAGTTGTTATTTCTGCAACACGTTGGATTCAAAATAAACATGATGTTCCGGAAAAAATCACTACCATTTCTGCTAAGCAAGTGGCACTACAAAATCCGCAAACAGCAGCCGATTTGTTAGGTATTTCCGATGAGGTGTTTATACAAAAAAGTCAGCAAGGAGGTGGAAGCCCAATGATTAGAGGTTTTGCTACTAACAGGTTGCTTTATACGGTTGACGGAGTAAGGATGAATACCGCCATTTTTAGAAGCGGAAATTTGCAAAACGTTATTTCTTTAGATCCGTTTGCCATTGAGAATACAGAAGTCTTGTTTGGACCAAGTTCTGTCATTTATGGTAGTGATGCCATTGGTGGAATAATGAGTTTTACAACACTTACACCACAGCTTTCTGCCGAAAAGGGGAAAGAGATAGTTGTAGGAAAAGCCGTAACTCGATATTCTTCTGCCAATAATGAAAAAACGGCTCATTTCGACATTAATGTAGGATGGAAAAAATGGGCAATAGTTTCTAGCATAACAGCTAACGATTACGGGAATTTAAAAATGGGAACTTATGGACCGAACGAATACTTGCGTCCGTATTATGTACAACAACAGAATGATACAGATATAGTGATGGTAAATGAAGATGAGAAAGTACAAGTTCCTTCAGGCTATACCCAGCTAAATATGATGCAAAAAATCCGTTTTAAGCCAAATAACCAATGGGATATTGAATATGGGTTTCATTATTCAGAAACGTCAAATTACTCCAGATACGACAGGCACTTACGCACTAGAAACGGATTGCCTCGCTACGGAGAATGGTATTATGGTCCTCAAATTTGGATGATGAACAATTTAACTGTTACGCATACTAAAGACAATCCGCTTTATAATGAAATGACCATAAGATTGGCTCAACAATATTTTGAGGAAAGTAGAATTAGCAGAGACATTAACAAAAGTGAAAGAGAAAACAGGTTGGAAGAAGTGGATGCTTATTCGGTTAATATTGATTTTAGTAAAAATATGGGCGAAAAAAATAAATTGTTTTATGGTGTTGAAGCAGTGAATAATGATGTGAGTTCATTCGGAACAAATGATGATGTTTCAACAGGAATAACCGTTCTAGGTCCTAGCCGTTACCCACAAGCAACTTGGACATCTTATGCAGCATACCTGAGTGCTCAATTTCATTTAAGTAATAAATTGTTGATGCAAACCGGAGTAAGGTACAATGCTTTTGTCTTAGATGCTCAGTTCGATACCACTTTTTATCCGTTCCCGTTTACTACGGCAAAACTTAATAATGGTTCTACAACAGGAAGTTTAGGCTTAAAATTTAATCCTACCGAAAAATGGTCGTTTAGTTTAAATGCATCCACCGGATTTAGAGCCCCCAATGTAGATGATGTTGGAAAAGTATTCGATTCAGAGCCGGGAACTGTAGTAGTTCCAAACCCAAATTTAGAAGCAGAATATGCTTACAATATTGATTTTGGAATAGCAAAAGTATTTGGTGATGCGGTAAAAATTGATGCAACTGCTTTTTATACCTTGTTGGATAATGCTATGGTAAGAAGGAGTTTTTTGTTAAATGGTATGGATAGCATAGTTTATGATGGCACATTGAGTCAGGTTCAAGCCATACAAAATGCCGCTGTAGCTCATGTTTATGGTGTGCAAGCAGGCATAGAAGTTAAACTTCATTCCGATTTTAGTATCACTTCTCGTTTTAACTACCAAGTAGGAGAGGAAGAGTTGGAAGATGGTTCTACAAGTCCTTCCAGACATGCTGCTCCTTGGTTTGGAATAACTCGGTTGACTTATACTAACAAAAAAACCAGCTTACAGTTTTATGTTGTCTACAGCGGTGAGCGTGCTTTTGATGACATGCCCGAAGAGGAAAAAGGAAAAACTGAAATTTATGCTATAGATGTTGATGGAAATCCTTATTCGCCTTCGTGGTACACACTTAACTTTAAAGCATTGCACCACCTTTCAGAAACATTTGTGATAAGTACCGGTTTGGAAAACATAACCGATCAACGTTACCGACCTTATAGTTCAGGATTGGTAGCTCCAGGTAGAAATTTAATGTTTTCGTTTACAGCTAAGTTTTAATTTTTACTATTATGATAGGATATCTGTCAGGCTTTAAAGTCTGGCAGGTATTTTTTGTTTATTCTTCTGCTAATTTTTAGCTACATTTGTTTTTTTAAATAAATTAAAACACATGGAATACAACAATATTTTAGTAACTCAAGAAAATAGCATTGCTCAGGTTACCATTAACCGACCTAATCAATTAAATGCGTTGAATTCAGTTACAATAGCAGAGTTGAGCAGTGCTTTTAAAACATTAGAAGCAGATAACAATGTTCGTGTAATCATAATTACCGGTTCTGGCGAAAAAGCCTTTGTTGCCGGTGCAGACATCAAAGAGTTTTACCAATTTGATGTGGAAGAAGGAAAAAAGTTATCTGCAGAGGGACATCAAAAATTATTTGATTTAGTAGAAAATTTAACCACCCCGGTAATTGCTGCTGTTAATGGTTTTGCATTAGGTGGTGGATTAGAATTAGCCATGAGTTGCCATTTTAGAATTGCTTCTGATAATGCTAAATTAGGCTTGCCCGAAGTAACCTTAGGCGTAATACCGGGTTATGGAGGGACACAACGATTGGCTCAATTGGCAGGAAAAGGCAGAGCCATGGAAATGATAATGACTGCCAAAATGATTTCGGCTGAAGAAGCAGTCAATATTGGCTTAGTTAACCAAGTAGTTACGCAAGAAGAATTATTATCAACTTGTCAAAAAATAGCTCAAAAAATAGCTTTCAATTCATCTACAGCCATTGCAAGTGCAATAAAAGCAGTAAATGCAGGGTTTAAAGACGGTGTAAATGGCTATGAAATAGAAATAGAAGAGTTTGGTAAATGCTTCGGAACACCTGATTTTATTGAAGGAACAAATGCATTTATTGAAAAGCGTAAACCGAAATTCAGTTAAAACTTTATAAACTTTTAACTTTACAAGCTTTTTACTAAATGAGCAACCCCTTAAAAAAACTTGCCGGACAAACAGCTATTTATGGGCTTACAAGCATAGTTGGACGTTTGCTCAATTGGTTTTTGGTGCCTATATATATCGGAACAGCGAAATTTACGCCCGATCAATACGGAATTATTACCGAAATGTATTCCTACGTAGCATTTTTAGTGGTGTTTCTAACCTACGGAATGGAAACTGCTTTTTTCCGTTTTTCTACCTTGCAAGAGCACGATAATAAAAAAGTATATTCTACTATTATTTATTCGCTTTTCACCACTTCTTTCGTTTTTATTGCATTGGCTTTTTTGTTTGATCAATCTATTGCTAATTGGCTGAAATATCCTAATAATAAAGAATTTGTAACTTGGTTTGCTATGATAGTTGGTTTAGATGCCGTTGCTTCTATTCCTATGGCGAAATTAAGAGCAGATAATCGTCCTATAAAATTTGCTGTTATCAATTTTGCGAATATTGGTGTAAATATTGGCTTAAATTTATTTTTCTTAGCCTATTGTTTACCGATGTATAAAGCCGGAGAAACCAATTGGCTCATTGAAACTTTTTATAACCCCGAAATAGGTGTGGGTTATGTTTTTATTGCTAACCTTATTGCAAGCATTGTTAAGTTTTTGCTGTTGCTTCCCGATATGTTAAAAGCTAAATTTAGTGTTGAATTCGCATTGCTTAAAAAAATGTTTATTTATGCGTTGCCCTTATTGGTTTTTGGGTTGGCAGGAATTGTAAATGAAACTATCGACAGAATTATGCTAAAACGTATGTTGTTTGAAAACAAAGGAGAGTTAGCCACTATGACTCAAATAGGAATTTATGGTGCTTGTTACAAAGTTTCTATTATTGTTACGCTTTTTATTCAGGCGTTTAGGTATGCGGCAGAACCTTTCTTTTTTGCTCAGGAAAAAGAGAAAAATGCCAAAGAAACTTATTCCACCATCATGACTTATTTTGTGATAATTTGTGCTACCATCTTTTTAGGTGTAATGCTGTATATTGATATTGTGAAATATTTTATTCCTAATGAAGCCTATTGGGAAGGATTAAAAATTGTTCCTGTATTGCTTTTTGCCAATATTAGTTTAGGCATTTATTACAATCAATCTATTTGGTACAAACTAAGCGGAAAAACCAAATATGGAGCCTATATTGGTATTTTTGGAGCATTGGTAACCATTTTATTAAACTATATTTGGATTCCTGTATATGGTTATGTTGGTTCTGCATGGGCAACATTAATTTGTTATTCTTCTATGTGTATCATTTCATTTATTTTAGGACAAAAACATTACCCCATCAAATACAATTATTTTAAAATTGGGATATATTTAGGCTTAGCACTATTACTTTATTTTGCAACAGCTCAATTTACCATAGAAAATTTCTATATCAAACACCTTATACATACGTTAATAATTTTTGCATTTTTAGGATTTATTTACGCCATCGAAAGACCAAAAAAAGTGGTAATTTAGTCGCTTAGTATAAAGTAGGAAGCTAGTCTTTACAAACTTTTAACTGATTAACAATAAAAAACATGAAAATAAAAATAGTCAACAAATCCAATCATCCGCTACCATATTATGGTACGGAAGCTGCTGCCGGTGTAGATTTAAGAGCTAATATAGAGGCTTCTATCACTTTAAAACCATTAGAAAGAACATTGGTAAAAACAGGTTTATTTATGGAATTACCTGTGGGGTACGAAGCTCAAGTTCGTCCGAGAAGCGGATTAGCCTATAAAAATGGCATTACCGTATTAAATTCTCCGGGAACTATTGATGCCGATTATAGAGGAGAAGTTGGCGTAATTTTAGTTAATCTCTCTAACGAGCCTTTTGTAATTGAGAATGGAGAAAGAATTGCTCAATTGGTAATTACTAAGCACGAGCAAGCTGAGTGGGAATTAGTAGAGGAATTAGCTGAAACTGAAAGAGGAGCTGGAGGGTTTGGAAGTACAGGAAAGAAATAATTAATAATGTACCAATTTAACAATGTAGCAATTTTAATTTCATTGTTACACTGATAAATTGTTTAATTAAGGAATATACAATGAAAATAATAGTACCAATGGCAGGAAGAGGTTCAAGATTAAGACCCCATACGCTAACTATACCAAAACCATTAATACCAATTGCAGGAAAACCAATTGTTCAGCGTTTGGTGGAAGACATTACCAAAGTTTGTGGCGAACCTGTGGATGAAATTGCTTTTATAATTGGTGATTTTGGAACAGAAGTAGAAAACCAATTAGTAAACATTGCTGAAAATTTAGGAGCTAAAGGAAGTATTTATTATCAGGAAGAAGCATTAGGAACGGCTCATGCTATTTTGTGTGCTAAAGATAGTTTGGAAGGAAAGGTAGTAGTAGCGTTTGCCGACACTCTGTTTAAAGCAGATTTTAAAATGGATGATGCTGCTGAAGGTATTATTTGGGTCAATCAAATTGATGATCCTCGTGCTTTTGGAGTCGTAAAACTTAATGAAAATAACATTATTACTGATTTTGTAGAAAAACCTCAAGAATTTGTTTCCGATTTAGCAATTATTGGGATTTATTACTTTAAAGATGGAGCATATCTAAAAAATGAGTTACAATATTTAATTGATAATGAAATTAAAGAAAAAGGCGAATACCAATTGACCAATGCCTTAGAAAATATGAAACAAAAAGCGACAAAATTTGCTCCCGGAAAAGTAATTGAATGGTTAGATTGTGGCAACTATGCAGCTACTGTTTATACTAACCAACGCGTTTTGGAGTTTATTAAAAATGAAACCATTATTGATGCTTCACTTCAAAAAGAAAATACGGTAATTATTGAGCCATGCTACATTGGTAAAAATGTAAAAATCATCAATTCAGTTATTGGTCCTCATGTTTCTATCGGAGATAATTGCGAAATAAATAATTCAGTAATAAATAATTCATTAATACAAAAAAACACCCAAATTCAAACAGCAAACATTGCCAATTCTATGGTTGGGAATTTTGCAAAAATTACCGGAAAAGCGCAAGAATTAAGTGTAGGAGATTACAACGAATTAAGCTAATATACATGTCATTAAACACATTCATAAAACTTTTTATTCCACTATTATTTTTGGTTGCGTGTAACTCTCAAAAAGATACGGTAAGCTCTAAGCAAAAAATTAAAGAGGCTACCGTACTTAATGAAAAACAAAAATTGGAGTTAGATTTTTTATTCCATGAAGCTAATAAACAAAGACTGTTAGGCAATTACGAACAAGCGTTGGTAATTTATTCTAAATGTGTTAAAATAAATCCTAACCAACCATTTTTTCATTATGAATTGGCCAATTTATATAATATGGCTAATCAACAGCAAATCGCACTTCAATATGCAGAAAAGGCTGTTCAATTAGACCCGAATAATAAATGGTACAGGTTGCAATATGCCCAATCTTTGCAAGAAAGTGGAGATACAGAAAGTGCAATAAAACAGTACGAAAAGTTGATAGAATTAGAGCCAGAGAATGTTGATTTATATTTTGACTTGGCAAGAATGCAATTATATTCAGAAAAGTATAAAGACGCTTTGATAAATTTAGATGAAATTGAAAAGCGCATAGGAATTAGTGAAGAAATTGTAAGACAAAAAGAAAAAATATACATTAAGTTAAATGATATTGAAAGTGCGGCTGATGAGGTTCAAAAATTAATTAATGCATATCCTGATGAAATTCATTACAAAGGATTATTAGCAGATTTATACCTGGCAAACGAAATGCCCGAAAAAGCATTTGAAATTTACCAACAAATTTTAGAAAAAGACCCTCAAAATCCTTATGCACATTTGTCTTTATACGATTATTATAAAGCAAAAAATGAAAATGAAAAAGCATTGGAAGAAGCAAAATTGGCTTTTCAAAGTCCAGATTTAGATATAGATACTAAAGTACAAATTTTACTTTCTTATTATTCTTTATCTGATAAGAGTGCAACTCTAAAAAAAGAAGCTTTTGAGTTGAATAAAATTCTTATAAAAACACATCCGGAAGAAGCAAAAGCTTATACCATTTATGCTGATTTTTTATTAAGAGAAAATAAACTAGAAGGAGCTAAAGAAAATTATTTAAAAGCCATTGAGTTTGACAACTCTCGTTATCCAATTTGGAATCAATTGTTGTTTTTAGAATCGGAACTTAACGATAAGGAAGGGCTAGAGAGAGATAGCAAGAGAGCAACTGAATTATTTCCAAACCAACCAATACCTTACCTTTTTTATGGGGTTGTACAGTTAGAAAATAAAAACTATAAAGAGGCTACTGAATATTTAGAAATAGGAAAAGACTACGTAATCGATAATCCACCACTTAAAACTCAGTTTTATGCTACCTTAGGAGATGCCTATAACAGCATGAAATTATATGATAAATCTGATGCGGCATACGAAAAAGCATTGGAAATTGACAGTAAAAATATACATGTATTAAATAATTACAGTTATTTTTTATCACTTAGAGAAGAAAAATTGGAACGCGCAGAAAAATTATCAGCTCTTTGTAATGAATTAGAACCTAACCAGCCTAATTATTTAGATACATATGCTTGGATTTTGTATAAACAAGGTAAATATGTACAAGCAAAAGAGTGGTTAGAAAAAGCGGTGAGTGTTGGTGGTGATAAAAATGCTGTAATATTAGAACATTTAGGAGATGTTTTGTATCAACTCAATCAGCCCAAAGAAGCATTAAAATATTGGAAAAAAGCTAAAGAATCAGGCGAAGGTTCTGAGTGGTTGGATAAAAAAATAGCTGAAGGTAAATTGTATGAATAAAAGTAACCGATTAGTATATATTTTTCTACTAGTTTTAATAAGTCTTTTTGCATGTAAATCAAGACAAAAAACTGTTACTACTGATTTTGGTAGAATAAAACATATTTCTGATAAAAATTTAATTGACAGCCTCGAAAAAAATGAATTTCAGTTTAATGTGCTTTCTGCAAAAGCTTCTATAAAGGTTGTTGATGATAAAGAAACTTCTTTTAAAGCGCATATCAGAGTAAAAAAAGACAGCGCCATTTGGGTTTCTATTACACCCTTATTAGGAATTGAAATGGCTAGAGTATTAATTACTAAAGATAGTGTAATGTTTTTAAATAGAATTGATAAACAATATTTTGTAGGTACTTTTGACTATATTAATAATAAATTTGGAACCGATCTAGATTATCAAATGTTAGAAGCTGTGATTGTTGGGAATAGTATAGAGTTTGAGAAAGAAGAGAAAGATATTATTACGAATGTGGATAAGAAAAAACATGCTTATTATATTAGTACCGAGAAGAAAAGAAAAGTGAGGAAAGACTTAAAGAAAGATAAAAATAAATTAAAAGAACTTACTCAAGCAATATGGTTATCGCCCGAAAATTTTAAAATTATTGAGTTAGTACTTTCTACCCCAAAATCCGATCATTCTTTAGTGAGTAAGTATAGTGATTTTATGGAACTAGAAAATAATTCATTTCCTCAGAAAATTGATGTAACGTTAATCTCAGAAAAAATAGTTAATATTTTAATTGATTACTCTAAGGTATCTATTGAAAAAGAAGACATTTCATTTATATTTAAAATTCCAGCTAAATATGAGCCTGTTCAAACAAATTAATTGTAGTTATCTTTTGCTTTTTTGCTTCGTATTGCTGATGTTTTCAACAAACGGAATTGCTCAGTCTAAATCTGAATTAGAAAAAAGAAAAAAAGAACTGAATAAGGAAATATCTCTTATTAATGGAATGCTTAAAGAAACGGAAAAAAATAAAGCACTCACTTACGATCAATTACTTAAGTTAAAAAGTAAAATTAATGCTCGAGCCAATTTAATTTCAACTATCCATTCCGAAATAAAACTTATTAATAAAAAAATTGCAGATAATGAAGCTATTATTACTGCGATGGAAAAGGATTTAGCACAATTAAAACAAGAATATGCTAAAATGATTTATTATGCCTTTATTCATAAAAGTCAGAAGGATAAAATTATGTTTGTGATGGCGGCCGAGAGTTTTAATCAGGCATACAAAAGATTAAAATACATTCAGCAATATACTACTTACAGGCAATCTCAAGCAGAACTGATAGTTAAAACACAACAAGATCTTCAGAAAAGAAACAATGATTTAAAAAATAGCAAACAAGAAAAAGCGGCACTACTTTCTTTAGAAGAACAAGAAAAAAGCAAATTAGCAGTAGAAAAAAGTCAACAAGAAACCGTAATTTCTAAATTACAAGGTAAAGAACAAGATCTTAAAGATAAGCTTAGAAAAAAAGAAGAAGCTGCTGCCAAACTTCAGAAAGCCATCCAGCGAATTATTGAAGAAGAAATTCGTAAAGCAAAAGAAGCAGCTAAAAAAGCCGGAAATACAACCAAAGGGTTTCCAATGACTCCGGAAGCTCAGATGCTTTCTAATTCTTTTGAAGCTAATAAAGGTAAACTCCCTTGGCCGGTTATTGAAGGCGTTATTACCGCTAAATTTGGTCAGCATAATCACCCTGTATTACCTGGAATTGTGGTAAATAATAATGGTATTGATATTAGCACTAGTGGCGGAGCAAAAGCAAGAGCAATTTTTGATGGAGAAGTGAGCTCTGTAGCAATTATTCCTGGTGAAGGAAAAGTAGTGATGATTAGACATGGAGAATATTTATCTGTTTATTCTTATATGAGTGAAGTTTTTGTGCAAAAAGGAGATAAGATTTCTACTAAACAAGAACTTGGTATATTAATTAATGATACCGGAAATTCAGGAACATCTGTTCATATTGAAATATGGAAAGGAATGACAAAACTAAATCCTGAATATTGGATTTATAGAAAATAAAATACTTATGAAGTTTTCAATTTCAGTTGTAATTCCTTCGGTAAAAAAACTAATAGATTATAAGGATTCATTAATAATTTTAGGTTCTTGCTTTGCCCAAAATATTGGAGAAAAACTTACTTCCAATAAATTTAATACAGTTGTAAATCCATTCGGAATAATTTATAATCCTATTTCTATTGCTAATAATTTAACTTATATCTTAAATAAGAGCAACTTTAAAGATGAGGATTTACTTTTTTTCAATGATAAATGGTTGAGTTTACAACATCATGGAAGTTATTCTAATAGCAATAAAAGTGAATGTTTACAAAACATTAATCAATCCATTAGTTTATCAAATATACAATTTAAAAAAGCAAGTTATTTGTTTATTACTTTTGGTTCGGCTTGGGTGTATGAACATGAAAAGTATGGGATGGTTGCTAATTGTCATAAAATTCCTGCTAAGCATTTTGCAAAAAGATTACTGAAAGTAGAAGAAATAGTTGCAGCTTATACCTCTCTTATTAAGAGCATTAAAGATAGTAATGCGGATATTAATATTGTTTTTACTGTTAGCCCTGTTCGTCATGTTAAAGACGGTTTGTGGGAAAATAATTTAAGTAAGTCAGTTTTGCATTTAAGCATAAAAGAACTCACCGAAAACTTTGATAATTGCTCTTATTTTCCGGCTTATGAAATTGTAATGGACGAATTGCGTGATTATCGTTTTTTTAAAGATGATTTAGTCCATCCAACAGATTTAGCAGTAAACTATGTTTGGGAAAAATTTACAGCAAGTTATTTTTCGAAAGAAACAACTTTATTAGTTGAAAAGATTCAAAAAATTAAACAAGCAGCAACGCATAAGTCTTTTGATTTTGACAGTGAAAATCATCAGCAATTTATTAAAAATCAACTCGCTATAATTCAAGAATTAACTGTTCAATTTCCTCACCTCAATTTTGAAGAAGAAAAACAGTTGTTGACAAAGAAAAAATGAATTACTGATTCAAATAAGCTGTAATTCCTTGATAAATCGTATTTAATTCAGCATCGGAAATACAATAAGGAGGAATAATGGTAAGCACATTTCCGAGTGGTCTCAGAATTATGCCTCTATTCAATAAAAATTGATACGCTTCTTTCCCTTTGGGATTGAAATAATTGCTTTCACTTTCAGTTTGTAATTCAATAGCAGCAATAGTTCCAAAACATCGAGCATTTCTAATTTTTTTATGTTGTTGAATAGTTGAAATAAATGTTTTTTGTAATTGGCAAATGCGTTTAATTTTTTCAAAAGTATTTTCTGTTTCAAATAAATCTAACGAAGCATTGGCAGCAGCACACGCCAATGGATTCCCTGTGTAAGAATGTCCGTGTAAAAAAGTATGTTTAGTATTATCTGAATAAAATGCTTGATAAATAGTATTAGAAACTGCTGTAATTCCTAAGGGCATAAAACCACCGGTAATTCCTTTAGACAAACAAAAAACATCAGGTTTGTGCTGAAAATAATCTGAAGCAAACCATTTTCCGGTTCTACCAAAACCTGTAAAAACTTCATCAGCAATGGTTATCACATGGTATTTTTTACATAAACCTATTATTTCTGATAAAATTTCTGGTGAATGCATTAACATTCCGGCTGCTCCTTGAATAATGGGTTCAAAAATAAAAGCAGCTATTTTATTGGTTTTTAAATGGTTTTCAAATTCATTTAAAACTGCTAATTTGTTTTTTTCTGTTGGAGGTTCAATAAAATCAACATGAAACAACAGTGTTTCAAAAGGTTCGTTAAAACCACCTCTGGCTGTTAAACTCATACTTCCGAATGTGTCTCCATGGTAATCATGCTCTAAGGCAATAAAATGAGTACGTTTTTCGCCTTTGTTGAACCAGTACTGAATAGCCATTTTCAGTGCAACTTCGTTGGCAGTAGAACCATTATCTGAGAAAAATATTTTTTCAATGTTTGTTGGTAGTAAATGAATTAATCTTTCCGAAAGCTTTACTGCTTGAGGATGTGTAAATCCACCAAAAGCAACATGCTCTAATTCCAAGGCTTGTTCATAAATTTTTTGGGCAATATAAGGGTGTGCATGACCATGAACGTTTACCCACCAACTTGAAAATCCATCAATGTATTGCTTACCGGCTTCGTCAAAAACAAAAGCTCCCTTGCTTTTCACAATAGGAATTACATCAGCACTTTTTTGTTGGTCGAATGGATGCCAAATGTATTGTTTGTCTTTTTGTTTCAGGTTCATAGTGGCAAAGGTAAACAGTCAAAAATAAAAAAGGTCGGAATGAGTCAATTTTATTCCGACCTTTTTAAGTTTATAAAACCTCTTTTACCAAATAGTAACTCTTAAACTATCGGCAGCAACCATTTCTCCTTCTTTGCAACCAAAAGCATTATGGAATTCATTCATATTAACCAATGGACCATTAATTCTATACCTTGTTGGAGAGTGTGGATCCGTTTTTACTTGGTTGATAAGGAATTCATCTTTTGCATTGGTATGCCAAACCTGGGCCCAACCTAAAAAGAAACGTTGGTTGTGATCAAAACCATCAATTAGTTCTGGTTTTCCTTTCTTTTCCACAGCTTTTTGTAAACCGTAATACGCTAAGGTTAATCCGGCAATATCAGCAATGTTTTCACCAAGAGTAAGTTCTCCGTTTACTTTATTGCCTTCGGCTACTTCGTAGTTATTAAACTGGTTGACTAATCTTGCTGTACGTTCTCCAAAATTTTTCAAATCTGCTTCTGTCCACCAGTTTTTAAGATTCCCGTTACCATCAAATTGACTTCCTTTATCATCAAAGCCATGAGAAAACTCGTGACCAATAACAGCTCCAATTCCACCGTAATTAATAGCATCATCAGCTTCAGGGTTAAAAAATGGAGGCTGAAGAATGGCAGCAGGAAAAACAATTTCGTTCATAGTAGGATTGTAATAAGCATTAATTCTTTGTGGATTCATTCCCCACTCATCTTTATCAATTGGTTTTCCTAATCTGTCAATGTTTTCTTTATAATTGTGGTAGTTCATGTTCATCACATTTTGAACTAAAGTAGTTGGTTTAATATCTACAGAACTATAATCTTTCCATTTATCAGGGTAACCAATTTTGTAATTAAATTTGCTTAGTTTTTCTAACGCTTTAGATTTTGTTTCTTCACTCATCCAATCTAATTGTCGCACTCTTTCTTTAAAAACATCAGAAATATTATTAATCATATCCAATACCATTTGTTTAGATTCTTCTGGAAAATGTTTTTCTACAAATAGTTTTCCTAAGGGTTGACCAACATAATTGTTAGATTTCCCTAAAGCTCTTTTCCATTGTGGTTTCATTTGTTTAACACCTTTTAGTGTAGTGGAATAAAAATCAAAATCGGCTTGTTCAAAATCTATGCTCAGATGTCCGGAAAAATCATTAATAAAATGATAAGCAACATAGTCTTTCCAATCTGTCAAAGGGAATTTTTTGAAAGAATTGTTCAACGCTTTAAAGAAATTAGGTTGACGAACAACTAGAGTATCAAAATCTTTAAACTCTGCAGTAGCGAAGAAATCTGTCCAGTTAATTGCAGGAATAAGTTTTTGCAAACCTGCTTTATCCATTTTATGATACGTTTTATGTGGGTCTCTTAAATCAACTCTATCCATAGAATTGGAAGCTAATTCAGTTTCAATTTTGATGATGTTTTTGGCTTTTTTGGCAGCTACTTCTTCCGAATTATCGGTAAGCACAAATAGTTTAGTAATAAATTTTTCATATTCGGCAAGTATGTTTTCGCCTCTTTCATCTTTAGGAAAATAATAACTTTTATCGGGTAACCCAAGTCCTCCTTGAGACAAGTAAGTAATGTATCTGTCACTGTTCTTAGCGTCTATGTAAACATAAAATCCAAAAAATGCACCTGAACCAATTTTTTTGTTTTCTACAGAAGTAGTTATTAAATCAGCTAAAGTAGGAGCTTCGTTTATTTTATTTAAATGCGGTTTTATGGGTTCATAACCTAATTTATTAATGGTGGTAGAATCTAATGCTGAGGTGTAAAAATCTCCAACTAATTGTAAGTTTGTTCCTTTTTTACTTTTAGCACTTGAAGCTTCTTCCACTATGGTTTTAAGTTGCAATTCATTTTCATCATGCAATACATTAAAACTTCCCCAACGGCTTTCAGATTCAGGAACAGGGTTGTTTTTTAGCCAATTACCTGCAGCAAATTGTTCAAAATCATCACATGCAGAATGAGAGGAATCTATTTGACTAATATCAAAAGCGGGTGTAATTTCTTTTTCTGGTTCTTGGTTTTTATTTTCTTGTGTTGAACATCCTACAGCTACTAAAAGTAAGCTAGGAATAATAATAAGAGAGCTAGTTTTTATCATAGTTTAAGTTGGTTAGTGATTTACAACGGGTTAAAGATAACAAAAAAATAAATATAGTTTATTCATCTAGGAAGATTAAAAAAAATTAAAAATTTTATGGAATTTGGAAAGTAGTTGCATCTAAAGGGCAAATAAAACATAATATTCACCTAAAACCTAGAAATTATGAAAACTAAAAATTACAAAAACAATCATCTAAAAACTAAGATGATGAATAGAAAATTAACCTTATTTAGAAATGCAACTACAAAACTGGTTGCTTTAGGGGTTTCAGTATTAATAATGTGTTCGGCAGCCTTTTCTCAGAATAGTGAGATAAAAGGAGTTGTTAAAGAAAAATCGACAGGCGAACCAATGTATAATGTAAATGTTTATGTAGAAGTTGGTGGAGTTCCTTATGGTACTTCAACCGATACCAACGGAAAATATACTATTAAGCCGTTAAATTCAGGAGTTTATACTGTTCGTGCAAAATCTTTAGGATATGATGATATTGTTACTACCAATGTAAAGCTAACATCAGACAAAATTACTTATGTAGATATTGAAATGGTTGAAGCTTCTTATACTCTAACAGGTGTAGTTATTGTAGCAGAACAAGAAGTAACACATGAAATTCCACTAATAGATAAAGATGAACCACATGTGCAAGCGTTAACTATCGAAGAGATTAGTAATAGTCCAAATATTAAAGATCCTATTAAAATAGCCACTATGTTGCCTGGGGTTACATTAGCTAACAATGGTAAAGATGTTTATATAAGAGGAGCACGACCAACTTCTACTCAGTTTATTACAGATGGAATGAAATCAATAACGGGAGAGATAGGTATTCCCGGATTAGCTATTGGAGCAATGAAAGTTTATACCGGAGGCGTTCCTGCAAAATATGGAGATGTTAATGGAGGGGTAATTGTAGTAGAAACTAAAAGTTATTTCGATTTAGCTCAGGAATTTAAGTAAATCCCTAAAAGTTCAAGGTTTAACTTTTACTATTAAACCTTGAACTTTTTTAATACCTTTATCAATTCATTTTTAGTGACCAAACTTTATCAATGAATATTTTTAAGAAAAATAGACCTCATAAATTGTCCGACAACGAGCTTATTGCAACATATAAGAGCAATGGAGATGGAATATATTTGGGTGAATTATACAAAAGATATTCTCACTTGGTGTTTGGTGTTTGCCTTAAATACTTGAAAAACGAAACCGAATCTGAAGATGCAGTTTTGCAGATATTTGAAAACTTAATGGAAGACCTTAAAAAACATGAAATAGTGAACTTTAAATCATGGTTACATAGCGTTGCACGAAATCATTGCTTAATGCATTTAAGAAAAATGAAATCGGTGTTGAGAAAAGTAAACGAATATGAAGCAGCTTATGAACATGAAGAGACTTTTGCAGCTCCATTTGAAATAAGCGAAAAATTTGAGCAAGAATTAATATTAACTGATTTAGAGAAAGCAATTGCAGTATTAAAAGAAGAACAGCGAGTTTGTATTGAATTGTTTTTTCTGAAACAAAAATGCTACAACGAGGTAGCTGAAGAAACAGGTTACTCTGTAAAGCAAGTAAAAAGTTACATACAAAACGGAAAAAGAAATTTAGCCATACAAATGAATAATTTGAAGTGAATAATTGAAAATGATATGAAAGAATTACATAACCATATATTTTCTGCAACCACATGCATTTCTAAAGAAACGATGATGAAGTATATCAAGCATCAGCTTTCTAAGAAAGAGTTGCACGAGGTGGAAAAACACATGCTCGATTGTGATTTGTGTTCTGATGCGATGGCAGGAATGAAGTATGCCACAAATAGTGCTACTATTTTGGCTATTGATAATAAAATCGACAATAGAATTGCAACCGGAGAGTCAAATCCTTTTTTTAGAGGAGGTTGGCTTATGGCAGCAGCATCTCTTGTAGCCATAATTTTTGGAGCTTATTTTTTAATTAATTTGTTTGATGAAAATAAGTTTACACAAAACGAAATGGCTGTTCATCAGCAAATAGAAGAAGAGCAAAATGACCCTGCTCCAACAGAGAATTATATTAAAGAAGAAAGAATTGATGAAGATAAGAAAGATGTTGTTGATAGAAGTCAAAATAAAGATGAAGCTACTGAAGATAATACTTTAAAAATGGTAGAAACAGTAACTGAAAATTTAGAAGAACCTACTCCACCAAGTGTTTTTGATAAACCCGGTTATAGAGGAACACCCAATAAAGATAGAATAGAGGATGATATAGTATTGACAGATGAAGCTCCTGAAAGTATGGATGCAGAAGTTGTTGAGGAGGAGGTGTTTTCAAAAAATGACAAGAATGCTACTTATTACGATAATGAAGTGTTGAATAGCAATCAGCAAGTTGTTTCGTCAACTGTGACTTCCGAAGAAAGTGAACCTGATGTTGATAATGTGGAGAAGGAGGAGCAAAGAAATGAAACCAATAGAAAAAAAGCAAAATTTGCTCAAGCACCAGCTGCTAAACAAGAAGCTGTAGCATCCGGAAATTCGTTGTCTGCCGGAATAACAGCTCAAAATACTTACTATCTGTATGATTATAAAGTGGTAGATTATGCTGTTGAATATCAGAATGAAGAAGATTTTAAGAAATTAGCTGAAACAGATGCTACTCCGGTTGATTTTCTTAACAAAGAGCAAAAAGCTGAAGCTGAAAAATCGTTAGACCAAACTGTAGTTAAAGAAACCTATAAAGATGTATTAGAAAGAGCTATTATAAACTTCAAAAAGTTGGCATATAAAGAAGCTTTAATTGATTTTGAAATGATTCTTGTTAAACATCCAAAAGATGTAAACGCTTTGTTTTATGGAGCTTTATCAGAATATAATTTAAAACATTATAAAAGAGCCTTAAGTAAACTTGATGCGGTTTTAAAAAATCCTCAAACAGAGTTTAATCAGGAAGCAACATGGAATAAAGCCCTTACGTTAATAGAGCTGAAAGAAATAAGTAAGGCTAAAATATTGCTTCAGAAAATTATTGATGAAAAAGGATTTTATCAGCAAAGAGCTCAAGATAAATTGAAAACATTAAATTAAAGACTTATTATTCTTACATAAACCCTAACTCAAACTTAGCTTCTTCACTCATCATGTCTTTGTTCCAAGATGGCTCCCAAACCATAGTAACTATACACGATTTTACTGACCAAAGTGCTTCAATTTTTTGACGAACTTCTTCGGGTAAACTTTCCGCTACAGGACAAGAAGGAGATGTTAGTGTCATTAAAATTTCGGCATTAAACTCCTCATCTAATTTAATTTCATAAATTAATCCTAACTCGTAAATATCCACAGGAATTTCAGGGTCATATACTGATTTAAGTACTTCTATAATTTGCAACTCCACATCTTGTTTGGAGAGTTGGTTGGTATGTTCTTTATTTTCTTCCATAATCTAAAAAGTTTGAGGTTCAATGTTTGAAGTTTGAGGTTGTTTAACTTCAAACCTCGAACTTCGAATTAAAAACCACTGCGTACATTCTAATTTGTTTTAACATTGATAACAGCCCATTACTTCTAGTTGGCGACAAGTGTTCTTGTAATCCAATTTGATCTATGAAAAATAAGTCAGCATCAATTATTTCTTGTGGGGTGTGGTTGGAAAACACTCTAATCACTAGCCCAACAATTCCTTTGGTAATGATGGCATCACTATCGGCAGTAAAAATTATTTTACCGTCTTTTAAAGCAGCATGTAGCCAAACTTTACTTTGACAACCTTTAATTAAGTTTTCATCCGTTTTATATTGTTCATCAATCAATGGTAAATCTTTGCCTAATTCAATGATGTGTTCGTACTTGTCCATCCACTCATCAAACAAAGCAAATTCTTCTACTATTTCTTGTTGTGTTTCTTTAATGGAGTTCATAAAGTTGAAAGTTAGTAAAGTTTATAAAGTTTTTATTAATCCTGAAAGAACCTTGGATATTTCTTCAGCAAGTTGATATTTTTCATCAAAACTTTCTTTAGAAATGGTGTTTAATTCTTTAGCCAAATAAAGCATAGAACGCACTTCTCCACAAGAACCTTTAGCTATATATAAAAAGTATTTAAATTCATTATTGGATTTTCTTTCAAATCCTTCAGCAATATTATTCATAACAGAAACAGCAGCTCTTTGAATTTGGTCTTTAAAACCAAAGTCTCTACTATCCTTAAATTCTTTATAAATAATAAGAGTAAGCTGTTTCGATTTTTGCCATGCAATAATATCTTCAAATCTATCTATCTTCATTTTTTTACTTTCTAACTTTTTACTTTACAAACTTTATAAACTCACAATAACATTTTCAGCGCTCTTTCCAAAGCAAGTATAAAAGTATCAATTTCCTCTTTGGTATTATAAAAAGCAAATGAGGCTCTTGCCGTTCCAGGAATATCAAAGCGATTCATCAGTGGTTCAGTGCAATGATGTCCTGTTCGGATAGCAATACCTAATTTGTCGATAATCATCCCAATATCAGATGGGTGCGTGCCATCTACCAAAAAAGACAATACACTTGCTTTGTTGGAAGCTTCTCCAATTATTCTAACACCTTCAATTTGCTTTATTTTTTCAGTAGCATAGCTTAATAATTCATGCTCATAAGCTTCAATGTTTTCAATGCCAATGTTATTCATGTAATCTATGGCTGCGGCTAAGCCCAATCCACCAACAATATTAGGTGTTCCAGCTTCAAACTTATGAGGCAATTCGTTGTAAGTGGTTTTCTCGAAAGTTACTGTTTTAATCATATCGCCACCACCTTGGTAGGGAGGGAGTTCATTTAAAATGGCTTCTTTTCCATATAAAATGCCTACTCCTGTCGGACCAAACATTTTATGGGCTGAAAAAGCATAAAAATCGCAATCCAATGCTTGAACATCAACTTTGGTATGAGGAACTGCTTGTGCTCCGTCAATTAGCACGAAAGCTCCAGCTTTTTTAGCCAATTTTATAATTTCCTTTACAGGGTTTATGGTTCCTAATGTGTTAGAAACATGTGTTACAGCTACTAATTTTGTTTTAGGAGAAAGCAGTTTTTTAAACTCATCTATCAGCAATTCACCTTTGTCGTTGATAGGAATTACTTTTAAAACAGCTCCTTTTTCTTCGCATAGCATTTGCCAAGGAACAATATTGGAATGATGTTCCATGGTGGAAATAATAATTTCATCGCCTGCCTGAATGTTTTTTTTTCCAAAGCTAGAAGCTACTAAATTGACGCTTCCTGTGGTACCGCTAGTAAAGATTACTTCGTGATTATGTTGGGCATTAATAAACTGTTGTACCGTTGTTCTGGCTTTTTCATAAGCATCGGTAGCTTCCTGACTTAAGGTATGAATTCCTCTATGTATGTTGCTGTTTTCGTGCTGGTAATAACGATTAATAACATCAATTACCTGTTGTGGTTTTTGCGAAGTAGCGCCATTATCAAAATATATCAATGGCTTTCCGTTCACTTGGCGGTGAAGGATGGGGAAGTCTTTTCGGATTTTATCTGAGTTTATAAAGTTCATAAAGTTAAAAGTTTATAAAGTTTTGATTAATCCAGAAAGAATTTTAGATATTTCTTCTGAGAGTTTATATTTCTCATCAAAACTTTCTTTTGAAATTGTTCTTAATTCTTCTGTTAAATAAAGCATAGAACGAACTTCTCCACATGAACCTTTAGCTATAAACAAAAAGTATTTAAATTCATTATTTGATTTTCTTTCAAATCCTTCAGCAATATTATTCATTATAGAAACAGCAGCCCTCTGTATTTGGTCTTTAAAACCAAAATCTCTACTATCATTAAATTCTTTATAGATGGCTATTGTTAGTTGTTTCGCTTTCTGCCAAGCTATTATATCTTCAAACCTATCTATTTTCATTATATATGGACTATTGTCAACTTTTAACTTTATACTTTATAAACTTTCTAACTAAGTTCTTCCTCAATTTTAGCATCAATATACTCGTGCAAGGTCTCAATAGATATTCTCTCCAAGGCATCTTTAGCAAAAGCATTAATCATTAATTTCAATGCTCCTTTTTTCGATATTCCTCTCGATTGTAAGTAAAAAATAGCTTCTTCATCAATTTGCCCTGTAGTAGAGCCATGGCTACATTTTACATCATCGGCATAAATTTCTAACTCAGGCTTTGAGTTTGCAGTTGCATTATCGGTTAGCAAAATGTTATTGTTTTGCTGAAAAGCATTGGTAATTTGAGCATCTTGTCGTACAAACACTTTTCCATTAAATACTCCTGTTGATTCATCATCCAAAATACCTTTGTACACCTCGTTAGAGTTGCAATGTGGTTTTTTATGGTCAACTATTGTATGGTTATCAATATGGTCTTTGTTTTTCCCTAAATACAATCCGTTGAGATTAGTTTCACAGTTGGACGCATCTACCTCAATGTTCAAGTTGTTTCTCACCAAAGCACCATTAAAAGTAGCAGTATTGATGGTGAAATTACTATTAGCTTTTTGGTAAACTTGTTCGGTAACAATGCTAAAGTTATTTTCTTTTTTATCCTGAATTTTATTGTATTCTAAATGGGTATTTTCAGTAACAAAAAATTCTGAAACGTGGTTGTTAAAGTTCTTTTCGCCACGAATATTGATAAAAGATTCGATGATTTTTACCTGACTACCAGCATTGGCAATAAACAAATTTCTACTTTGCGAAAGGGTATTGTTTCCTGTGGTGATGTTAAGGATGTGATAAGGTTTTTCAACGTTGTTACTTTTAGCGACTTCCAAATAAATACCATCGGTATGGAAAGCATTGTTTAAAGCTAAAAATATTTCTTTTTTGTCTTGAGTAAACTGATTGAAATGTTTTTTTAATCCTTCAAAACCTTGTTTTTTAGCCGCTGAAAGTGAAGTTAGTGTAACACCGTCTACTTCAGTAAAATTGGATAATTCAGAAGAAAAATGTCCGTTTATCACCACCAAAATATGTGCTTCTAAGTTTGGAATTAAAAAATTAGTAATATCAATTTTCTCAGGCTGACCCAAGGTATAGGTATTGTTAACGATCTTCCCTAGTCTTGTGTATTTCCAATATTCTGTTTTAGAAGTAGGAAAGTCTAATTCGTTAAGTTCGTTTTTCGCATTATTTCGTAAGCCTTCAAAATAACTATCTTCATTAAATTGAAGTGAGCTTAATGCGGCTAAAAAAGTATCTTTTTTTGTGATTTCTGCTGTTGTCATTTTTGGAATGTTAAATTTTAAGTTTTGAATTTTAAATAATAGATGTGTAACCTAACATTTATAATTCAACATTTTCAGATTTTATCCAATCATATCCTTTTTCTTCTAATTCTATCGCTAATTCCTTTCCTCCGGATTTAACAATTTTTCCGTTGTATAACACATGCACAAAATCAGGAACAATATAATCTAACAAGCGTTGATAATGCGTAATAACAATAGTAGCATTGTTTGGTGATTTCAATTTGTTTACTCCATTGGCAACAATTCTTAGCGCATCAATGTCTAATCCTGAATCAGTTTCATCCAAAATAGCCAATTTAGGAGTTAACATTGCCATCTGGAAAATTTCGTTTCTTTTTTTCTCGCCACCAGAAAAACCTTCGTTTACCGAACGGTTAGCCAATTTTGAATCTAATTCTACTAATGCAGATTTTTCTTTTACCATCCCTAAAAACTCTTTAGCAGAAACAGGCTCTTGGTTAAGATAAGCTCTTTTTTCGTTGATAGCTGTTTTTAGAAAGTTAATGTTGCTTACTCCCGGAATTTCTACCGGATATTGAAAAGCTAAAAATAATCCTTCTCTAGCTCTATCTTCTGGAGATAAATCCAGCAAGTCTTTACCATCAAACTCTACTGAACCTTCAGTAACTTCAAATTCTTCTCTTCCAGCTAAAACAGAGGATAAGGTGCTTTTTCCTGAACCATTTGGCCCCATAATAGCATGTACTTCACCTGCTTTTACTTCTAGGTTAATTCCTTTTAAGATTTCTTTACCATCAATACTGGCGTGTAAGTTATTTATTTTAATCATTTCACTTATTTTTATAGAACACGGATAATACTGATGTAACCGATGCTCACTTATATTTATATTTTTATTATCAATTTTAAATTTCTTAGCTTCCTTATTATCCTACTGATCCCTCCAAACTAATTTCCAATAGTTTTTGTGCTTCAACAGCAAATTCCATTGGTAACTTATTTAATACTTCTTTGGCGTAACCGTTAACAATTAAATTAATCGCTTTTTCGGTATCTATTCCTCTTTGGTTGCAATAGAATATTTGGTCTTCGCCAATTTTTGAAGTAGTGGCTTCATGTTCTATTTTAGCAGTACTGTTTTTTGCTTCAATGTATGGAAAGGTATGTGCTCCACATTGATCACCCATCAACAAGGAATCACATTGTGTAAAATTTCTTGCGTTGCTAGCGTTTTTATGTATTTGCACTAATCCTCGGTAAGAGTTGTTGCTATGTCCGGCCGATATTCCTTTAGAGATAATGGTACTTTTAGTATTTTTTCCTAAATGAATCATTTTTGTTCCTGTATCAGCTTGTTGGTAGTGGTTGGTTACCGCTACTGAGTAAAATTCGCCAATAGAATTGTCGCCTTTTAAAATACAAGATGGATATTTCCAAGTAACGGCAGAACCTGTTTCTACTTGTGTCCATGAAATTTTAGCATTCTTGTGGCAAATACCTCTTTTGGTTACAAAATTATATACACCACCTTTACCTTCTTTATCGCCAGGAAACCAGTTTTGTACTGTTGAATATTTTATTTCGGCATTGTCTAAAGCAATTAGCTCAACAATAGCAGCATGTAATTGGTTTTCATCTCGAGATGGAGCAGTACACCCTTCTAGGTAGCTTACATAACTTCCTTCATCAGCTACTACCAACGTTCTTTCAAACTGTCCGGTGTTGGCTTCGTTTATTCTAAAATAAGTAGAAAGTTCCATAGGGCATCGTACTCCTTTTGGAATGTAGCAAAAAGAACCATCAGAGAATACTGCAGAATTTAAAGCTGCGTAGAAATTATCAGATGTTGGAACAACTGTTCCAATGTATTTTTTCACCAATTCAGGATGATTTTGAACAGCTTCGCTAAACGAGCAGAAAATTATCCCTAATTCTTTTAGTTTTTCTTGAAAAGAAGTTTTTACGGAAACTGAATCGAACACGAAATCAACGGCAACACCGGATAGTGCTTTTTGTTCATCCATAGAGATTCCCAATTTATCCATAGTAGCTTTCATTTCAGGGTCTATGTCTTCCCATTTCACATCTCCTTTCTTTTTGGGAGCTGAATAATAAGACAAAGCTTGAAAATCAATCTTTGGGTAACGTACATGCGCCCATTCTGGTTCAACCATTTTTTGCCATGCTCTGAAAGCATTTAAACGGTATTCCAACATCCATTCCGGTTCATTTTTCTTAGCAGAAATTAAGTGTATCACCTCTTCGTTTAATCCAGGAGGAAGTTTATCAGATTCAATGTTTGAAGTAAAACCGTATTTATACTCTTTATCTTTTAACTCTTCTTTTAAATCGTCTTCTGTGTATGCCATTTTATTAGTTTATTAATTTTTAAAGTTTTTGCCCACTTGGCTTTTACTTTATGAGCTTTCTACTTAAAGCGAGAAACTTTCCCCACAACCGCAAGTTCTGTTAGCGTTAGGATTTTTAAAAATAAAGCCTTTGCCATTTAGTCCACCTGAAAAATCAAGTTCTGTTCCGGCAAGGTAAAGAATACTCTTTTTGTCGCAGACTACTTTAACTCCATTATCTTCAAACACTTTGTCATCTTCATTGATAATGTGGTCGAAAGATAAATCGTAAGTCAAGCCAGAGCACCCGCCACCTTTAACACCAACTCTAACAAAGCTTCCTTCGGGAGCATTATCTTCTTGCATTAGCTTAATTGCTTGTCTTTTTGCGTTTTCTGAAACTGTTATCATAATTCAATTATTTAGATTAATTCTAAATTAGGGCAAAAGTACCTAAAATGTGGTATCGAAACAAAGAAAAAGTGAAAAAAGTAAATCTAAATTTAAATAGATTGTTCAATAAATGAATTTCTTACCTTTGCCCTATGTTTGAAGATAAAAATAACCCCAAAGAAATTGAGAATCTTGGTGAATTTGGATTAATCAATCACCTTACCTCTCAAATAAAATTAAAAAACCCAACTTCTGTTAAAGGTGTTGGTGATGATGCTGCTGTAATTGCTCCATCTAAAAATAAACAAATTGTGGTAACTACTGACATGTTGGTAGAAGGTATCCATTTCGATTTGATTTACACACCGTTTAAGCATTTGGGATACAAGGCTGTTACAGTTAATCTTTCTGATGTTTATGCTATGAATGCAGTGCCTACTCAAATTACTGTTTCTATTGCCGTTTCTAATAAAATTTCTATTGAAGCGTTAGAAGAATTGTATGAAGGAATGTTGTTGGCTTGCGAAATTTATGGAGTTGACTTGGTTGGTGGCGATACCACCTCATCAAATTCAGGATTGATTATAAGCATAACTGCTGTTGGAGAAGCAGAAAAGAAAGAAATAGTTTATAGAAATGGAGCTAAAGAAAATGATTTAATTTGTGTGTCGGGCGATTTAGGTGGTGCTTTTATGGGCTTACAATTACTAGAAAGAGAAAAACAAATTTTTAATGAAAATCCATCTATTCAACCTGATTTTTCAGGATACGATTATGTGTTAGAAAGACAACTAAAGCCTGAACCACGACAGGATGTTATTGAAATGTTTAAAGAATTGGGCGTTCAACCTACTTCTATGATAGATATTTCGGATGGACTTTCTTCTGAAGTTATTCATATTTGTACTCAATCGGGAGTTGGGTGTACTATTTATGAAGATAAGCTTCCTATTGATCCTTTAACGGTTTCTACAGCTGAAGAAATGAATTTAAACCCTTCTGTTTGTGCATTAAATGGTGGTGAAGATTATGAGTTGCTTTTCACAATCTCCTTAGAGGATTATGAAAAAATTAAAGAACAAAAAAGAGTGTCTATCATCGGACATATTACTGCTGACAAAGGTAAACATGAGTTTGTTTCTAATGGAGACTCTGTTCATGAGCTTACTGCCCAAGGATGGAATGCCATCTTGAAAAAAGATAGCGAAAATTAAAGTGTAAAATGTGATGTGTGTTACATCAATTGTTTTCACTAACTTTTAAACAACTCCAATGGCGCTTTTGAAACATGATAATATTAACATTTTAAAAAAAATCACTTTTGTCAGAGGGATTAATATTATCGGATTATATTTCAGTTATCATCTTTCAAAACTTACCAAATCGGGAAAAATAGTAGGCTTACCCATGAGCTTAACTATTGAGCCTACAACAGCTTGTAATTTAGGTTGTCCTGAATGCCCGAGTGGACTAAAACAATTTTCTCGTCCAGAGGGGAATCTTAAAAATCCATTTTACCAACAGACCATAAATAAGGTGAAAAAACATGTTTTTTACTTGAATTTTTATTTTCAGGGAGAGCCTTTTATTAACCCTAATTTTTTGGATATGGTGGCTTATGCTCACCAACAAAATATTTATACGGCTACATCAACCAATGCTCATTTTCTTACAGATGAAACAGCTAAAAAAACAATAGAATCGGGATTGGACAGATTGATTATTTCTATTGATGGTATTACTCAAGAAGTGTATGAGAATTATCGTATTCATGGAAAGTTAGATAAGGTGTTGGCTGGAACAAAAAATATCTTGAAATGGAAAAAAGAGCTTCAATCTAAAACGCCTTATGTTATTTTTCAGTTTTTGGTAGTACAACCTAACGAACATCAAATAGAGGAAGCAAAGCTATTGGCAAAAGAATTGGGGGTTGATGAAATTCGTTTTAAAACGGCTCAGGTATATAACTACGAAAACGGAAATCCACTTATTCCAGAGAATGAAAGATATTCCCGCTATAAAAAACTGTCTAACGGAAAATTCGTTCTAAAAAACAGACTACTTAATGAATGTTGGCGTATGTGGAGTTCTTGTGTAATTACTTGGGATGGAAAGGTGGTGCCTTGTTGTTTTGATAAAGATGCGCAACATCAGTTAGGCGATGTGTCAATATCCAATTTTAAAGAACTTTGGAAATCTGAGGCGTACCAATTATTTAGAAAAAACATATTGACTAACAGACAAGCTATAGATATCTGTAAAAACTGCACCGAAGGAACTAAAGTTTTTGAAGATTAAATTAATTAATTATCACTTTTTTTACTTTCTTACTTCCTTTGTCATTTAGTAATGTCACTAAATATACTGCTTCACTCCAGTTAACAGTATTGATTTTTTCATAAGTTGAATTAGCTATGTTTTTGGAAAAAATTAATTTGCCGGATAAATCTCTAATTTCAACTTCAGTATATCTTTTAGTAGCTAAAAACTCTATTTGGATATAGTTATCTATTGTCCATATTTTAACTTCATTTGATGTTATTTCATCAACAGATACAACGGTATTACTAACGGTAATCAGCTTGTCAATTTCCTGATAACAATTGCTGTTTTGAGAAGCTCTTAGTTTTGCTAAATACGAACCGGGTTGCATGTAAGCATGTGTTGGACTGGGTAACGTTGAAGTATTTCCATCACCAAAATTCCATAAATAATTGATTGCATTAGTTGATTGATTATTGAAGTTAATTTGCTCACTAATAGCAAAAGTATCTTTAGCAGTGGTGAATGTTGCCACTATTGGTAACGGATTGGTTAGTTCCACGGTATCTACTGTATTTCCACAAAGTGCATCTGTAGTTTCAATGGTATAGATTCCATTAGCAAGGTTGTTTAGTGTATCATACATCAATATATTGTTTTTAGATGATACTACATTGTTGTTAGCATCTCTCCATGTAATATCAAAAGGAGAAGTACTGTTTTTTGTAAAAATTATTTTACCATCTTGCTGGTTTACACAGCTAATTTCATTGATGTCGATATTTTTTGGAGCTCCAATGTGTAGTAAAAATCTAGCAGAAACAGTAGTGTCATAAAGCGTAACATTTATAGAGTTAATTTGTTTCAAATTATAGATATTTCCTGTTTGTAAATCTTCTAATAGTAAACAAGATATGTTTTCTAAACTTGAAACGTTTTCAGTTTCTATTATATGTGTTCCTGTAACACCTGTAAGAATTTTTATAGGGATATTAATTTCTTGCTCCGGCAGTTGATTAATAGAAAACATATTGTTACCCATAACACTTGCTATCATAGGGAGAAGGGTGTTGTCAGAGGGCATTTTAGCAGCATCAAGGTTAGTGTCAAAGTTATTTGTAGCACTGGGATTAAAATTTATAATAAGCTCATCACTACCATTTGCATTGGTAGCTATCATTTTAAAAGGTTGGTTATTTACCGTTTTCAAAAAGCTACCAGTTGTACTTGTTTTGGATGTTTCCCTAAAAGTAACATTAGCAGTCGGACTAAATGCTTGCACCCATATTGCCTGAGAAGAAGCAATAATATTAGAGCCGCCATTAGTGCCAAAACCGGCAACATAACTGGCAAACTGCTGTAAATCAGGGTTCCAAATATAAATGGCAAAATTAACGCCTATTTTGGAAATGTTAGGACTATCCCAATCAATAGAAGATGGATAAGGATTGGCTAACATATTCCATCCATCATCTGTTGGTAAACCTGAATTGGTATATGAAAGAGGTAAACTTATATTACCAACATTTGGAGGGCCAGTAACGTCAACGGTGAATGGTTGTGTTCCTGTAATTGTGTCGCCACTCCAAACCCAAAGTCCTTCGCCTACACCAATTACATCATTTGCATTTATAGGTGGTGTAAATCCATTGCTTTGAGCTCCTGGTAAACTTTCATCATAAAAATAAATGGAAGGCCAAGGATTAGCAGCTGTCGGCCAATTAGGGAAATCTGAACCGGGAAAACCACTAGTAATAAAGCTACTGCTTAAATCGGCAATAGAAGCGCCTGTAACGGAAGAACCTATAAATCTCCAATTAGTAGCTCCTGCATCTATATACCGCTGCATGGTAATATTACCTGAAATAGGATTGAAGAAAGTACATGTTGCGACAGTACTAAACACATTATTCCCTGTTGAGGGGGTTGGACCATCATTAAAAATAACAGTATTATTTAAGGAAAGTGTATAGCTATTTTCATTTTCATAAATTCCTGCTGTATATCGAAGTCTTAGAGTTGATCCTGTAGGAACATAAATATCACTTGAAGAGTTTGAACGTTTAGCATAAAAATCACCTACAGGTACATTGTCAATGTAAGCAGTAATATAAGCTCCATTCCAGCTGTCGCCATAACTGTCAAACATGTTTAATGTATATTTACATTTTGTAGTTAGTTCATTAATTCTAGCTGTTCCTGCAGAGTCAGAAATGAGTGTTAATGCGTTATTAGTATTAAAATTTCCTGTAGCAATGCCTATATTTAAAGTTCCTGTTAAATTTACATTGCCTGAATTTATATTAGCACCATTTACATTGTCAACAGTTAAGTTATAAATGTTTTGTGTTCCAATTAAATTCAAATTGTTTATTACATCTCCTTTAAATGTTAAGTTTCCTGTTGATGGGACAAAAGTACCATTATTGTTAAAGTTAGCATAGACATTAATATTTGCTCCTGCATTTAAAGTAAGTGTAGCTCCATTACTTACTGTTAAATCCTTACATACGGCTGTACTTCCTGTAATTATAGGGTAGTTTGGCATTCCTGCTGGAATTAACGCATTCATGATGGTAGTAGGAACATCGGCATCCCAGTTATTAGGATTAAACCAATCGGTATTTACAGAACCGTTCCAAGTAGAAGTTGATTTAAAAATAAATTGAACTTGAGGTTTATAATTCACTCTATTGTTTGGTGTTTGTCCACAAATACTTCCTCCATTATCATCTTGTCGGTAACTGTACCCATTGTTTGCATTATAAATTCTACATTGTCCTGAAGCATCCCAAGTAGGCTGAACTTGAGACCAACAAATTTCTATTGCAATGTTGCTTGTTCCATTCCAAGTAAAAGGATTATCTAATATAATCATGTCGTAATCTCTTGGTTCTGGAGCATAAGTAAAGGCATTTTTAACAGTTGTCCATCCTGTAGTGCCTAAGTTGTTAGAATTTTGTCGGTTAGTATGCTTCATTTTTATAGTATATCCAGGAATATTAAATAATGGGTTAGTAGTTATAAAAAAACCCACTTGTGTTAATGTATTCGCTCCCGAAATACCAGCAGCATTTAATTCCTGACGAGTATATACAAAATGTGCTACCTGCCTTCTATAATAAGTATTAATGGGAGAAGCTTGAGTGATAGTGTTTTCGGCTGTACCTGTACCTATTTGTATGGCTTGACTATTAGCTTCTGAATAAAATATGATGGCTACAAGAATAAGTATAAATTGTTTCATAATAAGTAAAATTACGTAGTCAAATTAGATGTAAATTAAGTAAAAATATTTCAAAAAAACTAATAAATAGGTATTTATACTTACTGTTTATGAGATGAAAACATTTTAATTACTGACAAAGAATAGTTATTTGTCGATGAAAATTTTAGAAGAAGTATGTAAAATGGGAAATGTAGTTTTAAAAAGGAATAGTAATTTTGTGTCTAATGAATTCAAGCGATATAAAATCTATTTACCTTAACATATCTCAGACTAAAAGAATAGTTCAGCAATTTCAAGAGAATGAACTTTCTCATATTCATTTAAAAGGGTTGTTGGGTTCTGCTACTGCATTTTATGCAAATGCCGTTTATGAAAATTTGCCTGTTAATTTTTTTATTGTTCTTAACGATAAAGAAGAAGCTGCCTATTTCTTTAATGATTTAGAACGTGTTGTTGGTGAAGATAAAGTGCTTTTTTTTCCTAATTCATACAGAAATCCTTATCAGGTAGAACAAACAGATAATGCTAATGTATTAATGCGTGCTGAGGTGCTTGGTGCATTAAGCAAATCATCATCTACCAAGCTTGTAGTTACTTATCCGGCAGCACTTTCTGAAAAGGTAATTACCAAAAAAATACTCAAAAAAAATACGCTTAAACTAAAAGTGGAAGAAGAAATTCCATTAAGTAATTTAATAGAAAAATTAAACGAATATCAGTTTGAACGGGTTGATTTTGTGGTAGAACCCGGACAGTTTTCTATAAGAGGAGGAATTGTAGATGTGTTTTCTTTTTCTAACGAAAATCCTTACAGAATTGAGTTTTTTGGTGATGAAATTGTATCTGTAAGAAGCTTTGACCCTGTTTCGCAGTTGAGTATTAAAAATTATCAGAAAGTAACTATTCTTCCTAACATTCAAAATTCGATATTGGAAGAAATGAGAATCTCTATTTTAAACTATTTGCCTAAAAATACTATAGTTTGGACTAAAGATATTGCACTTATTGCAGCTCAATTAGAAAAAGATTTTACTAATGCACAAGAAGCATATAAAAAAGTAGAAAATTCTCCTTTGGCACATTTAATTCCCGAAGAAATTTACTATCAAAAAAATAACTTCTCAGAAGATATTGCTGCTAAAAATACCATTGAGTTTGGTAATCAACTTCAGTTACAAGCTGATTTAGAAATTCAATTTAATCTGCAAGTTCAGCCCATTTTCAATAAAAATTTTGACTTATTACATCAAGATTTATTAGAAAAAAGAGAACAGGGATACAAAGTGTCTGTTTTGGCTGATAGTTCTAAACAAATAGAACGTTTATCTGCTATTTTTGAAGATATTGGCAAAGCCTTAGATTTTAATTCTGTTTTACTTACACTACATGAAGGATTTATTGATAACGACAATAAAATTGCACTTTATACCGATCATCAGATTTTTAACCGATACCAACGATTTCATCTTAAAGACAGTTATAAGAAAAAATCAGAAAGCCTTACTTTAAAAGAGCTTCACGGCTTGTCTCCCGGAGATTTTATCACTCATATAGACCATGGTGTTGGGCGATTTTCTGGCTTAGAAAAAATTGATGTAAATGGCAAACAACAAGAAGCCATTAGAATTGTTTATGCCAATAATGATTTGCTTTACGTAAGTATACATTCATTACATAAAGTAACCAAGTTTGTTGGTAAAGATGGAATTCCGCCAAGTGTAAATAAATTAGGTTCGCCACAATGGCAAACCGCCAAACAAAAAACCAAATCTAAAATAAAAGAAGTAGCTTTTGATTTAATTAAGCTTTATGCCAAAAGAAAATCAAAAAAAGGTTTTCAGTTTATGCCCGATACCTATTTGCAAGACGAGTTGGAAGCTTCTTTTATTTATGAAGATACGCCCGATCAACTAAAAGCTACACAAGATGTGAAAAAAGATATGGAAGCAGATTTTCCTATGGATAGGTTAATTTGTGGGGATGTTGGTTTTGGAAAAACTGAAGTAGCTATAAGAGCAGCTTTTAAGGCTGTTACTGATAGTAAGCAAGTTGCAATATTAGTTCCTACTACTATTTTAGCTTTACAACATTATAAAACTTTTAAAGAAAGACTGAAAGATTTTCCTTGTAAAGTAGATTACATTAATCGTTTTAAAACCAAAAAACAACAGACAGATACACTAAAAAAATTAAGTGAAGGTCAGGTAGATATTTTAATTGGCACACACAGAATTGTTGGAAATGATGTGAAATTTAAAGATTTAGGATTATTGATAATTGATGAAGAACAGAAATTTGGTGTTTCGGTAAAAGATAAATTGAAAACCATAAAAGCTAATGTAGATACCCTTACGCTTACCGCTACACCAATACCTAGAACTTTGCAGTTTTCATTAATGGCAGCAAGAGACTTGTCTAATATTAATACACCACCACCCAACCGACAACCTGTGGAAACTAAATTGGTTACTTTTAATGAAGAACTTATTCGTGATGCTATTATTTATGAAACTTCAAGAAGAGGACAGGTTTTTATTGTAAACAATAGAGTGGAAAACATAAAAGAAGTTGCGGGCATGGTTCAGCGTCTTTGTCCGAATGTAAGTGTTTTAACTGCTCACGGACAAATGAAAGGAGCTGAGTTAGAGCAAAAAATGGCAGCTTTTGTGGAAGGTCAATATGATGTGTTGATTGCTACTACTATTATTGAGTCCGGATTGGATATTCCCAATGCAAATACTATCATTATATTAAATGCTAACCATTTTGGGATGAGTGATTTGCACCAAATGAGAGGTAGGGTTGGAAGGTCTAACAAAAAAGCATTTTGTTACTTAATGGCTCCTCCATTACATACCTTAACTATGGAAGCTCGAAAAAGATTAACAGCCCTTGAGCAGTTTTCTGAATTGGGTAGTGGTTTTCAAATTGCTATGCGAGATTTAGACATTAGAGGAGCTGGAAATTTATTGGGAGCCGAGCAAAGTGGTTTTATTTCTGAAATTGGTTTTGATGTATATCAGAAAATATTACAAGAAGCCATTGATGAGTTGAAAGAAAATGAGTTTAAGGAGCTGTATGCCGAAGAATTAAAAACCAAAAACTTTGTAAAAGATTGCCAAATAGAAACTGATTTTGAAATTTTAATTCCAGATGATTACATTACCAATATTGCAGAACGATTAGCCATTTATAAAGAATTGGATGAGTTGGATAATTTAGAAGAATTAGAAAAATACAAAATGCAATTGGTAGATAGGTTTGGAAAAATTCCTTACGCTACTGAACAACTTTTTAAAGCTATCCAACTAAGGTGGATAGCCAAAGAAATTGGGTTTGAGAAATTACTATTAAAACAGAAAAAGTTGATAGGCTATTTTATTAACAACCCTGACTCTCCTTATTTTCAATCTGGCAGATTTACTAATGTATTGAGTTTTGTTCAACAAAACCAACGAATATGTAAAATGAAAGAGAAAAATAACAAGCTTTCGTTGGTATTTGAAAATGTAACGTCCATTCATCAAGCGATTGAATTTATAGAACCAATGACAACCCCCTGTATTGGTATAAAATAACTCAACTCATACAATAAAAGTCATTTTTCAATGAAAAAATAAGTAGTTTTGGAACGTATTTTGATAACACCAGAAAACAAAAACTTAAAAAATTTAACACATGAGAAAATTAGGATATTTAATGATGTTGATTGTTGTAGCAGGTTTATATGCGTGCAGCCCAAGCATTCCATTTACAAACGAGGATAAAATAAAGTATAACTTAACTGAAGAAAGAATTAAAAAACTACAGTTTTTTGTTTCTAGAGACATTGTTTTGCAACGAGGAGAACGTACAGATGAAGCTCAGGAATTTGATAAAGATGGTAAATTAGTAGTTTCAAGTTCTGCATTATTAGATGAAATTTATATTAAAGAAGGAACTCCTGGAGTTGTAGTTAAAGTAATTGATGAAAACAAAGTGGCAGTAAGTTTTGATGCTACCGATGATAATAAATACTTAGTTTTTGGAGATCCTAATAATAGAGGAAGATACAATTTAATGGGTGCAGAATGGAATAACGGAAAAGGTAAAATTAATTATGGCGGAAAAGTTTATTATGTTATGCCGGGTGGAGCAAGTGCTTACTTAAAATACAAAATGAAGAAAAGCAACGAAAGCAGAAAAAGCCAAAGTGCTGCCAAAGGTAGAAAAGTTAATAACTAAAAATAATAACTCACATATTATAAACTGCTTCAAAAATTTTTGAAGCAGTTTTTTTATACAAAAAATTCATGGAAAATCAATTAAAAGAAACACTTAATTTCATTAAAGGACAAGGGATTGAAAATGCAACGGTAGGTATAATTTTAGGAACAGGCTTAGGCGGATTAGTTGAGAAAATTGAAATAATTAAAGAAATTTCTTATGATAAAATACCTCACTTTCCTGTTTCAACGGTAGAATCGCATGTGGGGAAATTAATTTATGGAAAAATTAATGGTAAAACTGTAATAGCCATGCAAGGCAGGTTTCATTATTATGAAGGTTATGATATGAAGCAAATTGCTTATCCTGTAAAAGTATTGAAAAACTTAGGAGTGAAATTTTTACTCATTTCTAATGCTGCCGGGGCCGTAAATTTAGCTTTCAAAAAAAGCGAGTTAATGTTAATTACAGACCATATAAATATGTTTCCATCCAATCCTTTAATTGGAAAGAACAACAATGAAGAAGGCCCGAGGTTTCCAGATATGAGTTGTGCTTACAATAAAAATCTCAACAATTTAATTGAAGAAATTGCTCAAGAAAAAAACATCACACTTAGAAAAGGTGTTTATGTTTCCGTTCCTGGACCAAATTTGGAAACCAGAGCAGAATATAAAATGCTTAAATTACTAGGTGCAGATGCTGTAGGCATGAGCACTGTTCCAGAAGTTATAGCAGCTAACCATTTAGGGTTGCCTTGTTGTGCTATTTCTGTACTAACAGATGAGTGCGACCCAGAAAATTTGGCTCCTGTTGCGTTGGAAGAAATTTTAGCAGCAGCAGCCATTGCAGAGCCTCAGCTTACAACACTTTATACAGCACTTATTCATAGACTTTAATTTTTTTAATTCATCATATTAAGAAACTATATTAAAGGAGTTTGTTAATTTTGCCAACATTATGAATATTCAAGTATTAAAATCTAAAATTCACCGTGTAAAAATTACGGAAGCCGATTTGAATTATATTGGCAGCATTACTATTGATGAAACATTAATGGAAGCTGCAAACATTATTGAGGGAGAAAAAGTGCAAATCGTAAATATTAATAATGGTGAACGCTTAGAAACTTATGTAATAAAAGGTATAAGAGACTCTGGAAACATTTGCCTTAATGGCCCCGCAGCCAGAAGAGTTGCAGTTGGAGATATTATTATCATTATCACCTATGCATCAATGGATTTTGAGGAAGCTAAAAAATTTAAACCTACTATCATTTTCCCTGATGAAACTACTAATAAATTGAAGTAGTTTTCGTTTCTTTACGTTGTTTTTCAGGATAATAATTATCTCATCAACATAGTCAGATGCAAAAAAACTTTATAGCTATTCTTAAAATTATCTTACCACTTGGTTTAGGGTTGTTTTTAATTTGGCTAGTTTTTAAAGATTTAACAGATAAAGATATTACTGAAATAAAAGCTTCATTTAACGAAATCAATTATTCTTTTTTAATTCTATCAGTAATATTTGGTATAATAAGTCACTTAAGTAGAGCTTGGCGTTGGAAATACCCTTTGAATCACTTAGGTTACCAACCAAAATTACATAATAGTTTTTTTAGTACCATGATAGGTTACTTTGCTAATTTAGGCATTCCTCGTAGTGGAGAATTATTACGTTGTGGTGTAATGAGTAAGTACGAAAATATTCCTTTTAATAAATTGGTTGGGACTGTAATTGCCGAGCGTATGGCAGATTTATTAGTGCTTTGTGGTTTTATTGCTATGGTATTTTTCTTACAGTTTGAAATGTTAACCAATTACTTTAGGGAGTTAGGTTTCTTTAAACAAATATCATTTACTAAAATGTTTATTTTAGGAACAGCTTTTTTTGTTGTAGTAATTGTTTCCTATTTGTTATTAAAACGTTCAAAACATAGTTTTTTTGAAAAACTCAGAAAGTTTCTTTCAGGAATAAAACAAGGACTAATTGCTATTTTAACTATGCCTAACAGGGGTAAATTTATTTTACATACGATATTCATTTGGGCAATGTATTTTTTAATGTTTTACATTACTATTTTTAGTTTACCTGAAGTAGAAACACTACCCATTTCAGGAATTGTAACTGCCTTTGTTTTGGGAGGAATAAGTATAGCTGCAACCAATGGAGGTATTGGTGCTTACCCCTTAGCTATAAGTTCTGTGTTAACGCTTTATGGAGTAGATCATAATGTTGGTTATGCTTTTGGTTGGGCAACATGGATAGCTCAGACAGCTATGATTGTTATTGTAGGATTAATTTCATTGGTATTAGTTCCGAAGCTAAACGAAAAAACAAGTGAACTTTAGCAACTAAATCATAAAATTATTGATAAGTTTGACTATGGAAACCTCACATTTAACAGCAATTAAAAATAAAATTATTAGCCGCTTATCTCTACCTGTGTTAAAAGAACAATGGCAAAATAAAAAAGTAGTTTTTACCAACGGATGTTTTGATATTTTACACCAAGGACATATTACTTATTTAGCACAAACTGCCGATTTAGGGGATAAACTTATTGTGGGAATTAACTCAGATGCTTCTGTAAAAATGTTGAATAAAGGTACTGCTCGTCCTTTACAAGACGAATATTCTAGAGCATTAATTATTGCATCACTCAATTTTGTAGATGCTGTTATTGTTTTTGATGAAGCTACTCCTTTACAATTAATTACCGCTATTCAGCCACAAGTCTTGGTAAAAGGTGGCGATTATGATAGTGCTATTAACGATCCATCCGACAAAAAATACATTGTAGGTTCAGATGTAGTAAAACAAAACGGAGGCGAAGTAATTGTAGTTCCTTTTTTACCCGGATATTCTACTACAAGTATTGAGGGAAAAATAAAGAGAGGGTAATTATTTTCCCACTACCACTTCAATTAAATCTTCTTTTTTAAGGTAGTTCTCAGCTAGTTTTTTTAATTCTTCAGCATCAATATTTTTTACTTTTTCGATGTAGTTGTTGTAGTATTCAAAATTAAAACCGAAGAAGTGAACATTTTCAAAAAGAGATGCCATATTAAAAGGGCCATCACAGCTTCTTAGTACTTGTCCAAGAATGTAGTTTTTTACTAACGCTAATTCATCATCACTTACTAAAACGGTTTGAAGCAACTCAATTTCCTTATAAATTTCTGTCAACGCATTATCGGTTACATCTACACCAACTTCAGTATTAATGTAGAAAAAAGCAGCTTGCTGCATGCTCATAATTCCTGCATTTATACCATAAGTATACCCTTTATCTTCCCTAATATTTTTCATTAATCGAGAACCAAAATAACCACCTAAGATGGTAGTTAAAATTTGTAAGCCAAAATAATCAGGATGATTTTTATTGGGCATTACCCTTCCAATTCTTATGGCAGATTGCATGGCATTGGCTTTAGAAATGTGCTTTGTTTTTTCTGAGCTAGATTCTTCAGTAATGCTTGGGTGGTTAATTTCAGGAGTGAAAGGCGTTAATAAATCTTTTCTTCCCATTTGTTGGTTTAATACTTTTATGTCATGGTCGGTTACTTTTCCGGAAGCAATAATAGTAACATGAGCAAAATTATAATGTTGTTGATGGAATTTTTTAATAGCTTCCAAAGAAAGCTGCTCAAAATGATGTGCTTTTGTTTTCTTTCCGTAAGGATTGTTTTTTCCTAGCAACATTTCCATAAACTCTGTGTGAGCAACAAAACTTACTTTTTCGAGGTTAATTTTAAACTTTTCGTAAGCATTTTGTTTATACACTTCAAATTCATGTTCGGAAAAAGCAGGAAAAGCAATTACTTCTTTAACAAATGGCAAAACATGGGGCAAATGTTTAGACAAGGTATAAACCGTAACATTAGCATTGTCGTAAGCAAACTCGGCATCTAAAAAAGCTCCATATTGATCAATTCCTTCGGCAATCTCGGCAGAAGTAAAGTTTTTAGAACCCTCTTGCATTAGTTTGTTGGCAGAAGCAGCAATTAGAGGACTAGGTTGATACCATTTGCCAGCTTTAAAAATAAAACTGATTTTTAGAATTTCTTCACTACCACCTGAAATATAATAAACCGGCACACCATTGTCTAGCTGTGTTTTAACAGGCTCTAAAAAAGCAATACTTGATACTTGATTAAATGGAGGTGCTTGTGTTCTATTAATTTCAGTCATACAATATATTTTTTGTAAAAGTAATTAATGTTGTTGGGCTGATATTGTGAATAGAATTAAAAATTGATAGAAGTAATCTATTTTTTTGATTATAAATAGTGGCTAAAGACAAAAAATCAATATAACTATCAGATTAAAAGTGTTTTAAAATTTTTACATTTTTGCTAAAGCGATTAAAACTTAGAATAGTTTTGCGTACAATTAATAACTAAATTTATTTATGAAAAAAATGTTTATTCTACCAGTTGCCTTAGTTGCATTAATGGTAGTTTCTTGTGGTCCAACCCAAGAAGAAGTTGAAGCTAGAGAAAAAGCAGTTGCTGATTCTGTTGCTACTTACAATGCTCAAGTTGAAGCTGAGGCTGCTGCCGCTGCTGAAGCAGAAGCTGCTGCAAAAGCTGAGGCTGAAGCTGCCGCTGCTATTGAAAAAGCTAAAGCTGATTCTATTGCTGCTGCTCAAGCTGCTCCTAAGAAAAAGAAATAATTTCTTTTTTGAAGAAAACAAAAAGGCTGGGTACCTAGTATCCAGCCTTTTTTTATGATTAAATTTAGTTGTTAGGTAAACCTCTAATTCTTCTTTTGTTAAAATTCCGCATTTTTTGGAGTTCTTGGAAAAGGAATTACATCACGGATGTTAGTCATTCCTGTCACAAAAAGCAACAAACGTTCAAAACCTAAACCAAATCCTGCATGAGGAGCTGTTCCAAATTTTCTGGTTTCTAAATACCACCAAACACTTTCGTGAGGGATATTAAACTGCTCAATTTTTTGCTTCAATACATCATATCTTTCTTCACGCTGAGAGCCACCAACAATTTCACCTATTCCTGGGAACAATATGTCCATTGCTTTAACGGTTTTTCCATCATCATTTAATTTCATGTAAAAAGCTTTAATTCCGGCAGGATAATCAGTGATTATTACCGGTTTTTTAAAATGCTTTTCAACCAAAAATCGTTCGTGTTCCGATTGTAAATCAGCTCCCCAATCTTCAATAATATAGTTGAATTTTTTGTTTTTATTTGGTTTAGAGTTTTTCAAAATATTGATGGCTTCTGTATAAGTAATTCTTTCGAAATCATTTGCCAACACAAACTGCAATTTCTCAATCAATTCCATAGAACGTTGGTCTTGTGGTTTTGATTTTTCTTCATCTGTTAGTCGTGAACTTAAAAATTCAAGATCATCTTTACAGTTTTCTAAGGCATATTTAACACAATATTTTAGCATTTCTTCAGCCAAATTCATGTTATCATTGTTATCGGCAAAAGCAACTTCAGGTTCTATCATCCAAAATTCCGCTAAATGACGGGTTGTGTTAGAGTTTTCAGCTCTAAAAGTTGGTCCGAAAGTATATACCTGGCTTAGTGCCAAAGCAGCTAATTCAGCTTCTAACTGACCAGTTACAGCAAGGTTAGCAGGCTTTCCAAAAAAATCTTCTTTATAATTAATGGTACCATCTTCATTTTTTGGAGGATTGGCAATATCTAGGGTAGTTACCTGAAACATTTCTCCCGCACCTTCACCATCTGTTCCTGTAATTAAGGGAGTGTGAATATTGTAAAACCCTTTGTCATTAAAAAATTTATGTATTGCAAAAGTCATAGCATGACGAATTCTGCCCACAGCACTAAACGTATTGGTTCTGTAACGTAAATGTGCTATTTCTCTTAAAAATTCTAATGAGTGTTTTTTTGGCTGTAATGGGTAATCTTCAGGATTAGCTTCTCCTAAAATTTCAAGTGTGGTACAATTTATTTCTATGGCTTGTCCACTACCTTGAGAGGCTACCACCTTTCCATTTACAGCAATTGCTGCTCCCGTTGTTGCTTTGTCAACTAAACTTTCATTGTTCGTATTTAACTCTATAACAATTTGGATATTTTTAATAGTGGAACCGTCATTTAATGCAATAAATGCAACGTTTTTGCTACCTCTTTTTGTTCTTACCCAACCCATTACAGTAATTTCTTCACCAATAGGTTGTTTTTCAAATAAATCTTTAATTTTTATGCGTTGTGTCATTGTACATTGAATTTTTGACGAAATTACTTTTTTACAATTAATGACAAGTGTTTTTATTCTACAGTTTTTTTATAAACAATACCTCTTTCTTTCAGATAGCTCATAAAATAGTTGAAACATGGTTCGTGCTTGCCTACTAACTCTGGAGGAAAAACACCTTTTTCGGAAAATAAGCCTTCTAAAAACATGTTGGCTGCAGCAGTTGCTGTATAACCTGTAGTTCTCGCCATAGATGAAGTATTAGTTTGAGAGCAATATTCATCATGTAAATTGTAAATGACGGTTGTTGCTTTACCATTTTTATCTGTGCCTTTTACGGTAACGCGCATCACTGTGATTTCTTCTTCGGTTTCACCTAATTTCCATTCGTTGAATAAAACAGTACAAGTAAAATCCAATGGAATAATAGCTGTGCCTTTTACATTTATGGGGTTGGTATCAAAAAAGCCACTCGATTTCAATACTTTTACATACTCTACATGTCCGGGATAACGCAAGGTTTTTTCTTTCATATTGTTGATGTGTGGCATCGTAAAAATAATAGAACGTAATCCATCGCTATTAAAAGATTCTAGCGTACCAACACCATCAAACTCTACATATTCGCAATCGGTAAGGGCTTCTTTGGTAATCATTTCTCCATTCTCTACATAACGGGCAGGACGAGTATATTCTTCTATCACATCAATTGGCGAAAATGGAGCTTTGTAGCAAAAAGGCCATTTTTTTACTTTGGGCAAACCGCCTACCAAGCACTCAAAATCGGTTAGTTGCAGTTGTTCGTTATAGTAGCCTAAAATAATGTTGTCCATTCCAGGAGCAACACCACAATCAACTATGGCGGTAACATTTTTTTGTTGGGCAAGTTCATGTAGCTCCAATGCATTTTCAGGGAAGAAAGAAATATCGATTACATTTTTTTCTGCTTCAATGATATTTTTTAAGGTGTTGAAACCTAAGAAACCTGGTACAGCACAAATTACCAAATCAAATGGTTGTAGTGTTGTTTTTAATGTTGCTGTTTGTGTAACATCCAGTTGCAATGTGTTTAATTGAGGATATTTATTTTTTACATGTTGTAAAGTGGAGGTGTTTACATCGGTAAGGGTTACTTGATGTTTTTTTGCTAAGTCGATAGCCATAGCACTGCCTACCATTCCGGCACCTAATACAATAATTTTGCTCATAAGTATAATTTTTAAGAAGTTGAATAATGAAATTGAGTTTCCTGTTAAAGGAAAAAAGTGTTTGTTTTTGGCAACAAACGTATGCAAGAAGCATCAGCGTTACATCCCAGGAATAAATACCCAAGGCATATTATCTAGTGCTATTTTAAGATGAGATTGCACGGTGTAAACCTAAGCAAATTTTTAGTACTAAAATAAATTTTAATACTAAATTGCTCAAAATCTTAATATTCAAAAAAAGTATCTATTTTTTTAATAAAAAGAGTTGTGTATTTAAAAAGTTTCTGCTAATATTGCATCCCGTTTTATGGAGATTCCTCCTTAGCTCAGTTGGTTAGAGCATCTGACTGTTAATCAGAGGGTCCTTGGTTCGAGCCCAAGAGGGGGAGCAAAATACAAGCCACTAGAAATAGTGGCTTTTTTGTTTGTGTTCATTTCTATCTTTTGTATTTACATTCCCCATCAAAAAACTTTTGTTGATACACTACATTTATTATACTACCTTTGTTTTGAATATCATAAGTTTACAAACATGCAAAAAATTAATTTCCTATTCGCTTTTATTTTAATCGTTAGTTTTCAATACTTAATAGGTAATTTACAAGCTCAAACCTCCATTCATCAACAACAACTAACTTATTATAACAGTTTAGGAAATGCAGATGCGAACTATTACGAACAAAACACTACTGCTGCTAAAATGCAGCAAAAAAATCAAAAGTTAACTTGTGCTTTAAATAAAGTAGTTTACGGCTGGCATCCTTACTGGGTAGGTAATGCTTATCAAAATTACGATTGGGATTTGTTAAGCCATTTTTCATTTTTTAGTTATGAAGTTGATGCAGCAACAGGAAATGCTAATTCAACACATGGTTGGGCGACAAGTGCTGCTGTAGATGCTGCATTAGCTTCAGGAAACACTAAAGTCACACTAACTGTTACTTTGTTTTCAAATCATGCAACCTTTTTTAATAATTCAACGGCTCAACAAACGTTGATTACTAACCTTATTAATCTTATCCAAAGTAGAGGTGCACATGGTGTTAATATTGATATAGAAGGCTTACCCTCTGCTTATAAAACGGCCTTTACTAATTTTATGATAACTCTTGCCAACCAAATGCATGCGGCTATTCCCAATTCTGAAGTTAGCACTGTACTTTATGCCGTAGATTGGAATAATGTTTTTGATTTTGCTAACATGGCAGGTGTTGTCGATCATTTTATTATTATGGGTTATGATTATTATTGGACAGGAAGTACAACAGCAGGTCCAAACGACCCTTTATATCATTTTAGTACTACTTATAATTACAATCTTTCTCGTTCTATCACTTACTATTTAAATAAAGGTTGTCCGAAAAATAAATTGATTTTAGGTTTGCCTTATTATGGTAGAGAATGGCCAACAAGTAGCACAAATGTTCCTTCTTCAACTACTGGGAATGGAGTAGCTAGGTTTTATAATGATGTTAAAACTAATGCTTCCGGAAATTATTCTACTGTCAATTATCAGTATGATAATGACAGTTATTCGGATATTTATGTATTTAACAATGGAGGTCCACGCCAATGTTTTATTTCTTTAGAAAATAGTTTGAGAAAAAGAATGGAACACATCAATACCACTGGTATTGGTGGGATGGGGATGTGGGCATTGGGTTACGATGATGGTTACACCGATTTGTGGGATGCTATTGAAGATTATATGACTACATGTTTTTCCTATCCCTGCTCAGGAACTATCCATGATTTTGGAGGACCAACTAAAAATTATTACGATAATGAAAATTATACTTGGACCATTGCTCCAATGGGGGCTGGCTCAATAAATGTAAGTTTTACATCTTTTGATGTAGAAACAGGGTTTGATTATTTATATATTTATGATGGAGCGACTACTGCTGCACCTCAAATTGCGGGAAGTCCTTTTACAGGAACAAGTTTGCCTCCCAACTTTACTTCATCTACAGGAGCATTAACCTTCAGATTTACTTCTGATGGAGCAACTGTCCGTCCGGGTTTTTTTGCTAATTATTCTTGTAATATAGATAATATTCCACCCACCACTTCAATTTCAGCTCCAACAGGCTGGGTAACCAGTAACTTTACCGCCAACTTTACCGATGCAGATAATGTAGGCGGAAGCGGCATTCAAAAAAGCTACTACCAAGTAATCGATTATGATGGCACCGAATGGAGAGCCAATGCCAACAATGGCTTCTTTGCCGATAACTTCGATACCAATATCCATCCCGAATGGACACCAGTAGTAGGAACATGGAGCATCAACAACGGATCATTATACCAATCCGATGAAAACGAAAGCAACACCAACATATCCGCATACTTAAACCAAAGCCTATCCAACAGACACCTATACCACTTTAAAGCCAGTATAAACGGTACAGGAACCAACCGAAGAGCAGGATTTCATTTCTTTGCCGATGACGATACCCTTACCAACAGAGGGAACTCTTACTTCGTTTGGTTTAGAGTAGACGATGCCAAACTACAAATCTATAAAGTAGTAAACGATGTATTCGGACCACCCGTGTTAGATATGCCACTAACCACTGTTGCAGGACAACTATACGATTACAAAGTAATATACGACAGAATATCAGGCGATATGATAATATACAGAGACGATACCTACATTACCACATGGAACGACAGCTCACCATTAGCTACCGGAAACTACATATCATTCAGAAGTGGAAATGCCAACATGTCTGTAGCCGAACTAAAAGTATATCGCTCCAGATACCCATCAGTAACCATAAGCGTAGGCAACCCAACCACATCAGATATTCGTTATCAAAACCCTAACCCAAGCACACCAAGCGGAAAAGTAAAATCCTTGGTAGATGATAATGCCAACAACATATCCATTATAGCAGAACAACTTATCAATGTAGATTGGACATCACCCTTAACCTTTACCACCAACGATGGAACAGCAGCAGACATAGACACCACCAATACTAACACCCAGCTAAGTGCCAACTGGAATACCACCACCGACCCACACTCCAATGTAGTAGCCTATTGGTACGCCATAGGCACCACAGCAGGCGATTCCAATGTAGTATCATGGACCAACAATGGAATGAATACCACCGTAACTCATACAGGCTTATCTGTACCATTCAATCAAGACTATTACTTTTCTATAAGAGCAGAAAACGGAGCAGGCTTGCTTACCCAAGTACCAACAGACGGGCAATGGGTGGTGATGGCAACAAGCATCAATGAACTAGTAACAGCAAGTTTTGCGGCTTATCCTAATCCATTTACAGAACAACTCCACATAGAATTAAAACAAGCACAAGCAACAACAATAGGCCTATACGACAATGTTGGTAAACTGATTTTTACTAAGAACATCATCACCACCACTACTATAGACATGAGTCAATATCAACTAAAAGCTGGGAATTATCATTTAACAATTACCGTTAATGATAAAACGGATGTTGTGAAATTGTTGAAGCAGTAAGAACTAAATGATAGAAAAGTATAACAAGTGCTAAGCGTGGTAGAAAAACAGAAATAGTAAGGGGTATTATAAACTATTTCGAATCACTTTTTTTCCATGGCTAATTTTACAAAAGATTGTTTGGTTATTTTGCTATCCAGCCATAGGATGAAATCAAAATAATCTAACGCTATTTTTTCATAAGGATCTTCAAAAACTTTCATTAAATTTTCTTTAAAGGTAATGAATTGTTCTTGTTGTTTTTCCTCATTTTTTGCTTTTACTAATTTTCTCATTTCGTTTAAGAAAACTGTTTCCAGTTTAAAATCTCTTTTGTTAACGGTAAGAAAACGCTTGGTAGATTTTATATTATATTCCAGTAAATCAATATTGTTTAGTTCAAAATGAATGATGAGGTTTACTAATCTGGCAAAAGTATATACATCATCTCTTAGCCCGGGTTTGTTTTCATTTAATACCATATTAATGTATTTCAGAGCACTTTTTAAATCATCTGTAAAGAAATAAACCCTAGAAATATTGTAATAAAACAACATTTCTTCTTCTTTGTTTATTTTACCATCAAAATGCTGCAACCCTTCAATAATTTTTGGGATAACCTGTTTGATGGCTTTCATGTAGTTGCCCATTTTAATATGTACATTCAGCTCAGCATTAAATGGAATAGAAAATAGTTTTAATTGGATATCCATACTTTCAAAACCACGTTTAGATAAAAGCCCTTTCATCTTATTTATAATTTTGAAGGTCTCATCCCACTCACCTTTGCTAAGGTGGGCGTACATTACACTATTTAATGCTCTAATGTATCTTTTAGGTAGTTCTTGCATTATGGGAGGATTGTCCTCCATAATTTTTACTACATGACTAAAATTACTGAAAGCTCCTTCTAAATTCTGGTCGGTAACAGCACAAAGTCCTTTAATAGAAAGACAGGCAGTTGCTGCTTTTATAGAATGAGCAGTACCTTTGTTCACAATAAGTGGGTGGTTGGCAATTTTCTTAATTTCTTCACGACCTTCAACATTTCGTGTAAAACCACTTTTTCTAATAATGTAGTTTATTTTTGAATACAGTTTTTGGTATTCGGCAATATTTCTAAGTTTTTCTAAACAGTCGGCTTCTTCTTCAATAAGATTTTCCATATTTACTTTAAACTTATTATCTAAAAAAGCTTCTTCAATGAGTTTCTTTTCCCAATCAATTAAATCTAATAAAAAGTAAAATTTTTCATACGTATAAGCAATTCCTTTAGCACGTTGTATGTTTTTAAAACATTCGGTATAAAGTGCTTTGTTGAATAAAAGCTCAATGTTTCTGAGGTTTTCTTGTAAAACAGAAGCAGCAGAATTGTCAGAATAAAAACTTCGTAAGCTTTTTAATATGAGTTTATAAAGATGGTTTTTCTCGGATGGTAAATGTTTAATGAATTTTTCATTTTTAAGTTTTTCTTTAACTGCCTCTTCATCGTAATCTTCTAATTCATCAATACATTCAAAAAGTTTCATGTAATTTTTGTCGCCTGTTTGTAGTGACGACATTAATTTGAAATATCTTTTTTCCGATTTAGTAAGTGATTTTATTAAATAAAATAACTCTTTAGAAGGTTTCATAATAGTAAGTAGTTTTTGTAAAAATTTTAAAACTTAATTTACATAAAATCAATAATTTATTAAAAATAGGATTTTGCAAAATTATTTGATAGCATTACAATATTACTATAAATTAGTTAGATGTTAAAATTAAGTAAAAAAATATATTGTTTGGTTAATTTTTTTACAGTTAAAGTTTAGAGGATTAATATTCTTTCTGTTTTTGTATTTTTACAATGAATTATTATTGAAATATTTAAATATGAAAAAAATATTACTTTTTGTAGCGGTTACTATTTTTACTTTGACTATAACTTATGCCCAAGAAAAACCGATAGAGGTTAATAACAAAGCCTTAAATAGCAGAAGTGATACCATTGATGTTCTGAATTATCAAATAAATATAGATATTACTGATTTTACCAATAAAATTATTGCTGGAAATTGTAAAATTACTTTTACACCTAAGCTCAATGGTATTAATTTACTCGATTTAGATTTATTGGAGCTTAATGTAGATTCTGTTAAAGATGCCGCTAATAATTTACTGACTTTTAGTTATAATGATACTTTATTGGCAGTTAGTTTACCTGCTTCAATGAATGTTGGAGATACTTCTGAAGTAATTGTTTTTTATAATGGAACTCCGCAAACTGATAATAGCGGTTTTGGTGGTTTTTATTTCGATAATACCTATGCCTATAATTTAGGAGTAGGCTTTAATGCAGATCCTCATAATTATGGAAGAGTCTGGTTTCCCTGTTTTGATAATTTTGTAGAACATGCTACTTATGAGTTTAATATTATTACTTCCGGAGGCAAAAAAGCTCATTGTAATGGAGTATTGGTTAGTGATTCTGTAATTAATGGAGACACCATTGTTAGAAAATGGATAATGAATGAACCCATACCAACGTACTTGGTATGTGTAGCTATTTCAGATTATGCAACTGTTCATCAAAATTTTTTAGGCACCAACGGAAGTATTCCTGTGGAATTAGTGGCTAGAGCTCCCGATACTACTAATTTAAAAAATTCATTTGTAAACTTAAATCAAGCGTTGGCAATTTACGAAAATCAATATGGTCCCTATTTATGGAGTAAAATAGGTTTTGTGTTAGTGCCTTTTAATGGTGGTGCTATGGAACATGCAACATGTGTGGCTTATCCGAGAGTTGCCGCAAATGGTAGTTTAGCATATGAAACATTAATGGCTCACGAATTTGCTCACCATTGGTGGGGTGATTTAGTAACTTGTGAAACTGCTGGAGATATGTGGATTAATGAAGGTTTTGCGACTTATTCAGAACATATTTTTACAGAATTTTTATATGGTAGAGATGCTTATATGACTGATGTTAAAGCTAATCATAAACAAGTATTGCAGTTTGCTCATATAGATGATGATGGGTTTAGGTCGTTAAGTAATATGGATCATGCTTATACTTATGGAACACATTCTTACTTAAAAGGTGCTTCAGTTGCTCATAATATGAGAGCTTATTTAGGTGATTCTTTGTTTTTTTATGGTGTGCAACAGTTAATGGATAGTTTTAAATTTAAAAATATTAATCCAACAGAGTTTAAAGATTTTTTAACCACTTTTACAGGTGTTAATATGACCGATTTTTTTAATGATTGGGTGTTGAGTCCGGGGTTTTCTAATTTTAAAGTAGATTCTTTTGATGTAGTATTAAATTCACCTAATTATGACGTAACACTTCATGTTCAGCAAAAATTAAGAGGAGCTACTATTTTCCATACAGGAACTCCACTTGAAGTAACTTTTTATGATAATAATTGGAATAAATTTACAACCGATATTGTAGCCTCCGGACAATATTCTACTGCTTTGGTAAGTGTACCTTTTCAGCCAACAGTAGTAATTTTAAATGAAGCTAATTTATTAAATCAAGCTAGAACAGATAATCAACTTAAGATTAAAAATACGTTTAACCCTCAACTTCAAAACCTTACCTTAGTAAGAGTTGGTGTAAATGCTGTTAGCGATTCTGCTTTGTTACATATTGAACATCATTGGGTTGCTCCCGATTCAGTAAAAAATAATGTAAATAACTATAAGATTTCATCTAGTAGGTATTGGCGATTTACAGGTATTTTACCAACTGGTTTTTCGGCTTCTGCCAGAATAGATTTTGATGGTAGAGCAAGTAGTGGATTTTTAGATATAGATTTGCTTTCAGTAAACCATGATAGTTTGGTTTTACTTTACAGAGAAGATGCACATGATGATTGGCAAGAGTTTCCTTATTATAGTAAAACTGTTATACCGGGAGTTCCTTATGGATATGTAGTTATAGATAGTTTGTTGTTAGGAGAATATGCTTTTGCAAATAGTCCGAGTGCTGTGGCTATTGATGAAATTAAGAATAAGGAAGTTGCTGTAATAGAAATATTTCCAAACCCTACCAATGATGTGTTTTGGTTAAAAACGCTTGTTCCATATAATCAATTACAAGTTGTTGTTTATGATGTGTTGGGTAATATTGCTTATGAAGAGGTTTTTACAAATGAATTAAAAATTGATGTTTCAGATTGGAATTCGGGAAATTATATTGTTACTGTATTTAATGATAATCAATTAATTCAAACAGGAAAGTTAGTGGTTCAATAAATATCAAATTGATCTGTTGGTCGGTCAATTTCGTTCCAGTTGAACCCTTTTAAAATTAAGTCTTTTGGTGAAGGCTCATTAATAGGATGAAAGATACCATCAGGGTCTTTAATAAAAGTTAGTGATTTTAGGGTGTTATCTTCCAAGAAAATAAGCATATCATTCCCAGTAGCTTTGTTTACACCTATATACCTGTTATCATCGTCTTTAGCAAAATAAATTGTTTCTGCTTGGTTGTGTACTTCAATTTTGTAAAGTTTTTTCTCCTTAAAATAACCCACCATATCAATACCTTTAATTTGGTTAAAGTGTTTGTGTATTGAATCTGCTATGGAAATTATAAAAGCATTTTTCTCCATAAAAATGGCATCAATGGCTTTGTTTTTCATTTGTAAATAGATGAAATCGGCTGTTAATTGGTTTTCGTTAGACCAAATAATGGGGTCTCTATAAAAATTCACGGTTGAATCGGCAAAATTATACACTACAGAATCTGCTTTGCCTTGCATATCGCTTTTAAAAAACTTCACTTTATGATAAGCCAATAAGTTTCTTAGTGTATCTATACTTAGCGTATCATGGTTAAGAGAATCTAAATCGTATTCATAACTGGCATAAACTTTAAAAGTATCGGCATGTAAATAAAGTGTATCATTATCCATAAATTGCATTAGTAAAGCCTCTTTGGTAATCACGGCACTATCTTTTAGCTCAAAAAGCTGAACATCATCACCTAAAATTTGTAAATCATCAGCAGTATCTTTTATCAACGCATTACAGGTAATTTTTCCATATCCTAAATCTCTGTTATAGAAAATAGTATCTCCATAAATAAATTTATTTTCTGAGTAAATATAGGAATCAGTATAAAATTCCGAGGTGTTATTTTTAGTATTATACCAACCATCATTAGTATAAATAAAGTTTTCATCACTTAAAATAGTGGTTTTTCCTAGGAAATAAACTGTTTCGGTAGAGGAGTGAAATTTGAGTGTATCGGCAAATATTTTATATTGAGGATTGGTAAGTACCACATTTTCTTTAAAATAAAAAGATTGATGGTTGGCATGGTAATATCCTTTTTCAGAAGTAAGCGTATCCTGTTGTTGGCGGCTAATCATTTCTCCACCATTATAATAATAGGCAATGTTAGAAGTCCTATCGTAGTCTAAAAATTTAGTGGTTAATATAACATCTTTATTAATAAGTTGAATGTTTCCTCTAAGAATAGCTTTTTTAGTATTGCCATAATAAATTAAAGAGTCGCCCGTAAGTTGTAAGGAATCGCCTTGAATAATTTTTACACGACTATAAGCATGCATGCTATTGCTTTCAGAAAAAACATAAGCACTATCGCAAAACATAAGTACATCATCATGTTTTAGCTGAACATCTCCAATTAATTTTTTAGCTTTTTTACCTGTTGATTCATCATATTCTAAAGAATTAGCATTAAGAATTTCTATCTGAGCAGGTTTTTGTGCCGAGCATAAAGCAGTAACGCCTAATAAAAATAGGAGGAATAAGCTTTTTAGAAAAAAATTTTGCTGTAACATCATTAATTAAATAGGCAAAAGACAATATTAATAAAATAATTTCATGTGTTTATATCAATTGTTGTTGGGCGGGAACAACTACAAATAGAATAGTAAAAGAATGTATTTGTCATTAATACAGAATAAAAGTTTTTAAATTTTTAACATTTCAACATATTATTTCATCAAAAAATGTATATCTTTACTGTTCAATATTCAAATAAACACAAATACTATGAAAAAATTATTTTTAGCAGTTGCATTAATCAGCTTTGTTGGTTTAAGCAATGTAGAAGCTGCTCCATGTGACGGTGAAAAATGCACTAAAGAATGTACAGATAAAAAACACAAAAAAGCAAGTACAGATAAAAAAACTGCTGATAAAAAAGCTTGTGCTTCAAAAGACGGAAAAAAATCTTGTTGTGCAAGTAAAGCAAAAGCATCTAAAACTACTACTAACAATGATAAAGTAGAAAAAGTAGAAGATAAATCAGCTGAATAATTAGTTGATTTTTAAAGCTATAGAAAAGACTGAGCATATATTTGTTCGGTCTTTTTTGTTTTAGCTAGATGCTAAATGCAATATATCGTTTTTAAAGCCCAAACAATTTTTTACCTTTGTTCACTTAACAAGTAAAGATGGAACAACTTACTCAGAATTTAAAAGATGGATTTATGCAATTACTGGAAGTTCCTTTTCCTGCATTGGAAAAAGGACAGATAATGGTTAGAAATCATTATTCAGTAATTAGTGCAGGAACGGAAGGAAAGACTGTAAAAGATGCTCGTTTGGGCTATATTGGTAAAGCAAAAGCAAGAAAAGATGAGGTAAAAAAGGTAATTACAGCAGCACAAACTTTTGGCGTAATGAAAACTTACCAAATGGTAAAAAACAAATTGGAAAGTCCTTCGCCATTAGGTTATAGTTGTGCCGGAGAAGTAATAGCTGTTGCCGAAGATATTACTGAATTTAATGTTGGAGATGTTGTTGCTTGTGGAGGAAATACAGCCAATCATTCCGAAGTGGTAGTTGTTCCTAAAAATTTGTGTGTAAAAATTAATAACCCAGAAATTTTAAAATCGGCTGCTTTTACCACTATTGGAGCCATTGCGATGCAGGGAGTTAGACAAGCAGAAGTAGTGTTGGGAGAATCTTGTGTAGTAATTGGACTAGGATTGGTTGGACAACTTACGTTACAGTTACTCAAAGCTGCCGGAGTAAAAGCTATAGGAATTGATATAGATAATCAACAAGTAACATTGGCTCATAAAAATGGTTTTGAAAATGCTTGGGAAAGAAATACTAACGGTATTGAAGAAATTATTTTGCAACAAACTAACGGTTATGGAACAGATGCAGTAATTATTACTGCAGGAACTTCATCGTTAGACCCAATAAATTTTGCCGGAGAAATAGCTCGTAAAAAAGCCAATATTGTTATTGTGGGAGCTGTTCCTACAGGTTTTGATAGGAAAAATTACTACCAAAAAGAATTGACTTTAAAAATGTCTTCTTCTTATGGTCCGGGAAGAAATGATGTGGAATACGAACAAAAAGGACACGATTATCCTATCAGCCATGTACGTTGGACAGAAAACCGCAACATGCAAGCTTTTGTAGAGTTGCTTGAGAACAAGAAAATAGACTTAACAGATATTGTTTCTCATGTTTTTCCATTCAATAAAGCTAAGGAGGCTTATGAGTTGATTGTAAACAAATCTGAAAACTTTTGCGGCATTGTATTGGAATATGATGTGAAAAAGGAATTGAAAAATGAGCAAATAACCATTTCCAAAACATTACATCCCGGCAAGGTGAAAATAGGGTTTGTTGGAGCGGGTTCTTTTGCTCAGAACTTTTTATTACCTAATTTAAAGAATCAACACTTAGTAGGTGTAGCTACTAATAGATCTAATACTGCAAGAAATGTAGCTAACAAGTTTGGTTTTGAATCCTGCACAGGAGATACCGATAATATTATTAATAATGAAGACATCAATACTGTTTTTATTGCCACACCACATCATTTACATGCTAAATATGTTATAAAAGCATTGAATGCTAATAAAAATGTATTTGTAGAAAAGCCCCTTTGTTTAACTACAGTTGAATTAGAAGAAATAAAAGAAGTTGCTGCTAAAAGCAAAGGACAGTTAATGGTAGGCTTTAATCGTAGGTTTGCTCCTCAAATTGTGGAGCTGAAAAATAAATTAGGAAATGCGTTGCCTAAAGCCATTAACTATAGAATTAATGCCGGAAAAGTTGCTGCGAATCATTGGATAAACGACCCTGAAATTGGTGGTGGAAGAATTATTGGAGAAGCTTGTCATTTTATTGATTTATGTCGATTTATTGCTGATTCCCCTATAAAAAAGATTACTGCCAACGCAATGTCTTCTGCTAATAATATTCATGATACAGTTAGTATTAGCATTGCTTTTGAAAATGGAAGTATTGCCTCCATTTCTTACTTTTCTAACGGAAGTAAAAAGTTAGCTAAAGAGTATTTAGAAGTTTTTTGTGGGGAACAATCCATTATTATTGATGATTTTAAAACTGCTACTATTTATGGAAAATCAAAGCATAAAACTAAGTTGGCTCAACAAGAAAAAGGACATCAGCAAGAAATAGCTGCTTTTATAGAAGCTGTTACACAAGGGAAACCGCTTCCTATATCTTTTGAAGAATGTTATGAAAGTACTAAAGCTACTTTTGAAGTAGTGGAACAATTGTAATGCTTAAGCTATGAAGGAGGCTAAAGAGAAACTAATCAATTACATCGAATCTCAAGCGTTTAAAGGTTACGACCCCTATGATACTTTAAATTCTCCTTTGCCTTTTCATTATTTAGGTAAGTGGGGACCTGTGTTAGCTATTCAGTTTCAAAAAAGAAATCCATTTAACATCAGAAAATTATTGGGGATTAAAAAAGAATATAACCCCAAAGCTATTGGTTTGTTGCTTCATTCGTATTCACTTCAATACCAAAAAGAACAAAATGAAGAATGCCTCAAAAAGATGCATTTCTTTTTTAATTGGTTGTTGGAAAATAGAAGCAAAGGGTATACAAGTTTTTGCTGGGGCTACAATTTTGATTGGGCTAGTCCAGTAAAATTTTTAGAAAAGTATTCTCCCACCATAGTGGTAAGTGGTTTTATTGCCAAAGGTATTTTTGAATATTTCTTAGCTACCAAAGACGAAAAAGCGAAAGAAGTATTAATTAGTATTGGTGAATTTGTAAAAAATGACTTAGTGTGGACGAGTACTCCCGAGGGAAAATGTGTGAGTTATAGTACAAAAACTACTGATTGTTGTTATAATGCCAGCATGTTAGGAGCAGAATTATTTGCCCGATTATATTTTTTGACACAAGAAGAAACTTATAAAACGTTGGCAGTAAGCTTAACCGATTTTACTGTAGCTCATCAACAGACAGATGGAAGTTGGAATTACAGTATTGATGTGGAGACAGGAAAAGAACGAAAACAAATAGACTTTCATCAAGGATATGTGTTAGATTCCATACATTATGTATTAAAATACACTGGAGAAAATCCTGTTTATCTTAAAGCTTTGAAAAAAGGAGCTACTTTTTATTTCGAAAAACAATTTTTACCCAACGGACAGTCTGTATATCGTTACCCAGATAAATACCCTGTTGAAATTCATAATCAAGCTCAGGGGATTATAACTCTTTTTCGTTTAGCGTATTTAGATGAGCAATATGCTCCTTTTGCCAAACAGGTAGCTGAATATACAATCGAAACCATGCAACATCCACAAAAAGGATATTTTTATTATAAAAAATACCCGTTATATACTATTAAAACACCATTTATGCGGTGGAGTCAAGCATGGATGTTGTTGGCGTTAACTGAGTTGAGTTCTTAACAATCATATTGTATTTTTCCTCTAAAAATCTTTCTTTTTTTCTCTGATAATTTTGTACTATTGTTGCACGCATGAAGTGTGATTCCTCAACATATTTATTTTATTTAGGTCATCCTGCTCATTATCATAATGTTTCGGTAGTAATGAAACAAATGCTTGCGGAAAACTGCCGTATAATTTTAGTAGCAAGAGCCAAAGATGTGTTGTTTGATTTGTTGGATAATTTGCCTTACAACATTATTTTTCTTCCTCCAAGAAAAGGTAAAGGGAAATTTTCTTTAGTAGTTGAGGTGCTTAAAAGACAACTGATTTTATTAAGAGTTTGTTTGAAATATCGTCCAAAAATGATGATAGGAACGGACATTGTAATCGCACACATCGGTAAATTATTGGGAATTCCATCTATCATTTTAAATGAAGATGATGCTGAAGAAGTACCTTATTTGGTGAAATATGGTTATAAATATGCAACAGCAGTTCTAGCTCCTGAATGTTGTAGTGTTCATCCTTACGAACATAAAAAAGTAGCTTATAACGGTTACCATGAATTAGCTTATTTACATCCCAATTATTTTACTCCCGATAAAAGTAAGATAGAACATTTATTTAAAAACAATCAATCCTATTTTATTTTACGTTTTGTGGAGCTTACTGCTCATCACGATAAAGGGAAAAAAGGGATTAACACTATGTTGGCTAAAAAATTAATTGAAAAGCTTAAACCGTACGGCAATATTTATATTACTTCCGAACGTCCTTTAGTAACAGAGTTGGAAGCTTACAGAGTTGCTGTTCATCCAAAAGAGATGCATCATGTATTAAGTTTTGCTACAATATTTATTGGAGACAGTCAAACCATGACAGCTGAAGCAGCAGTGTTAGGAACTCCTGCGATACGATTCAATGATTTTGTTGGAAAATTAAATTATTTGGAAGAGTTGGAACATAAATATCACTTAACTTTTGGGATAACCACCGATAAGGAAAATGCGTTACTTGATAAAGTGGATGAATTATTAAATATGGATAAGTTAAAACAAGTATTTGATGAACGTCAGAAAAAAATGCTTCATTCAACCATTGATGTCACTGCTTTTTGGAAAGATTATTTTATGAATTTTAGTAGTAAAAATTAAGATTGAACAAAACACTCATCATACAAGAACAAGGTGAAGCTGCTTATGAATTTATAAGCAATTATATGGATGTGCAGTCTGGCGAAACAGAGGTGTTAAAAACCATTAATGTATTCAATATTAAAAAAATTGAACCACCTAAAAAAGGTATTGTTAATCTTAATAAAATCAATGATATAAAAGATATTAATCAGTTTTTTAATGAAGTTCATCAAAAATTAGTTGATAATGGAATTTTTATTGGTTGTGTAGAAACAAAAGAGGAACGTAGAAAAAGGATTTATCGAAAATATCCTATTATTATTGCTCAGATTTACTATTTCTTCGATTTTATTTTTAAGCGGGTGTTTTCTAAACTTTTTTTTACCCGATGGTTTTACTTTTTTATTACAGCGGGCAGAAATCAAACTTTATCAAAAGCAGAGGCGTTAGGTAGAGTAGCTTATGCCGGTTTCGAAATTATGGAAGATAATGAAATCAACAATTTACATTATTTTGTAGTCAAAAAAAATGCTGATTTTGAACCTCGACCATTACCAAGATTTAGCTTGTTGTTTAAAATGCAACGAATTGGTAAAAACAATAAGCCCATAACAGTTTTTAAAATACGAACCATGCATCCTTATGCTGAATATTTACAAGACTATTTGTATAAAACGAATAAATTACAAAAAGGAGGGAAGTTTAAAAATGATTACCGAATTACCACTTGGGGAAGATTTTTTAGGAAGTTGTGGATAGATGAATTACCCATGGTGTATAATTTTATAAAAGGAGAAATAAAATTGGTGGGTGTTCGCCCATTAAGTGAACAATATTTAAACCTTTATACTGAAGAATTAAAAACATTAAGAAAAGAAGTGAAACCAGGACTTATTCCACCTTTTTATGTTGATTTACCTGAAACATTAGATGATATTATTTTATCTGAAATTAGATATATTAAAGCGTACAAACAACACCCATTTAAAACAGATGTGAGTTATTTTTATAAGGCAGTTTGTAACATTCTTTTTAAGAAAGTGAGGAGTAACTGAGTTAAAAAAATATAAAGAATAAGTATTTTTGAATTAAAATTATGAAGAGAATTTTAATATTTTGTTTGCTCTTTTTTATTGGATGGAGCGTATTGAAAAGTCAGGTGGTGTTGCAGCCTATTACTTCTAGTGTTTATGAATTTTTGGATGAGATGGCTCAAGAAAAAAAAATTGAGTTAAATTCAGCTGTAAAACCTTATTCACGTATGTTTATTGCTAAAAAATTGGAAGAAATTAATGAGCAAAAAACTGACTTAAATAAAAGACAACAAAAAGAATTAGCGTTTTACCTCAAAGATTTTAATAAAGAACTGATTGGTACGAAAGGCGAATTTGAAAAAAGAAAAGATCTATTCTATTATAATGATAGTTTATTTACTTTAACGGTAAATCCGATTCTAGGATTTAAGTATGCTACTAATGAAAATGGAGCTTACACACATCGTTGGAATGGAGGAGAATTGTATGGAAATATTGGAACTCATTTTGGTTTTTATGCTAGTTTGCGAGATAATGGCATTTCTGATATTTTAGCTGCTCCGGAGCATTTAACTACTACTCAAGGAGGAAATTTTAAGTATAATCAGGGACAAACTGGACAACGAAGCGATTATAGTGAAATGTTGGGTGGTGTTTTTTACTCGTGGAAATGGGGAAGGTTAGGAATTGTTAAAGACAACCATAATTGGGGAGATAATTATCATGGAGCTAATATCTTTTCAGGGAAAAACCCTTCTGTTGGATATGTAGATTTTAATATTAAACCTACTAAATGGTTTGAGCTAAATTATATTCACTCTTGGTTGGTTTCAGAAATTTTGGACAGTAACCGAATATTTTTAGTGAACAACCAAAAAAGAGAAGTTTATACCAACAAAAATTTAGCGGCTAATTTGTTTACTATTAAGCCATTTAAAAATTTCTTTATTTCATTGGGAAATTCAGTTGTTTATGCTGATGATGGTGTAAAACCATTTTATTTTATTCCATTTATGTTTTATAAATCGGTTGATCATACTTTTAATGGAGCAGGAAGTAATGCTGTAGGGCAAAATTCTCAGATGTTTTTTAATATCAGTTCAAGACAGATTAAGTACATACATTTATATACTACTGTTTTTTTAGATGAAATCAGTATTGGAAACATGTGGGATAAAAACAATCATACTAATCTTTTTAGTGCTAAATTGGGAATGAAAATCAACAATTTTCCAATAAGAAATACCTATTTAATTGCTGAATATACACGAACTAATCCATGGACTTATAGACATCAAATTGAATCGACTACTTATGCTTCTAATCAATATACATTAGGACATTATTTGGGTGAAAATGCTCAGGAAATATACTTGGAAGCAGGTTTAAAAGTGATTCGTGGATTAAAATTAGCATTAGCTTATACTCATGCACAAAAAGGCGATGCCCACGTTTTTGAGATTTTACATGGAAATAGTAATGTTACGGGGTTAAATTTTATGGAAAGAGTTGACTGGGAAAACCAAACCATTGAAGCCATTGCCAGTTACGAGGTAATTAATGACGGTTATATTTTTGCTCGAGTAGCTTTATCCAATATTAAAGGAAATGAATTCTATACTCCTGAATTGATGCGTGGAAAAACTACGACAATTACTGCAGGAATTAACTTTGGGTTTTAAAAGTTGAGGTTTTTTAAATTTTCAACTTTCTCCAATTGCCTTTTTTCAAATACCAAAGAGAGAAGATACCTAATAATCCAAAATAGATAAATTCCGAACACCAAACCACAGGTAAGGAAGCTTTAAATTCTATAGCAATAAAGTAGGCTGCCACTAAATAAATAGAGATGGTTGTCGCTTCAATTAAGAGAGATACTCTGGTGTTTCCTGTACCTGAAACGGCATTGAATAAGATAAAAGCAATGCAAAAGAAAAACATAGTTAAATTAATAACCCTTAATGTTGGAATGGAATCGTTTATTAGGGTTATATCCGGAGTATAAAACCCTATAATTTCCTTTCCTAAAAATATACTAAACATACCTATAACCATCGTTGAACCTAAACTTAACACCAAAACTCTTTTGATAAGTGTCATTACTTTATATTCTCTTTTTTGTCCGATAAGATTACTTACTAAAGTGTTGGTGGCAGAGCTAAATCCAAAAAGTGGAATCATAAGCACCATGTAAATACTTCGGATAATATGAGAAATGGCTAATTCTTTTTCTCCTAATTTTTCAATAATCATAAAGAATATAAACCAAGAACTAATTGCCAAAAAATTCTGAAGCATAATAGGGCTACCAACTTTTGTAGTTTTATTAATGATTTCCCAATTGATTTTTTTGAATTTAAATAGTTGGAATTGTTTTACAAAAGCATTTTTATGGGTATAAACTACTAAATAGCAAAAAGCTACCAATTCAGCTAAAACGGAAGCTATGGCCGCACCTTTTATTTCCATTCTTGGGAAACCGAAATTCCCAAATATTAGGGCATAATCGAAAAATACATTTACCAGCATCATAGCAATGGTGGTATGGATAAGTACTTTAGTGTTGGTTGTTCCTACATAAAAAGCTATAAAAACAAAATTTAGAAAATGAAAAAGTACCCCAAAAGAACGGTAATACAAAAATTCAACAGTAGCATTATAAATAGCAGAGGAGGAGGTTATGTTTTCTAATAAAACGGGAGCAATAAATTGAAGAAGTATAAAAACTAATAGAGAAATAAAAGAAAGTAAGTAGATGGTTTGATCGAAAATAGCTCCAATTTGAGCAAAATTCTTCTCACCATTTCTTCTGCCCATAATAATTTGGGCTCCTGTGCTTAACCCAACTCCGGTAAGAATTAAAACAAAGTAAAAAATTCCGGCATTGCCTGCAGCTCCAAGTGCAATGTGGTTTACTTGACCTAAAAAAATAGTGTCGGTAACGGTTATTACATTAAGCGCTACATTACTTAATATAATTGGAAGGGCAATTTTCCAAATACTTTTATAGTTAATATGAGCTTTCAAAAGTTATTGGTTTTGGAAAAAACTAAAATTAACATTGCCATATTTTCTGTGCTGAAAAAAATTGGGATGATTACTAAACTCCACAAATTTGTCATGTTCTAAGACTAACCAACCATCATTTTTTAGCCAGTTGTTTTTAAAGATTAAATCAGGTATTTCGGTTAATTCCTTTAGTTGATAGGGAGGATCGGCAAAAATAAAATCGAATTGATGTATAGATTTTTGTAAGAACCTAAATACATCTTGTTTTATCACTTGTATTTGTTTTAATTCAAGCTTAGTACTTGTTTCTTTTACAAAACGAACGCAGTGGTTGTTAGCATCAACACTAGTAATGTTTTTAGCTCCTCGTGAGGCAAACTCTAGGGAAATATTTCCTGTACCACAAAATAAATCCAACACTGTTAAATCATCAATATCAAAATTATTTTCAATGATATTAAACAAGCCTTCTTTAGCAAAGTCGGTAGTTGGTCTAACCGGTAGTTGCTTAGGGGCTGAAATGGTTTTCCCTTTATATTTTCCGCTAATTATTCGCACAAGTATTGTTGAAAAATGGAGTAATAATAGGTTGGTGAAATTTCATCGAAAATATAACTCAATTTTAAGGATGAGTTAGCAAGTAAATCGTTTTTTTCTAAAAATGAAACTTCATTAATATAAGTATTAAGTAAAGTATAAATGGTAGAGTTTTTTTCCACTTCGCCTAATAAACGAATGTGTACTTTTTTATTGTCAATTTTTTGTTGTTCTAATACAAATAGCAAGTAGTAAATAAAGTCTTCACTGGTTTGGTAATCAAATGAATTGTAAAGTGCTAGTTGTTGATTTTTTATAATTATAATTTGGAAGGAATTGGGCAACACATGCACATCAATTAAAGATAAAGCATTGGTGTTTTTTGCGTACAGCAAAGCAGCAGCTATTAGTGGTGTTGAGAAGTGAAAGAAATGTTTGTTTTTCACATTGTCAAAACAGGAAATAATAAAGTCGGGAATGGCATAAATATTATTTGCCGGAAGATTTAAAAATTTATCGAAATAATAATTGTCCGTTTCGTTGGGTGTAAAATTATATTGATGGTAAATGGCTAATTCATCTTTGTTAAAAAGAGCATTAGGCATTATGGTAGCTCTATTATTTACAAAAATGATATGTGTTGATGAGAAGTTGGCGTTTACCCAAGTATCTTCTTTAATAAAAAGCTGAATTTTTTCTGTTAAAGCATGGTCGGTATAAATATCATTTAATACGTAAACTTTTAGAGCAATAAAGGTAGATGTGGAGCTATCTAAAACCAACAATTTAATATCGGCTTTACTTATCTGAACATATAATTTATAACCGACTATTTTAGCATCAGTAAAAGATTTGTCAATTAAATTTATGTTAGCTACGAGCTTCAATGTATATGAATGTATTAAAATAAAAAATGAGCTTGACTTAAACCAAACTCATTTCTACAATTATTTAGAAAGGAAACGTTATTTCCAGTTTCCGTTTGTTGTTGGTTCTTCCATAGATCCTACAGCAATATAAGCATCTAAATCTACTCCTTCGTTTTTAAGGTCTAAGCCATTGTAAACATTTTTGTAAGGTGTTTTAACTTCAAAAACTTTTACCATTACTTTACCTTTTTCAATTTCTCCTGAAGCTATTTCAAATTCTACACCATCAGAAAAAGGTACAATGTTCATGTCTTTAACAACTTTGTCAAAGTTTTCTTTAAATAATTCTTCTCTAACAGGAACTTTGGTAGTATCTCTAATAATTATACCTAATTCTAAAGCCCTTGCTTCTTGTCCGATTAAACTGTCAGGAACTTCACCTTCAGAATAGACAAGTACAATAGAGTCATTTTTTAAAAAATCAAGTAATTTGTTAAAGTTTTCAGCATATTCACCTTTAATTTTTTTGTATTCTATTTGAGCATCTCTAATATTTTCTAAACGCTCTTGAACTACTTTGTTTCTCTTTTTAATTTCTTTTTCTAACTCAATTTTACTTTGAATAGAATCATAGTTCATGTATGCTGTTACAGCAATTAATGTTACAAAAACTATTTTCACAATGTTTAGTAACACAGGAGACAACCCTACTAAAACATATTTAGATAAAAAATATAAAGCAACACCTGCTAAGATAATAATTATAAGTAATCCCATAGTTAATTATTTAAACGAATTTTGAAAACAAAACTACTATTTTTTTTATTGAATAAGTAACTGCGAATTTAAAATTAATATTGTAGTAATATTGTTTTTTTACTAAGAAGTTGTTTAAAGTTTAATTATGCATAATCAGTTTTATCAATTATTACTTCAACATTTTGGGTTTAAACCAACTCAAAAACAGCAGAAAGTATTAGGTGCATTAACGGATTTTGTTTTTCATCAACAAAAAAGAAGTTTGTTTGTGCTTAAAGGTTATGCAGGCACAGGAAAGACTTCTATTGTTGGAGCTTTGGTAAAAACTTTGCCTAATTTTAATTTTGAATCGTTGTTGCTAGCACCAACAGGGAGAGCAGCCAAAGTATTAGCTAATTATTCCCAAAAACCAGCTTTTACCATTCATAAAATGATTTACCAATTAAAAAGTGGGGGAGATGGTTATGCTCGTTTTAGTATAAAACAAAATAAATTTCAGAACACTATTTTTTTGGTTGATGAAGCTTCTATGATTAGTGATGTGGGAAGTTTAATTAATAGCAGTTGGGGAAACCAAAAAGGCTTGTTAGATGATTTGTTGGAATATGTTTATAGTGGCATCAATTGTAAATTGATTTTTATTGGAGATACTGCTCAATTACCACCTGTCGGTGTGGAAGAAAGTCCTGCTTTAGATGAAGATTTGCTACATAAAAATTATTATTTATATCCAGAATTTTATGAGTTAGATGAAGTGGTAAGACAAGCTCAGGACAGTGAAATTTTATCCTTAGCAACTTTTATAAGGGCAAAAATCAATAGTAAAAAAGTGGAACTGCCTATGTTTCCTGAATTGGCGGATACTATAGACGTAAAGTGTATTACTGGTTTGGAGTTAGAAGATGAGTTAAATGATGCTTACGGCAAGTTTGGAGATGAAAATGTGATGGTCGTTTGCCGAAGTAACAAAAGAGCTAATTTGTTTAACTTGCAAATTAGAGCAAGAATAAAATGGTTAGAAGAAGAAATTGCCACAGGCGATTACATGATGGTGGTTAAGAATAATTATTTTTGGTTGGATGATGCTTCAAAAGCAGGTTTTATAGCTAATGGAGATATAGTTGAAATTTTAAAAATTAGAGGTTTTGAAGAAAAACATGGTTTTAGGTTTGCCAATATTACCATACGCATGGTGGATTATCCTAATGAACCGGATTTAGAAATTAAAATTCTGATGGACAGTATTCTTTCTGATGCTTCATCATTGCCTCCAGCTAGATTTAGGGAGTTGTATGATGCCATTTCGGAAGAGTATGGATACGAACCTAACAGGAAAAAACGTAATGAATTAATTCGTAAAGATGCCTACTATCAGGCTTTACAAGTAAAGTTTGCTTATGCTATTACTTGCCATAAATCTCAAGGCGGACAATGGGATGCTATTTTTGTTGAGCAAGGTTATCTAACCGAAGAAATGATAAATGTAGAATATTTGCGATGGCTTTATACAGCCATTACCAGAGCTAAAAAGCAATTGTATTTGGTCAATTTTAATCTTGCCTTTTTTGAAGGAGTAGAAAATTGATTTTATTTCAATTTTTTAGTTTTTAAACGTATAGAATTTCCAACAACAATTACATCTGAGAAAGCCATTGCTAAAGCCGCTACCATAGGGTTTAAAAAACCAAATGCAGCAATAGGTATTGCTAATATATTATAGAAAAATGCCCAGAATAAATTTTGCTTAATGGTGATTAAGGTGTGTTTACTTATTAAATACGCTTCATATACCTGAGATAAGTCTTTATCATTAAGTAAAACAATTTGTGCAGAATGCACTGCTACTTGCGTAGCTTTACTCATAGAAATCCCTACAGCAGCTTTTGTAAGTGCAGGAGCATCATTTATTCCATCACCCACCATTACCGTTGGTGATTGTTTTTCTAATTCATCAATTTTTGCTAATTTTTGCTCAGGAAGCTGTTCGCCATAAACAGTTTTAATATTCACTTTGGTAGCTAAATCTTCACATTTTTCTTGCACATCTCCACTTAATAAAATCGTATTTAATCCTTGTTTATTCAGCAAGGAAATGGTTTCTGGAACATGTTGTTTCAATTCATCTTCAATATCAATTCCGGCAATAAGTTCCTTGTTTTTAAAAATGAAAATAGCGTGTTGTTTGTCTTTAGTTTGTGTCTCATTAATTCTAAACGAACCTACTTGGTAGTGGTTATTTTCTTTATCAAAAACTTCTAAACCTACGCCTTTTATTTCATTTATAGTAGGAAAATCAATAAGTGTAGCATCTGGTTTTAGATAAGCTACAATAGATTGTGCAATTGGATGTGAAGAATGTTGTTCGATGCTAAAAAGTATGTTTTTAAGTTCTTGTTCTTCAATAGAAGCGTACAGTTTGGTTCTTTTTATGGAAAATTTTCCTGTAGTAAGCGTTCCTGTTTTGTCAAACACCATATTTTTAGCATTGGCAAATAATTCTAAGGTGCTTCCTCCTTTAATTAAAATTCCTTTTTTTGCCGCTCTTCCTATTCCTACCATTACTGCTGTTGGTGTTGCTAAACCCATGGCACAAGGACAAGAAATTACTAATACAGCTATACTTTGCATTAACGCTTGTTGCGTATTTATATCAAAACCAAAATGAGCAATTAAAAAAGTTAGTAATGCAATAACTAATACTACAGGAACAAATATAGCACTGATTTTATCTCCCAATCGTTGAATATTTGGTTGATTTTGTTGAGCATTTTTTACCATTTCAATAATTTTTGAAAGGACCGTTTCGCTACCCACTTTTTCAGCTTTAAACTGCATGCTTCCATCCATCATTACTGTTCCACCAATTACTTTTGAGCCAATTTCTTTTTCAACAGGAGTACTTTCTCCGGAAATCATTGATTCATTAATTGTAGCACTACCCTTAATAATTTCTCCATCAACAGCTATTTTATCTCCGCTGTTTACCTGAATAATATCTCCTACATTAATTTCATCATAACTAACAACAGTCGTAGAACCATCGGACATTATTTTTTTTGCTTCGCTTTGTTGTATCTGACTTAGTTCTTTTATGGCGGTGGTGGTCTGATTTACTGAACGATGTTCTAATACATTTCCCAATAATACTAAGGTGATAATCGTTGCAGCAGTTTCAAAAAACAAATAATTATGTGCTTCGTGCGTACCATAGTAGAGGTAAATTCCAACAATGCTATAAATAAAAGCGGCCGTTGAACCTATGGTAATTAACACGTCCATATTAGGAATGCCTGTTTTTAGTGAACCCCAAGCACTTTTTCCAAAATGAAATAGTCCTATTCCGAAAACAGGAATACACAATGCTAATTGCACCCAACCATCATTTAAAATATTGTCGTGAGGCATAAACATGTGTAAAAACAGAGGAATGGTAAAAATTAACGAAATGTAGAATTTTTTCTCAATGGATGATAATCCTTTTTCTTCTTTAGGTGCGTCAATTACTTTATAACCTAATTGGTTGATGCTGTCAATAATTTCTTGAGTATTGAGTTTGGCATTACTATCATAGGTTACTTCGCCTGTTGAGAAGCTTACATTTACGTTTTCTAATCCTTTTTTAACCAACTGTTTTTTAATGCCTAATGCACAATTGGCACAGGTCATTCCTTCCACATTTAGGGTAATATTTTTTTTATCGCTCATCAATTACAAAGTTAAGAAAAAGCGGTGCAGCTATATTTTTTTAGCTTGAAAATAAAAAATAGTGGTGGAATTATTTTGTATAAAAAAAAAAGTATATTTGCCCTCTCAAAATGGTGGATGTAGCTCAGCTGGTTAGAGCATCGGTTTGTGGTACCGAGGGTCGTGGGTTCGAGCCCCATCTTCCACCCATTTTAAAGCTGTCTTTTGACAGCTTTTTTTGTTTTATGAGTTATTATGTTTACATATTATATTCAAAAGTTTTAGATAAATATTACATTGGTCAAACTAATGATGTAGGTAAAAGATTAGAGCGACATAATAAAGGATATGAAAAATTTACTAGTCGGGGAATACCATGGGAATTGAAGGGGTTTAAGGAGTTTGAAACAAGAAAAGAAGCAATAAAGGAGGAGAAGCGAATAAAAAATTTTAAAAGCAGAAAAAGAATTGAAGAATGGTTGAGGGTCGTGGGTGCCGAAAAATAGAAATTTATAATTTCTAAATTTTTCGAGCATCCTCGTAACAAAAAGAAATTGAAAATTTCTGTTGTTACGGGATTCGAGCCCCATCTTCCACCCATTTTAAAGCTGCTCGAAAAGCAGCTTTTTTTATTTTCTATACTTCATCAACAAATTGGGATAATCTGAAATAATACCATCAACACCTCTTTCAATAAGTTTTTGAATAGTTTCTTCGTTGTTTACTGTCCAAACGTGTAGTTCTTTACCGAAATCGTGTACTTTTTCTATAATGGCTTTGGTAGCATAGTCGTGTTTTACGATTACTTCATCTACAAAAGCATATTTTTTTAAGGGTCTAATATTTAGTCCTTTATCAAAAGAGAGTGGGAGGTGAGCATGTTTTCCAACGAATAATTTGCCTAATCTAATACTGTTATCTAATTTGTTAATCCTGAAAAGAGCTCTGTCATTAAAAGAAATTACTTTGCACCAATCTTTAGCATTTTTATTTTTAATGATGTTGATAATGTGTCTTTCAATATTAGGATAATACATGTAACTGTATTTGGTTTCAATAAGCAACTCTACTTTTCCATCTATTAAATCAATTACTTGTTCTAAAGTAGGTACTTTTTCGTTGATATAAAATTTATTGAACTTGTATCCGGCACTAAATTGAAAAATTTCATCATAGGTAAGGTTTTTCACAAAACCATGACCTGTTGTTGTTCTTCTAAGTGTTCTATCGTGCAATACAATAATTTTATTGTCTTTAGTTTGTTGAACATCAATTTCTATTCTGTCAACTCCTAGTTCTATTGCTAATTGAATAGAAGCTAACGTGTTTTCAGGAGCTAATCCTGCTGCACCTCTATGGCCGGTAATAATAATTTTTTTGTTTTCCAAAATAAATGGCTTAAGCTAAAATAGGTTCTGAATAATCATTCAGTTCGTTGTATACGCTATCCCTTTCAATAGGTTTTCTGCCAACTTCTTTAATAAGATGAATCATTTGTTCGGAAGTCATTGTTGGTTTTTGCTCTTCGGCACCAGCCATAGTATATATTTTTGTAGAGTCATCTACTGTTCCATCAATGTCGTTTACTCCAAAAGAAAGTAATAATTGGGTAGTTTTTCTGCCAATCATTGGCCAATAAGCCTTTAAATGATTGAAATTGTCAAGGAAAATTCTGCCCATAGCATAAACTTTTAAATCTTCTATGATACTTACTTCCTCAATATTAGACATTTGATTGTTTTTGTTTCTGAATTTTAACGGAATAAAAGCATTGAAACCACCTGTTTTATCTTGAAGATTTCTTAATCTGTTCATATGATCGATAAGGTGTTCGTATTTTTCTAAATGTCCGTAAAGCATTGTTGCATTAGAGGGCATCCCAACTTTATGAGCAGCTTCGTGCATTTGTAACCATTGTTCTGAAGTACATTTATCTTTACAAATTTGCGCTCTAATATCTTCATCAAAAATTTCTGCTCCACCACCAGGTAAAGAGCCTTGTCCGGCATTTTTTAATATTTTCAAGCCCTCTTCATAACTTACTTTTGCTTTTTTACACATATAATCTAACTCAACAGCAGTAAAAGCTTTAACATGAATATCAGGGCGAATACGTTTAATATTTTCAATTAAATTTTTAAAGTAAGCTAATCCCATTTTTGGATGGACACCTCCAACAATATGTACTTCGGTAATATCTTTACCATCATAATTTCTAATGGAGTCATAAATATCTTCTTCAGAAAGCTCCCAAGCATCATATTCATCTTTTTCTCTTAAAAAGCGAGAGTAAGAGCAGAATTTACAATCGAAAACACAAATATTAGTGGGTTCTATATGGAAGTTTTTATTGAAATAGGTTTTATTCCCATGTCTTTTTTCTCTAATGTAGTTGGCAAGTGTTCCTAAATGGCTAAGTTCAGCGTTGTAGAATAAGTATGTTCCTTCTTCCGGTGTAATTCTTTCTTCGTTTAATACCTTATTGTAAATGCTGTTAAGCTTATTATCTGTAACAGTTGTTTTAAGCAATGTCTTAATGGTAGTATTGTCCATATATGGTGAAATTTTTAACAAAGGTAAGCATAAGATAAAAAAAGAGCCTCAAAAAAATGAGGCTCCTTAAAAAAATTAATAATAATTAACTCGCTACTTAGCAATCAATACTTTTTTAGTGGTGATGTTGTTATCGGATTTAATATTTATAAAATAAATACCATTAGGTTGATTATCTATGTTGATAGTAAAAAATTGAGTATTTAGTGGGTTACCACTTGTGTAAATTAACTCTCCAACAAGATTATAAATTTCAATAGTAGTCTCTTTTTTCTCTGTTAGAGCAATATTTAGTGTTCCATTTGAAGGGTTTGGGAAAACTAAAATTTCATCAAGATCACCTAAGATTTCTTTTTCACCAGTTGTTGCACTATTACATATTACCGGAATAACAGCACCACTATGGTCTAAGCTATAAGTAGCTAAATCAACCCATCCACCAGTCTCCTTTGCCCATACAGTATTTGTTCCTGTAGGAGCAGCCATTAAGGCAACGGTATCGCCATTATTTAGTGTTGTATGGTCATGACCTACAAAGAAGTTTCCATTTAAAGATGCTGCTGTAGGAAGTGTCCATAATGTAGGGGTTCCACCATTTCCTAATTGAGAAATTTGAACGGTTTGTTGAGCCAAAACACTACCTGGAGCACCAGCATTTACTCCCCAAACTTTTAGGTTAACATTACCAGTTCCTGAAGTACTAAAATAGTAAATAACATCTGTTAAGAAAGTTCCTGAACCAGTATAAGGTATTTTATCCGCCCATCCATTGTCATTATAACAATTTTGACCTAAAATGTAACCTGATGGAAGTGAACCGTTACAATCTGGTCCCCAAGTGTATGCTCCTGTTTGACCACCATGCTGTCCAAGATCCCAAGTTGCAGCAGTAGAATCACAAACTTGACTACCAGCAGTTAAAACAGTTATGTAGGCATTTTTTGTTTCGGTATCATTACTAGTTCCATCCCCAACAGTTAATGAAACTGTGTAAGTTCCAGCATTATTGTATGTAATAGAGGGAGGAGTGGCAGCTGTTGAGGTTGATGGACTAACGCCTCCTTGAGAAGTTACATCAAAATTCCAAGAGTTAGATGTAATTGGATTCGGACCTGTAGAAGTATTGGTAAAAGTAATTGATTGCCCTGCTGTAATGGTAGTAGCAGATGCAACAAAATTAGCGTTTAATGGAGCTACTCCACAAACATTTGAAGTGAGTAAAGAACCTCTTCTTGGAGAGTTTTGTAGCACTATATCCATTCTTGCTTTTTGACCAGCAGTAAACATATACATACAAGCATCTGGTACGTAATCCATATAGTTCATAAACATTTCACCAGTAGTATTTCCAGAGCAAGCTCCAACATTATAAGGATGAGTTCTACAGTTATAGTTTGCTGTTTGTTGAGTAGGGGTGTCATTACAAAAATCTGATGCACAAGTACCATCACCCCATATATGACGCAAACCTAACCAATGACCAATTTCGTGTGTTGCAGTTCTTCCTTTGTTATAAGGAGAGCTAACCGCACCTGTTGTTCCAAAAGCATTGTAAAGAATAACTACCCCATCAGTATTAGCAGAACCACCATTGGTTGGCATACCTCCTAAACCTGAAGAAGAAGGGAATTGAGCATATCCTAACACGCCTCCCTGAATATTAGCTACCCAAATATTAAAATATTTAGTAGGATCCCAAATTGTTTGTGGTTTCCATGTTCCATCTATTTGATTTGTAGTTAGTGATGTAGTTCCTACATTTACTCTATTAACACCATTTGTAGGTTGGTTGTTAGGATCAATTTGAGCCAAACAAAATTCTATATCACAGTTACCAATAACTGATTGAAAAGTAGAAGGAACATTAGAAATATCTGTATTTGATGCAGAAAAATCTTGATTCAATGCAGTTATTTGTGATTGAATTTGAGTCATACTAATATTTTGAGTTGAGTTTCCATATAATACATGAACTACTACTGGAATTTTTCTAGATGCTTTATTGTTAGCATTGTCTTGAGCATAAGTTTTTAATTTTTCCTCCATCCAAGTTTCAAAATCTGCTACAGATTCCATTGAAGGATTTGCTTGTTGATGAAGTTGATGCATTTCATCCGAAAAACATCTAATATGCCCACTTGGAGTTTTTGGTGCATCTTGAAGTAATTGCTGAGAAAGATTATTATCTAACTGAATAGTAGTTTTTGTTTTGGCAGTTTCAATTTTGGTTCCACTAATTTGACCATTTAAAAAAACGGTAAATAGTATTGAAAATAAGCTTAATAATGTAATTTTTTTCATAAAAGTTCTAGTTTAATTAATGCTTTCCAAATTTACGGATATAATATTATTTTGAAAACAATAGTTTGTTTAATTATTAGATTCCTAAGATAAAAAAATCTCGAAGCAACCTTTTATAAATCTTTTTCGTCTTTAATTCTGTTAAGGAGATAAATTTTTAAAAGTTAATTAGATAGGTAGTTAAATCATGAAAAATCTCCTCCCTTTGAATTAAAGTCCCTTAAAAATCATTTAAGGGACTTTTTTATGGAAAAATTTTATCTGGGTTAAGGATATTATTTGGATCAAAGATAGATTTTATTTGTTTTTGTAGTGATAAGGTTTTTTCATCAAAAGGAATATTCATATATGATTTCTGAACATAGCCAATACCATGTTCTCCGGAAATAGTACCTTTTAATTGTACACAAAGCTGAAAAATTTCTGTAATTCCTTTCGGCAATTCATTATTCCACGCTTCATCACTCATGTCTTCTTTAATGATGTTTACATGCAAATTTCCGTCTCCGGCATGTCCGTAGCAAACGGATTTAAACCCATATTTTTTTCCTATTTCTTTTACGCCTTTTAGTAGTTTCGGTAATTCTGCTCTAGGTACTACGGTATCTTCTTCTTTATAGATGGACTGACTTTTTACTGCTTCACCTACCACTCTTCTAATTTTCCAAAGTTTTTCCTTTTGAGTGGCATCATCGGCAAAAAGTATTTCTCCGGTTTTAAAACTCTCTAATACCTGATAAATGAGTTCACAGTCTTTATACAAAATATCCATATCATTTCCATCTACTTCAATAAGTAAATGAGCTTCAATTCCATCTTCAATATTGATGGCAGTATCGTTTATAAATTTCTTCCCCCATACAATAGCATCTCTTTCCATTAATTCCATTGCTGAAGGAGTTATACCTACATTAAAAATTGCTGCGACAGCACTACAGGCTTCTTCAGCTGAAACAAAAGGAACAAGCATTAATAAGTCTTGCTTTGGGTGTGGAATAAGCTTAAAAACAGCTTTAGTAATGATGCCTAATGTACCTTCGCTACCTATTAATAATTGTGTGAGGTTATAACCTGTAGAATTTTTTAGCACATTAGCTCCCGTCCATATTATTTCACCTGTGGGAAGCACCACTTCTAAATTTAATACATAATCTTTGGTAACACCATATTTTACAGCTTTTGGTCCACCGGAATTTTCTGCCAAATTTCCACCTATAAAACAACTGCCTTTACTGGCAGGGTCAGGAGGATAAAAAAGTCCTTTAGTTTTTACCGCTTCTTGAAATTCTTGAGTGATAACTCCTGGTTCAATGGTAGCTTGTAAATTTCTTTCATCAATTTCAATAATGCTATTAAAACGTTCCATTGAAAGTAAAATACCTTTATTGATAGGTAAAGCTCCACCACTCAAACCAGTTCCGGCTCCTCTAGGAGTTAGTGGAATTAAATACTTATTACATAATTTCACAATGGAACTTATTTCTGTTGCTGTTCTTGGCTTAACAATTACTTCAGGGAAAAACTTCAAATCTTCCGTTTCATCATGACTGTATTTACTTAAATTTTCATTATCCCATAAAACAAAATTATCGCCAATTAATGCTTGTAATTGTTGAATAATAGGAGGTGTTACTTTTCCATAAACAGACATCTTGAACTATTTTTTTAAGGGGTTATTTAAAATCTAAAAATAATTAAAATTAGAGAAAATACAGCCATTTTTTCTATATTTGCAGTCTATTAGGCCTCGTGGCGCAACTGAATAGCGCATCTGATTACGGCTCAGAAGGTTACAGGTTTGAATCCTGTCGAGGTCACTAAAAGCTCTGAAATTTTCAGGGCTTTTTTATTGTTATATCATGGCCACATTTAAAATGTCCTTCGGGACATTCAATTTTCCCATGCAAGCCACAAGGACGGCAATTAAGTTTTTCTGTTACTTCAATGGTTTTAGCATTTTTAGCTAAAGGACCAAATCCAAATGCAGGAATAGTAGAACAGAAAAAAGCAGTAGTAGAAGCATTCATAGCTGAAGCGATATGCAATGGAGCAGAATCATTTACATAATTCATTTGTGCTGTTTGCATCAGTGCTGCTGATTCTAGTAAGGAAAGTTTTCCTGCTAAATTCACTACTTTATTATTTTTACCCAATGTTTTTATTTCATCGCAAGCTGCAGCATCAGCAGGACTTCCCAATAAATAAATTTGGTAGTTATCAGATATGCTATTGATTAATTCAGCCCATTTTTCCTTTGGTAATTGTTTTGTAAACCAAACGGAAGTTGGTGCCATACAAACATACTTTTCTTTTTTATAAGTCTCTACCGTCAAATAATCGTTGTTGCTTGGATAAAGCTTAGGCATGGCGGGAGTATTATCTGTAAAAGCTTTTATCAATTGATGATTACGCTCAATTTCATGCGTGCCATCACCAATTTTATGTGGAAACTTTTGATTAAAAGAAAAAGACAAGGGATTTTTAGCAAACCCAATTTTAAGCTTAGCTCCCGAAAAAGCAGTAATTAATCCACTTGAAGCAAATCGTTGCAAATTAATAACCACATCGTATTTGTGTTGATGAACCTGTTTGGTTATTCTTTTCAGGCTATCGTATTTTTTATTGTGTTTGTTCCAAATAATTATTTCGTTTATGATAGGATGATTTTCGAGCAAACTTTCATTGCCTTTACGCAATAAAAAGTCTATTTGACTATCAGGCAAAGCTTTGTGTAATTTTTCCACTATGGAAGTAGCTAGAATAACATCTCCAATATAGGCGGTTTGTATGATTAAAAACTTTTTCAAAATATCAATACTTAAACTGCTACATCATATTCTCTTAAGGCATTGTTGAGAGATGTTTTTAAATCAGTACTAGCTTTTCTTTTTCCTATAATTAAGGCACAAGGTACATTAAATTTTCCCGCAGGAAATTCTTTGGTATAAGAACCCGGAATTACCACGGCTCTTTCAGGTACTTCGCCTTTATATTCGATAGGTGTGTCTCCACTCACATCAATAATTTTTGTTGATTTTGTAAGTACCACATTAGCCCCTAAAACAGCTTCTTTTCTTACTCTTACACCTTCTACCACTATACATCTGGATCCTATAAAACAACCATTTTCTATTACTACCGGAGCAGCTTGTAAAGGTTCTAAAACACCGCCAATACCAACCCCACCACTTAAATGAACATCTTTACCAATTTGAGCACAAGATCCAACAGTAGCCCATGTGTCCACCATTGTTCCGCTATCCACAAAAGCACCAATATTTACATAAGAGGGCATCATAATTACGCCTTTGGCTAAAAAAGCTCCATAACGAGCAACAGCATGAGGAACTACACGAACTCCCAACGCTTCATAGTTCTTTTTCAACTCCATTTTATCATGAAATTCAAATGGACCAACTTCAATGGTTTTCATTTGTTGGATAGGAAAATAAAGTACTACTGCTTTCTTAACCCATTCATTTACTTGCCAATCACTACCTTTTGGTTCGGCAACTCTTAATGTTCCTTTATCCAAATGTTCAATTACTTGTCGGATAGCATTTTTGGTAACTTCATCTTTCAATAAATCTCTATTTTCCCAAGCCGCTTCTATTTGTTGTTGTAATTCTTTCATTGTTTTTTAGTATTTATAATCAATTCATTCAGTTTTTGAGTTGTACCTTCCCAAGTGTAATTCTTTTTCACAAAATCATATCCTGATGTTGCAATGTTATTATATAAAGTTTTATTTTCCAACAAAGATATAATATGTTCGTAATATTCTTCAGGCTGATTGCCAATTAATATGGAGTTTTGATGTTCAGCCCCTAAAGCATTATTCGCCAGTTGAGAAGTTACACAAGGCAGTTTCATAGCCATAGCTTCTAATAATTTATTTTGTAAGCCTGTACCAATTTGCATTGGAGCTATAAATATTTTAGCTGCTGTATAATAAGTGGTAATATCTTTTACCCAACCTGTTATTTCAACATTTTTAGAAGCTAATTGTAATACCTTTTTATCGGGTTCAGCACCGGCAATTACTAATTTTACATCAGGATATTTTTTCCAAACTAATGGCATGACTTCATTTACCAAATAAATTACGCTATCAATATTGGGTGGATACGCCATGTTTCCTGTAAATATGAGGTCGTATTTTTTTTCGGAATTTTCTTGAAACTTAAACATTTCATAATCTACACCATTAGGAATTATTTGAATGGTATCGTTTTTTATGTGTACAATTAAGTTTTTATCTTGTTCAGAAATTATTGTAAGATTGTCAAAAGCGTCAAAAATTTGGTGCTCGTAACGTTTTAATCTAATAGTTTCGGTAGTTAAAAACCATTTAATGTAAAAAGGTGATTGTGCTATTCTTCTTTCCATTCCACGAGCCAAGGCATCCATATAATCTAACGTTTTTGGAATGGGAATATTTTTAATGTATTCGGCAACTCGAATTAACTGACAATAAATATGGTCTGGCTGATGTTCCTGAATAAGTTTTAGTATCTTTTTTTGAGCCGATTTGTTGTAAAAATAAACTACTTGTAAGGATTTGTCGGTAAATAACAATTGCCAAAATAAGTTCCAATAAATCTTCCATTTAGGAAGTCTGATGACATGAATTGACTTACAATATTCCTGTAATTTATCTATAGATGCTTGCTCCACTTTTTGATCGGATAAAGCACATAAAGTTATTTCGTGGTGTTTGGATAATTCTTTTATTTGATGAAAAGCACGCAGCTTATCTCCTTTTTCTAGAGGATATGGAAAGCGAGAAAGTAGTACAAATAGTTTCATTATTCGGCTATAAAATTAATTAATTGCTTTACAATAACGGTATTATTATACTGTTCTTCAATCGTTTTTCTTGCTTTTTGTCCGATGCTAGTGACAACTTCAGGGTGTTGTAAACACATTAAAATGGCTTCTTTAAATTCGTTGGCAGTATTAGAAATAATGCCATTTTTATTATGCTGCACAGCAATTCCTTCAAATGCAACGGATGTTCCAATCACCAATTTCCCCATTGCCATTGCTTCAATAATTTTTATTCGCATACCGCTTCCAGAAAACAAAGGAACAACCATAATGTTATTTTTATTGATAAAATCATTGGCATTCTCCACTTCCCCTTCATTAACAACTCCTTTTGTTGATGCGGCTAAGTTGATAATATCTTCGGACATGTTTTTCCCAGCAATATGAAATGTAGCGGTTGGTTCTTTGGCAATAATTGCCGACCAAACTTCATTCAAAAACCATTTTATGGCTTCTTGATTAGGCATCCAATCCATACTTCCAATATGAAAAAGTTTTTTTTCTTGTAGAATTTTTTTTAGCTGATAATCATGAAGATTGATGCCAAAAGGTATAGTTGTTATTGCTTTTTTGCAACCTAATGCTATTAATTGCTCTTCATCTTTCTTAGTAATGGCGGCAATTCCATCTACTAAATTGAGAATGGATTGTTCGTATTTTTTGAGGCGTTTGGCTAAAAAATGCAAGTACTTTTTTTTGATGGCATTGTTTTCCTGATTGCCTGTTCGCTGCCAAATTTCAAACTCAATATTGTGCGAACGATAAATAATTTTGGTATTGCTACTTTTGCGAATAGCAGCAATATAAGGTGTGGTATAAAGGCTTTCTAATAAAATGATATCAAATTTTTCTTTTTGAAGTGTTGCAGTTATCAACTCTTCAAAATTTTTATTGTAAAAACGACTGATATTGTAGGATTTGTTACTGAACAGATTAGCTAAAGCTGATTTTTTCTTAATAGCAGTATCTATAAAAGCGTGTTCTATGTTGGTTTGCTCTAGATAAGCTGTTGGAAAAAGTTCGGGTTGATAAGGGTGTTTTTGTGTGGCAATGGTTAAGATTTTAACGGAAATATTGTTAGCTAAAAACCCTTCTGTTAAAGCATGCATAGCCTTGCATCCGCCATCAAGAGCAGGGAGTGGAGGTTTATGACATATTTGAAGGATTTTCATTTATTTTCTTCTTTTGAAACATAGTCTGTTTTGATAATTCTAAAAATAACATATCTGTTGTCTTCTTCTTTTTCATTTTCTCCAATACCGCCATCTTTAAAAACCAACCTGTCTTTTTCTATTCCTTGGGCAACTAATTCGTTTATTATTTTTTCTGCTCTTTTTTTTGATAGGTTAGCTAATTCTTTTTTTGATTGATATGCTATACATTCAACAACTAAAGTTGGGTTTTCATTCATTATGCTAACCATGAGAGAAAATGAGTCATTTTCATTTGGTAGTGCTATCAAATTTGTTGTATTATTATGAAAAAGTAACTTCGGTAGTTCAATAAAACAAATAAATGCTTCAGTGAGATAATATTTTCTAAGGTAACTGTTTCGGATACCATTGCCAATAATTGAAATTGTATCAGTTTTATTTGAGAAATCTTTTTTGTTTATAGTATAAGAATAAGTTACTTGAGTATTTAGAGGTGTATAAGCAATGCCAATGCTATCAGTAAAAAAAATTCTTTTACTTCCATCAGTTCCAATTATTGATATTTCAGCCTCATTTAAAGGATTTAAAGTTGCTTCATTAAATATTTGCACCTCCAACATTACCGTTTCCGAAGAATCAATAACCTCTTGTCCTTTTGTGATAAAAGTGAAGTTTAGCAATAATATGAAAAATAGATACCTCATTAACTAAACTCTTTTTTCTTTCGTTTAAAGATATTTTTCATAAACCCTCTATAAGCATCAATATTAAACAAAGCAGAATCTGTGGTGGCTTTGTAAGTAAAGAAATAACCTAATGGAAACAATACAAATGTTGAAATCCACATGCCAAACCAAGGCGAAATAATTAGTTCTTTCGCCATTTTTTCTCCAGTAATAGAGATGATATAGTAAATTAAAAAGAAAATGATGGAAATTACCACGGGCATTCCTAGTCCTCCTTTTCTAACAATGGCACCCAATGGAGCTCCTATAAAAAACATAATTAAACAAGCTATAGAAAAAGTAAATTTTCTGTGCCATTCAATTTTAACCCTAGCAAGTGTTTCTTTTAATACGTTCATTTCTATTTTAGCTGCTGCTGCTCTACCTTTTTGTGTACGAGCATTATTTATAGCAATACCAAAAACCTGACTAATTTGTTGTTTGTTAAATTCTTTTAGGTTAACTTCTTTATGAGGAATAGAATCGTGATTTTTTATGTTTTGAATAGGTGTTAGAAAAGCATCATTTTTTTTGTCGATAACGCTATCATTAAATAAATAGGCATAATGCACATTTTGATTTAAAAAATCGGCTTCTTCTCGTGTAAACTTATGCAGTGAGTCTGTTCTATACATTAATTGTTTGAGGTTGAGCAAACGATAATCATGTTTAAAAGCTTCTTCATCACTACGTTTAAACTGAAAACCACTTATATCAAACTGAAATTCATTTTCTTCAAAATAAAATCTAGTTAAAGGAAAATTTCTATTGTTACTTCTGTCTTCTTGTTTTTCCTGATAATCTACACCATGATAAAGTTTAATAGTAAAATATGCTTTATCTTTTGATAGGTTCATAATACCTGAATCGGCAACAGTAACTTGACGGTTGCCATTATTGTTGGCATGGTTATAAATCATTACATCTTTAAGCATTTCTCTACCATCTTCTAAAGGAATTTTATCTTTTACCCTAATGGTATATCCGTCAATTTCATTATAAAAAACATTGGGTTGAATATTAATTGCTGGCTTCTGACTTCTAATATCATGCAACAAGGAATAAAATTTTAGGTTGGCAACGGGAATAACATTATTAGCAAAATAAAAAGCTCCAATGCTAATAAAAAACACAAAAACAATAAGTGGTTTCATTACTTTTTGGACAGATATTCCTGCAGATTTAAACGCTACTAATTCAAAATGTTCGCCCAAATTCCCAAAAGTCATAATGGAGGCAAGCAAAATTGCTAGTGGCATTGCCATAGGAACAACATTGGCGGTAGCGTAAAAAAATAGTTCGGCAAGCACATACCACTCTAAACCTTTGCCCAACATTTCATCAATGTAGAGCCAAATAAATTGCATTACTAATACAAAAACAGCAATAAAAAAAGTCATTACCAGCGGACCGATAAACGAAAACAATATGAATTTGTGCGACTTTTTCATTTTAGGCAGTTTTTGTTGCCAAGACATTAAAAAGAATGGAAATTTAGAAAGTTAATTCCAAATTTCCAATCATTTATTTATAATATCAATTATTTAAATTGTGGAGACACAATTAAATCTTTTGTTCCGTGCGTCCAAGAATAGAATCCTTCGCCAGATTTTATACCTAATTTTCCGGCTGTAACCATGTTTACTAATAATGGACAAGGAGCATATTTTGGATTTCCAAAGCCTTCATAAAGTACATTTAGGATAGATAAACAAACATCTAAACCAATAAAATCTGCCAACTGAAGTGGTCCCATAGGATGCGCCATACCTAATTTCATCACGGTATCAATTTCTTCTACTCCGGCAACACCTTCATGCAAGGTAATGATGGCTTCATTAATCATTGGCATTAAAATTCTGTTTGCCACAAAACCCGGGTAATCATTAACTTCTACAGGCACTTTTCCTAATTTTTTAGAAAGCTCCATAATGTTGTTAGTTACTTCATTAGAAGTAGAATAACCTCTGATAATTTCTACTAATTTCATAATTGGAACAGGATTCATAAAGTGCATGCCAATTACTTTATCCGGACGAGAAGTTGCCGCAGCAATTTTAGTAATAGAAATGGATGAAGTGTTGGATGCTAAAATAACTTCTGGCTTAGTGGCGGCATCCAACGATTTAAAAATATTCAATTTTAAATCTACATTTTCTGTAGCTGCTTCAACTACTAAATCAACATTAGCAACACCTTTGTCCATATCTGTAAATGTGGTAATATTACCAAGGGTGGTATTTTTATCGCTTTCAGTAATTTTTTCTTTTGCCACCATTCTATCTAAATTTTTAGAAATAGTTGCGATAGCCCTATCTAGAGAAGCTTGTGAAATATCAATTAAGTTTACATTAAATCCTGATTGAGCAAAAGTGTGGGCAATTCCGTTTCCCATTGTTCCTGCTCCTATTACTGCAATGTTTTTCATAGTGTATATTTTAAAAATTTATATTTTACTATTATTTGAATTTTGAGTCTCAAATTTCAAATTTTGAACCCTTAGTTTGTTCATTACCGGATTAGCATACATTTTTAGGAAAATTTCTTTTGTCAACTCATTTTCTTTAAAATTTTCTAATCGTTTTTTTATGTAAGCTTCAAATTTTTCTTTGTCGGCTTTAGTATAGTTGTTTTCAAACTCATTTTTGTTATTTAACAAGTCGTAGGCAATATAATTGGTAGGAAAAAGATGGTAATACTGGTAAATTTTTTCATCAATTACTTCGGCAATTAATTTTAGCAATTCGTTTTTGTTTTTTATCTCTTTAAACTTAAGAATATCATTATTTATAGGTTCTCCAAAATGAATGTGAATATTGCCCTTGTAGCCTTTCATCCCTAAAACCATATGCTGATTATCTTCATTTGGTGCTTTTATATATTCTTCTCCATTATATTTCTTAAGCAATTCCGGAATTTTTAGGTAATCGCAAGGATCGTATTCGTAAGAAATAGCTACAGGAGTAATGTTTAAACTAATAAGATGAGTAAGCAAATCATCATCGCTGCACATACCAAACATTTTTAGTAAGCCGGGAGTAGTTTTGTCAAAACCATCTTTAGCTCTTCCTTCTCTTTGAGCAATCCAAATGTCTTGTTTTTTCTCTTTTAAGGTGTAGTTAATATAAGCCGACAACGTCTTAGAGGCTTCAATTACTTCTTGTTTAGGAACATTTCTTCTAACAATAAAAGATTTATTTAACCTTACTAAATCTTTTACCCAAGGAAGGGAAAGCAAGTTGCTGCCTATAGCAATTTCGCTGGTATTTTTTTTCTTAAAGTTAAGGGCGTAATTAATTAGTGCAGAATCAAGTACAATATCTCTATGGTTAGAAATTAATAAGTTAGAAATGTTGGGATTAAGCTCTTCAATTCCTTTAAAGGTAATTCCGTCAGAAGAATGATTTACAATTCTGTCTATCACCAAACAAACCATATCGCTTTGGAAATCTTGTATAGTAGTAAAAGATAACAGTTTTTCTTTTATTTGTTCTATAGTCATTTCCGGTAAGTAGAAATGAATAGCTTCCATTAAAATATCAATCTCTATTAATTTTTTAATAACAGATTGATACTCGTCATCTTTGTAAGCTCTTATGTTGTCGAAATTCAAAATAAATATATTTTCTATGTAAGAACGACAAAGATAATAAATACTATTGCTTTGTTGCGAAAATACAATTTTTTAGTTTAGATTATATTATTTATATTTATGGTGTTAATTTTGCTTGCTAACAAATTACTTATCAAAATGTTAATTATGATTTTTAATAGATTTAAGTTTTATGTGTTGACGGTATTTCTTGCCTTTGTTATTGTTGGTTGTCCGTATCAATCTGAGGTGGGACTTACTGATTATGAGAATGCTGAAAAGTTTGAAAAAAATTTATTGGGCGAGTGGGTAGCTTTTCATGAAAATGGGGATAGAGATGAATTGACTATCAGTAAATTAAATACAAAAGTGATGGATGTTAGAAGTAAAAAGTTTGATGCATCGGGCAGAGTGAAAGAAGCTAATGCGTATAGAGTTTTCGGCACAAAAATTAAAGATGTTGTTGTTTATAATATTGAAAATAAAGATATTGGATTTATATTCGGGAAAGTGAATTGGGAGAGTAAAAATGTATTTAATTTTCAGTATGTTGATGAAAAATTAGCTACCGAAAAATTAACATCCGATTCTATTACTCAACAAGAATTGACCAATTTTTTCACAGAAAATATCACCGAAGAAAAAATGTTCGACAAGTCGCTAGAGTTTTATAGAAAAAATTCTCCTGAACATGAAAAAATCAAAGTATATTTAAAGAAATCGGGTTTTTAATCCAATATCGCGGCAATTCCCGGTAAGGTTTTTCCTTCTAAATATTCTAACATAGCACCACCACCAGTACTTACATGACTCATCTTTTCTGCTAAGTTAAATTGGTTTACAGCAGCAACAGAATCACCACCACCAACTAAAGAGAAGGCTCCATTTGAAGTTGCTTCTGCAATAGCCTCTGCAACATTTTTAGTTCCTTTTTCAAAGTTGCTCATTTCAAAAACGCCCATTGGTCCATTCCACAAAATAGTTTTAGAATTTTTTATACAGTTGCTATAAGCTGCAATGGCTTTTTCACCAATATCTAAGCCCATCCATCCATAAGGAATATTGTTGGTGTCGAAAATTTTCACTTCGCTTTCGTTATTAAATGCTGTTGAGGTAACACTATCTTCCGGTAAGAAAACGGTCACATTTTTAGCTTTAGCTTTTTCTAAAATTTCTTTGGCAGTGGCTAAAAAATCATCTTCAACTAACGAATTACCAATATTCCCTCCTAACGCTTTAATGAAGGTGAAGACCATTCCACCGCCAATAATTAGGTTGTCAATACTATCTAGTAAATTTTCTATAATAATTATTTTGCTCGAAACTTTGGCTCCACCAACTATAGCTGTTACCGGCTTAACATTGTTTTTTAATACTTTAGAAACGCTTTCAATTTCTTTGGCTAATAAATAACCAAAATACTTATTATGAGAAAAGAACTGAGCAATAATAGCCGTTGATGCATGAGCTCTATGTGCTGTTCCAAAAGCATCGTTCACATAAATATCTCCCAATTTAGCCAATTTTTCTGCAAAAGCTACATCACCTTTGGTTTCTTCAGTATAAAATCTAAGGTTTTCTAACAATAACACTTCTCCACTTTTTAGTTGAGCGGCTTTTTCTGTAGCTTCTTTTCCTATACAATCGTTTGCAAATTTAACTGGAGCTCCAACTAATTTTTCCAAAGTAGCAACGGTGTGTTTTAAAGAAAATTTATCTTCCGGACCATCTTTTGGTCTTCCTAAGTGAGACATTAAAATTACAGCTCCGCCATCATTTAATATTTTTTTTATGCTAGGAATAGATGCTGAAATTCTGGTATCATCAGTAACTTCAAATTTATCGTTGAGCGGTACATTAAAATCTACTCGTATTAATGCTTTTTTTCCTGAAAAATTAAAATTGTCAATTGTATTCATAAAAAATGGTCGATGTTTAAAAGGTTTAATTTTTAAGTTAAGTAAACTCGAAAAATTTATTTGCGGCAAAGGTAAAATTTCTTCTTAATTTAGCTCATATTTAAAGTGTATAAATTAGCATTACCATGTTATTCAAAGATATAGTTGGACATCAAGCCATTAAGCAAAAATTAATTACAATTATTAATAGCGAAAGAATTAGTCATGCTCAACTTTTTTTAGGAAAAGAGGGAAGTGGTAATTTAGCTATGGCATTGGCTTATGTTCAGTATTTATATTGTTTAAATAAAACGAAAAATGATGCTTGCGGCACTTGTTCATCATGTGTTAAGGTCAGTAAACTGGTTCATCCAGATATTCATTTTGTTTTTCCTGTAGCCACCAACGAGAAAGTAAAAAAAGACCCTGTAAGCAACAATTTTATTGAAAGTTGGAGAGCTTCATTTTTAGAAAATCCTTACATGAGTTTGGAAGAATGGCAAGAAATAGCAGAAACAGGCAACAAGCAATTGCTTATAAGTTCTAAAGAAAGTGCTGAAATTTTAAAAACCCTTAGTCTAAAAACGTATGAAGCACCTTATAAAACCATGATCATTTGGTATCCTGAAAAGATGAATGCTGCTTCTGCAAACAAATTACTTAAAATACTGGAAGAACCTCCGCAAAAAACACTTTTCTTACTTGTTGCTGCTGATGTAGAAGAACTTTTGCCAACCATTATTTCAAGGGTTCAAATCTTAAAAATTAATGCGGTAGATGAAAATGAGTTAGCTCAATATGCTATGGAAAAACATCAGGTAGATGCTCAAAAAGCAAAAGATATTGCTCTAATGGCAAATGGAAGTGTAAATGAGTTAAAACAGTTGTTAAATCAGATGGATAATTCTACTTATTTTAGAGAAATGTTTATTCAGATGATGCGTTCTGCTTTTGTGGCAAATGTTCCTGGTTTAATAGATTGGACAGATGAAATGGCAAAGATTGGCAGGGAAAAACAAAAGCAATTTTTGAATTATGCTTTACACTTGGTGAGAGAAAGTTTAATGATGAATTATGGTAGCAATGCTGTTGGCAAAAAAACTTCTCAAGAAGCTCAGTTTTTAGATAAATTTGCTCCTTTTGTGCATGGTGCTAATTGTTTAGATATTATTGCTTTGTTTGATGAAGCTGCTTACCACATTGAAAGAAACGGTAATCCAAAACCTATTTTTTTAGATGTCGCTTTAAAACTTACCAAATTATTAAGGGTTAAACAGCCTGTTTTAGAGTAGAACTTAGATATTAAATTCTAACACCTATAACACATACATCATCTACTTGTTCTATATTTCCTCTCCAATTTTCAAAGTGCTGTTCCAACACTATTTTTTGTTCCTCCATCGTTTTATTTTGAATGGATAAAAGTAATTCTTTGAATGGTTTATACATAAATTTTTTGCCTTTAGGACCTCCAAATTGGTCGGCAAAACCATCAGTAAGTGTGTAAATAACGTCCTTTTTTTGAAGAGTAACAGTGTGTAAAGAGAATGATTCCATGTCTTTATCATGCTTGCCAACTGGCATTTTATCTGCTTTAAACTCTATGAGTTCGTTATTTCTTACAATTAAAATAGGATTGTTAGCCGCAGCAAAAGTGAGATTTGTTTTTTCTGGATTGAGTACTAATACAGAACAATCCATTCCATCTTTTCCGCCTGAAGGACTACCATCTTTTTTCAAACGCTCAATAATAATTCTTCGTGTTTCGTTAAGAATTGCATGAGGTTCTGTTTCCTCTTCAATTGATTTTTCTAAACTTGAAATGTTGAGAATACTCATAATAGCTCCAGGAACACCGTGTCCGGTGCTATCGGCACAAGAAAATGCAAAATTTCCATTATTTAATTCTCCTGCCCAATAAAAATCACCACTTACTACATCTTTTGGTTTGAAAAACACAAAATAATCTTTTAGGTGTTCGTCTAAGATTTCGGTGGTTGCCAAAAAACTGCGTTGTATTCGTTCAGCATAATTAATACTATCGGTTATTTCTTTATGTTTTTCTTCAATAATTTCTTTTTGTCGGTGGGTTTCTTTTTCTTTCTCTTGGATAATTCGTTTTTGGTTTCTAGTTATTCGAAAACGGTTATACATAAATCCGGCAAACACCACCGTTAGCAATAAACCTCCAAACAACCCATATTGTTGATTTTTCTTGACTTTGATTTCTGCTTGCTGTGCTGTAATTTGTGCATCAACTACTTTTTTTGTTTCAGCTGCTTTTATACTATCTATAGCTGTTTGTTTTTCGTAATTATATTGAAATTCTTTTTGAATTACAGCACGCTGACTTTCTTCACTTAATATACTTTCTTTGCTGTTAATGTATAACTCGTACATTTCTAAAGCTTTAAAATATTGTTTGGTCGCTTTATAAGATTTAAAAAGTGAAAATGAAGCTTCTCTTATTTCTACAGGGGCACCAATTTTTTGTGCTACATTTAATGCTTTTTGGATAATTACTATGGCTTTTTGATGATTGCCTTGATTAGCATATATAAGACCAATATTGTTTAGTGTTAAAGCAATATTTTTTTTATTTCCTATTTCTTCAGCTATTTTTAGACTTTTAGAGAAGTAATTGAGAGCTTTAGTGTAATTGCCTTGTTCATAATAGATATTTCCAATGTTGGCGAAAGAACTAGCAATATCATTTTTACTTCCTATTTCTTCGGATAGTTTTAAACTTTGAGTAATATAACTCATAGCTTTAGTATAATCGCCTTGATTTTTGTAAATTATTCCTAAGTTGATTAAAGGTTTAATAAGACCTTTTTTATCTCCAATTTCTTCTTTTATTTTTAAACTTTTGGAGAAGTAATTGAGGGCTTTAGTATTATCACCTTGACTAAAATAAATTAGTCCGATGTTGAGCTGAGAAGTTGCTACGCCTTTTTTGTCTCCTATTTCTTCATATATTTTTAAGCCTTGGCTGTAATAGTTTATAGCGTTGATATAATCGCTTTGGTAATTAAAAATAGTACCCATATTTACTAGAGAACTTGCTATTCCTTCTTTATTTCCAATATTTTGGTATATTTTTAAGCTTTCGGCATAATATTTTAAAGCGTTGGTATAATCACTTCTTAAATCAAATGATACTCCTTGCACAATACGTGCAGTTGCCATTGATTTTTTAAGTTTTTTCTTTTTGGCAAAAATAAAAAGTTGTTCTGCAAATAAGAAAGCACTATCAGGTTGGTTGTAAAGGGCTCCATGGACTATAAATTTATAAAATGCTTTTACACGGATAGAATCAATCTGAGTAGAGTCTTTCCAAACTACATAGAGAGAGTCTAGGTTAGTTTGTGCGATAGTGATGTTTACGTTTGAGCATAATAATAACGTTGCAAAAAATATTTTTTTCATTTTTAGTTAATTTTTTCGTGAAAATATTTGAAATTATGCTCGAACTCCAATCACACAAACATCATCTACTTGTTCTAAACTTCCTCTCCAATTTTCAAAGTGCTGTTCCAACACTATTTTTTGTTCCTCCATCGTTTTATTTTGAATGGATAAAAGTAATTCTTTGAATGGTTTATACATAAATTTTTTGCCTTTAGGACCTCCGAATTGATCAGCAAAACCATCTGTAAAAACATAAATAGTATCTCCTTTTTGGAGTTGTATTTCGTGTGTTGTAAACGAAAGTGGATTATCAGTTTTTCCAATAGGTTGTTTGTTAGGCTTAACTTCTATAAGTTCGTGTTTTCTAATAATCCAAAGCGGGTTATTAGCTCCTGCCCATTGCAGTATTGCATAACTTCCTGAAAGATCGAGGCAACAAAGGGAAATGTCCATTCCATCTTTCACATCTTCATCACTTTTTTCAAATTCTTGAACAACTATCTCTCTGGTTTTATTTAGAATTTCTGCAGGATTGGTTAGCCCATATTCTCTAACCGTTCTATTTAAGGCATTATTACAAACCACGCTTACCATAGCTCCCGGAACTCCATGTCCAGTACAATCGGCAGCAGCAAATAGTATGTTATCATCTTTACGCTCTAACCAATAAAAATCTCCTGCTATAATATCTTTTGGAAGATAAAGTACAAAATTATTAGGCAAATATTCTTTTACGGTTGTATCTGATGGCAGTATTGCATTTTGAATACGTTTGGCATAAGTAATGGAGTCTGTTATTTCCTTATTTTTTTCTTCTAATAATAAGTTGGATTTTTTTTTTTGTTTATAGCTTCTAAAAATAAAAAATGCCAATAAAAGCATCAAAAAAAATCCAATTGCCATAGCAATTTTTTGTGTATTTTGTTTTTCGATTTCTGCTTCTTGCAATTTATTTATATTTTTTAAATTGTCTAACTCTAGTTGACTTCGTTCATTTTTAAAGGCATTTTCCATTGCCAGCAATCTGTTATTAGAATTTTCTTTATTGATAGAGTCTGTAATTAACATATGTTTAGATTGATAAGCATGGGCCTGAGCGAAATTTCCAATTGCCAAATAACTATTCGACAAGCCTTTGTAAACATCACTTTTTAATGTTACAGTACTATTTTTAGAATACTTATCTAACCCTTCTGTATAATATTTAATAGCAAGATTGTATTTTTTTTGTTGATAATAAAGCTCTCCATAAATATTGTAAACTTGAAACAAATCGTAAGGACTATTTACTTTAGTAAACTTTTCTTCTGCATCTTGAAGATATAGTAATGTTTCTGCATAATTGTTTTTAGCTAATTCGTTTTGTGCTTTATATAAAAAAACGTTAGCTAATAAATGTATATTAGCTTCTTTTTTTTTAATTGATTTGAAAGCTTCATCAAGATAATATTCAGCACTATCTTCTTGATTTAAAGATTTATAAACTTTCGATAATGATAAATCCGTTTTTACTTTAGAATCTATTCTATCTAAAGCTTTAAACTCATTGTTTGAGAGTAAAAAATATTCTTTTGCGGTTTTAAAATTTTGTAAATGTGCATGAATATTAGCTATATTGGCATAAGCACTTGCCATTCCGTCTTTTAAATTATATTCCTTATTTATTTCAATAGTAAGATTATAATACTTTAGGGCTTCATTATACATTCCTAAATCGGCATAAATAGTTCCCAATGTATTATAGGCTTTGGATAATCCTTTATTATAATTAATTGCTTTAGCTTCTTTAGCAGATTGTAAAGCATAGTCAATTCCTTGTTGAAAGTCATTATAACTAATGTTCCAAGCTATAATATTAAGTGTATTTACTTTTTCTTGTTTATCTGTAATTGATGGTAAACTATTAATTAAACTATCAATTTGTTGTTGAGGAATTTGAGCGGATAAAGAACTGCTGAAAATAAAAAAAATAATTATATAGTATAGATATTTAAGTTTCATTTTGTGGGTTTTGAGGATATAAAAGTAATGACTTTTTGATTTTCTTAAAACAGGTTATTTCTTAATATAAACTTTATATCATATTCTAACACCAATTACACATACATCATCCACCTGCTCTAGGTTGCCTTTCCAATCTTCAAAGTACTGTCCTAACATTGCTTTTTGCTCGTTCATAGTTTTGTCTTGAATAGAAAGTAGTAGATTTTTAAAAGGTTTGTACATTAGTTTTTTACCTTTTTTACCACCAAATTGATCAGCAAAACCATCCGTAAACATATAAATAGTATCGCCTTTTTGTAGCTTAATGGTATGTTGGGTAAATGGTTCCGGATTGTCAACCTTACCAATAGGTTGTTTGTTAGGTTTTATTTCTATTAGTTTTTCTTTATCATTTGTTTTTACCATATACAGAGCGTTATTAGCCCCGGCATATTGTAATGTAGCTACTGTTTCCGATTCATTTAGCTCGGCACTTGGAATTTGAAACGTTAAACTACAAAGTGCAATGTCCATTCCATCATTTACCTCTTCTTCACTTTTTTCAAACGTTTCAATTACTAATAACCTCACTTTATCTAAAATTTCAGCAGGATTGGTTAGTTTAAATTCTCTTACAGCTCTGTTTAATGCATTGTTACAGACTACGCTCACCATGGCTCCGGGAACTCCATGTCCGGTGCAATCGGCAGCAGCTAAGAAAATAGCCTTTTCTAATGCTCCATTTGTATTTATATCAGAACTTTCCATCCAATAGAAGTCTCCACTTACCACATCTTTTGGTTTATAAAGAATAAATCCATTTTCCAAGTTTTTACTTAAAACTTCTTTGGGTGGTAATATGGCTTGTTGTATTCTTCGAGCATAAATAATACTATCCGTTATCTCCTTGTTTTTATTATCTACAATAATTTTTTGCTGTTCTACTTCAAATTTTTGTTGCTCTATCAATTGTTTTTGTTTGTTGGAGTTTTTTAGGGATTTATAAATAATGAATGAAATGATTATTACTGCTAAAAGTATAACTGCCAAAAACACTAAAAATAATTGTTGTCTTTTTTGTTCTGAAGCTGCTACAGCAAGCTCTTTTTCATGCTCTGCTTGTTCTATGGCTTGTTTTTTTTCAAATTCAAAATTTACTTCTTGACGAAGAATTTCTTTTTTGTTTTCTTCATTAAAAATACTGTCTTTATATGCCATGGCTAAGCGTAAGCTTTTTAAAGCTTCTTTATCTCTTCCCATGTGTTCATATAATGTAGTTTGTTTAGAATATCCAGAATATAAACCATTTAACGATCCTAACTGGTTAGATAAATCTAATGCTCGTTGAATATATTTTTCAGCTTCAGCATATTTTCCTAACAAAATATATAAATTCCCTAAATTCTGTGATTTTATTAAAATGCCTTCTAAATCATTTTGTTGTTCACTTATTTCTAACGCTTTAAAATAATAAGTAATGGCTTCTTCATAGTTTTCTAAATTTTTATGAATCACTCCTATATTTCCTAGATGTCTTGATTGTCCATCAATATTGTTATTTTTAGTATCAATTTCCAAGGCTTTTCCATAATATTCCAATGCTTTATCAAAATCTTGAAGGTGTTTATATACTACACCAATATTGCCGTAGTGTAATGAGGTTCTTGCTGTGTCACCTCTTTTTAAATCAATTTCTAATGCTTTATTATGAAGTTCCAATGCTTTTTCAAGGTCATTGGTATTTTTATATAATACTCCCAATCCGGCATACATTACTGCAACTCCATCTAAGTTATTTAGTTCTTCATGAATGGCTAAGGCATTATAATAGTATTCAATTGCTCCGGGGTAATCCGATTGAATAGATTTACATGTGGCTAACGTACCGTAAGCTAAAGCTTCTCCTTTTCTCCATTTAATTTTTTTACTAAGTTGTAGAGCTTGTTGAAATATTGTTGTAGCAGAATCTACTTGCCCATTTCTCAGTTTTTTACCTAGTTTTATTAAAGCTTCAATTTTAGTTGTGTCTTCAGAAGCAGAACTTATATATTTTGATAAAGAATCGAGATTAGAAGCCTTAGATTGAAAAGAAAAACACGCAACTAAAAGTAGTATGTACAATATGTTGCATGTTTTCATCTGTGTGTTTTTCAATTTTTTGTTATTAGTCAGATGTAACTCCCAAGTAATCGCTTTTTTATAAGAACTATTTTTTCATGGTCGTTTCATACAGTAAAAATACATTTTTTATTATTTCTGCCTAATAAATAGAGGGGTATTTTTGTGGATTAGCCTCATTCATAATAGTATATGCTGCATCAAAAATATCTTCTATACTTGGTTTAGAAAAATAATCTCCATCTGTTCCATAGGCTGGTCGATGTGCTTTCGCAGTTAGCGTTGTCGGTTCAGCATCTAAATGATAATAGCCTTTTTGATCTTCCATAATGTGTTGTAAAATAAAAGCACTTGCACCACCAGGAACATCTTCATCTACAATTAATAAACGATTTGTTTTTTTCAACGATTCTACAATAGAGTGATTGATATCAAAAGGCAATAAGGTTCTTACGTCTATTAATTCAGCAGAAATTTCTACTTCAGCTAACTGTTGCACGGCTTGCAATGCTAAATTACAGGTAGAACCGTAGCTTACAATGGTAATATCTATACCTTCAGTTAAGGTTTCAGGAATTCCTAAAGGTGTTGTAAATTCTCCTAAATTAGATGGAATGTGTTCTTTAGTTCTATATCCGTTCAATGGTTCAATAACAATGGCGGGATCATCTCCTTGTATAAGTGTATTGTAAAAGCCTGCTGCTTGTGTTAAATTTCTTGGCACACAAACATGCATTCCTCTTATGGAGTTAATAATCATTCCCATTGGCGAACCTGAATGCCAAATTCCTTCTAATCTATGTCCACGAGTTCTGATGATTAACGGTGCTTTTTGTCCGCCTTTAGTTCTATATTGTAAAGTTGCTAAATCATCGCTCAACACCTGAATAGCATACAATAAATAATCTAAATATTGAATTTCTGCAATTGGACGTAAGCCTCTCATCGCCATTCCAATTCCTTGTCCGATAATGGTGTTTTCTCTAATTCCGGTATCGCTAACACGAATTTCTCCGTATTTTTCTTGCAAACCTTCTAACCCTTGGTTTACGCCTCCAATTTTTCCTGAGTCTTCACCAAAAATTAGTATTTCGGGATAAGTGGCTAATAATTTATCGAAATTCTCTCTTAACACGACTCTACCATCTTCTTTTTGGTCGGTAAGTTCTGCTTTTACCTCAGTAACTCTCATGGGTGAGCTAGGAAATTCCGAAAGCAAGGTAGAGTTGTACCTATCGAAATTTGCTTTTGCCGCATTATCTAACCAAGCAATCAACACGTTTTTAGCAGCCATATTTTCTAATCGCACCATTCTCAACACTCTTTTTGCAGTAGAAACAATATCTTTTCTAATTGGTTCGGTATTACTTTTTAAAGCGGTTATCATAGGAGAGATAAATGCTTTATTAGCACTTTCATCCGCTAAGCTTGTAAGCATGGCAACTACTTCATCTCTTTCTTTTTTTATTGGATTTAAGTAAGCTTCCCAAGCGGCTCTTTTTTGAGTACTTACTTCTTTCTTACCCTCTTTTTCTAGAGTATCCAATTCTTCTTTTGTAGCAATATTGTTGGATTCTATCCACTCTCTGAATTTTCTCACACAACAATATTCTGTTTCCCATTTTAATCGCTCTTCAGATTTATATCTTTCATGAGAACCAGATGTTGAGTGTCCTTGAGGTTGAGTTACCTCTACCACATGCACCAACACCGGACAATGTTCTTCTCGAGCTATTTTAACTGCTTTTTCGTAAGTTTCTACTAATGCAGGATAGTCCCAAGCTTTTACTTTGAAAATTTCGTAACCATTGCTTTTACCTTTATCGCGTTGAAAACCTTTTAAAATTTCAGAAATATTTTCTTTGGTGGTTTGGTATTTTTGTGGAACAGAAATTCCGTGTCCATCATCCCAAACCGACATTACCACAGGAACTTGTAATACTCCAATGGCATTAATAGCTTCCCAAAATGGACCTTCAGAAGTACTGGCATCACCAATGGTTCCAAAGGCTACTTCGTTTCCTTTGTTAGAAAAATTGGTAAAAGAAACCAACTCTTTATTGTTTCTGTAAACTTTAGAAGCCTGAGCTAATCCAACCAAACGTGACATCTGACCTGCTGTTGGGGAAATATCTGCAGAAGAATTTTTCATTTTGGTTAAGTCCTTCCATGTTCCGTCAGGATTTAAACTTCTTGTTCCAAAATGCCCATTCATGGAACGACCTGCTGAGCAAGGCTCTGCCTCTACATCAGTATGAGCATATAGTTGAGCAAAAAATTCTTGTATAGTTAGCTGGCCAATAGCCATCATTAAAGTTTGGTCTCTATAATAACCCGAGCGAAAATCTCCATCTTTAAATTGCTTAGCAAGTGCTATTTGTGGCAATTCTTTTCCATCACCGAAAATACCGAACTTGGCTTTTCCGGTAAGCACTTCTTTTCTTCCCAAGTAAGAAGTTTCGCGGCTCATGTACGCTAATTTATAATCGTTTAAAACGGTAGCTTTAAATTCTTCTTTTGAGATTTTTGCAGCCGAAGTTGTTGCGGTTTCGTTACTCATACCCTTCTTTATTTGTTACTATTTTTAATAAACTGTTGTAAGATTTGCTTAGTATCTTTTTCTTTTCAGAATTCTAAGCCGTGCGAAGTTAATAATTTATCTTTAAAAATAAGCCAGATTAAATTATAGGAAATAGCACAAAAAAATATAAGAAAGATTTTACCTCACAAAAGGCATTTCTAGCAAACCAACATTTCCAACACCATCTATTACTTCTAATTTTAGTGTGTGCTCGCCACTAGGTAATTTATCGAAATCGTGATAGACCACACCTTTCTTTGGTTCAAATTCTAGTAACACCCACTTTCCATCTATATATAAATTATAGGTTTTTATACCGCTTAAATTATCCGAAATAGAAAAAATAACACTGGAATTATTACTCATATTTTTATTAGGATAAATATTTACCGGCTTTATAATAGGTGCAACTGTATCTAACATTACCGCAAAACCGCCAAATGTTTTTGAAGTAGCTTCTAAATAATTATTTCTCCAATCGCCACCTCTGGAATATAACCTGTGATTAGCATCTATATTTACAATAACTGCTTTTTTTCTGTGTTCATCAGAAATTCTGCCTACTTTAATTCCAACAGTTATGGGTAAGTGTAATGGCGTATAATCGTTATGAATTTGATAGGTTGGTGTTAAAGCACTGTGTAATTGTTTTCCTTCACCAAACTGAAACGGTAAATTTTCATATAAGGCATTTTTAGGAATGGCTACCCGAACCATTTTATTTTCGTAATAATTACTGTCGGAGTAGCTAAAAAGAGTATCTACAGTACCTTTAATTACCGGATTAGAAGATGTTGCTGTTTTATTTCCACTAATTGCAAACTCCAACGTAGATTTATTTTTGTAGGTGTCGGTAATTTCATACTTAATAAGGTAATTTTTTCCGTCTTCAATTAATATATTTCCATTATTTGTTCTTCTTCTGTAAATAGACAACTGATTATTGGGATCAACAAAACTTTTTTGAAAACGATTTTTTGTTTTTAAATAATATTCATAATCGATTAAAGAGTTTAACGCCCTGCTTTCATCAAAACTAAATTTGTTCATTTCCGAATAGTAAATTAAGCTATCATTCACAAAAAGTTTCACCTCATACACCCCGTTTTTGTTAGAGACACCATTTAACTGATCTATTACATCTACACCAATTCCGATAGTGCCAATAGCCGAAATTGGAGTGGTTGATGCCAATCTGTAATTTCCTCCACTGCCAACAACAGATAAAATTTCTTTGGTGTTTTTTTGGTTGACAAAACTGATATTGTTTAACGGATAAACAGCCATTTTTCTGATATGTGGAGCAATATTGTCTTTTACATCAAAACCTAATAAAAGTGGATTAATCGGATGTTCCGATTCAGTTTCTCTAATTTCAAAATGTAAGTGTGGCCCACCCGAACTACCCGAATTTCCTGAAAGCGCAATTACTTGTCCTTTCTTAACTTTTAATAAGGTATCGGGCGGATAGTAATCTATTTCCCAAGTTTGGTTGGTATATTGGTATTTTTTAACTTCTGTAGCAATTTTGCCACTATATTTTTGTAAGTGAGCATAAACAGAAGTATATCCATTGGGATGATCGATGTAAAGAGCATTACCATAACCATAAGGAGAAACTTTTATTCTAGAAACATACCCATCTGCCACTGCAATAATTTTATGTCCTTCTACTCCTTGAGTTTTAATATCAATTCCTGAATGAAAATGATTGGAACGTAATTCTCCGAAGCTTCCTGACAAATAAAGCGGAATATCTAAAGGTGAACGAAAATAATTAACGGGTAAGGTATCTTGTGCAAAAAAAGAGAGCGTATTTGCTGAAAGAATAAAAAGTAATATGAGTTTTTGCAATGCTATAAAATTTTGAGTTTGAATAAGAAATATCAATAACAATGCAAAAGTAGGTTTGATATGACTACAAATGATGAAAAAATAGTTCGTTTATCCACAATATTTGGTGTAAAAAAATTACATTTGTCCAGAATTAATTTTTTCTCATTGAGATTAAAATGAAGAAAGATGGGAGATATAAACACTCTGGTTAATAATCTAAGGAAGAAAACCGAACGATTGGTTGAGAAACATCAACACATCCAAAGTGAAAACGAACAACTTTCTGCTAAAGTTTTAGCCTTAAAAGAAGAATTAGTTCAAAAAAGTCAGCAAATAGAAGCTCTTGAAAATAATTTAAAATTATTGAAATTAGCCAAAAGTGTTGACAAAGAAAGTACCAAAGATGTGAAGTTGAAAATTAACGAAATGGTACGGGAAATAGATAAATGTATTGCTAAAATTAGTCAATAATTAAACATAACTCATGGAAGAGTTGTCCATAAAAATAAAAATTGCCAACAGGGTTTATCCGCTGACAATAGAACCGAAAGAGGAAGAAGGAATAAGAAAGGCAGCAGATAAAATAAATGAATCGATTAGTGAATACAAGAAAATGTATGCTACTAAAGATTTACAAGACTTGTTAGCAATGGTGTTGTTAGAAATAGCAACGGACAACTTAGAAATAAAAAACAAAGGTATGCTTATTAATACCTCAGTAGAAGATGATTTAATTAAGATTGATGAACTCATCAGTCAGCAACTATAACGTTCTTTAAATATAGAGCAATATATTATATTTATCGAGAATTTGAAATATAAAAATTCCCGTGCAAATTTATTTCGTTTGATAAACTAACGTTTTACTTAATTAAAACTAGCTCAAAAGCAGATAAAAACAGGCCCCTTGTAACTCCTTTATGGATATTCGCTTAGCGGACACGGGAAGTTTGATAACTACTTGGCAGTTTTATTTATATATTTTTTTGGGGTTTATCCAAGCCAAATTTGTGCGGGTTTTTTTATGCCTTAAAATTAGTAAAACAGCTTATCTTCAATATCACTCAGTGGTACATAATTAACATTATTAACTAAATAAATTATGGACGTAATTAGTATTATTATTGGTATTGTAGTCGGTGCAGGAGTTGGCATCGGACTTACCATAGCCTTTCTTAAAAAAGGCATCGAATCAAAAAGCAAACAAATAATTGACGAAGCCAAAGCAGAAGCGGAAGTGCAACGAAAAGAAAAATTGCTTCAAGCAAAAGAAAAGTTCTTACAACTAAAAGAAGAACACGAAAAAATCATTAATGAAAGAACTCGCAAGGTTACTAATCTTGAAAACAGTGCAAAGCAAAAAAGTGATGCTGCTTCTAAACAACTAGAAGAGGTAAAGAGAAAAGAAGCAGAAATTACTAAGATTAAAGCTAATTTATCTCAGCAATTAGAAATTGTTACTGCAAAAGAAGAGGAGTTAGAAAAAAGTCACCGTAAACAAGTGGAAAGTCTTGAGAAAATTGCAGGAATTACTGCAGATGAGGCTAAAACTCAGTTGGTAGAAGCCCTTAAAGAAGAAGCTAAAACCAATGCTTTAGCACATATTAAAGATATAGTTGAAGAGGCTAAAATTAATGCCAACAAAGAAGCTCGTAAAATTGTTGTACAAACCATACAACGAGTAGCTACAGAACAAGCTATTGAAAATTCTGTTTCTGTATTTAATATTGATGGTGACGATGTGAAAGGTAGAATTATTGGTAGAGAAGGAAGAAACATTAGAGCTTTAGAAGCTGCTACAGGTGTTGAAATTATTGTTGATGATACTCCTGAAGCTATTATTCTTTCTTGTTTCGATCCGGTTAGAAGAGAAATTGCCAGACTTTCATTACACCAATTGGTAACAGACGGACGTATTCACCCGGCAAGAATTGAAGAGGTAGTAAAGAAAACGCAGAAACAAATTGAAGACGAAATTATAGAAATTGGTAAAAGAACGACTATAGATTTAGGTATTCATGGTTTACATCCTGAATTAATCAGAATGGTAGGTAGAATGAAATATCGTTCTTCTTACGGACAAAACTTACTACAACACTCGCGAGAAGTGGCTAACCTTTGTGCTACTATGGCATCTGAATTAGGACTGAACCCTAAATTAGCTAAACGTGCAGGATTACTACACGATATAGGTAAAGTGCCAGATGAGGATCCGGAATTACCACATGCTATCTTGGGTATGAAAATAGCTGAGAAGTACAATGAGAAACCAGACATCTGTAATGCTATTGGAGCTCACCATGATGAGATTGAAATGACTACCTTAATTTCTCCAATTGTTCAGGTTTGTGATGCTATTTCAGGAGCAAGACCGGGAGCAAGAAGAGAAGTAATGGAATCTTATATTAAACGTATTAAAGAGTTGGAAAACATTGGTATGACTTACCCCGGTGTTGAACAAGCTTATGCGATACAAGCCGGTAGAGAGTTAAGGGTAATTGTAGAGAGTGGAAAAGTAACCGATACACAAGCGGATACCATTTCTTTTGAGTTAGCTCAAAAAATTCAAACAGAAATGACCTATCCGGGACAAGTAAAAGTTACTGTGATTCGTGAGAAGAGAGCTGTAAACTACGCTAAATAAAACTCACATTTTTATATAAAAGAAAGGCTAACCAATTTGGTTAGCCTTTCTTTTTCTTGACAAGAAAAAAGGAAACATACAACAAAAAGAAACTAGATATAACAAGCTATTGAATTAGATAAAATTTTTGAGGTGATTTATTTTATAATAATTTCTTCAAGTTCTTCTTGAGGCAATGGGATAATAACTTTAGAACATTTTTGATTAAATCCAATCACTGAATATGAAGGATTAGTTTTTGAATGAAATAATTTTATACATTTTAAAACATCTTCCCATTCGTGTCTATCTAGTTCACTTTTCAAGATGAATAATTGAAAAATTGCTTCTCCTTTTTGATTATTTATTTCTTCTATATAAGATTCAGCTATTGAATCAAATTCTGAGTATAAATATTTTTCATTTTTATAAGAAAAGCTGGAGGTATCATTTATACAAATTGATAAAGCTCCTAAATCTCTATATACGTTCTCTTGATTATTTATACATCTTATTAGCCATGAATGCGTATTTTCAATTATTGAATCACTAATAACTATATAAGGAGAATTTTCGTCAGCTAATAAACTATTCAACTCTTGAAAATCAATTTGTTTATCACTTTTGAGTGCATTAAGTAATACAGAGGAAACATTCTTTTTTTCTTGATAACAGCTTTCAAAAAACAAGATTATAATGAATAGAAATATTATTGTAGTTATTTTTTTCATTTAGTTATAGGGATGTACTTATAAAAGAAAACAAACAAAAACAATAAACTTAATCCTAAATTATAAACTCCATTCATTAAATCAGATGGGGAAGCAGAATATGTATATAAAAAATATTCTGCTATTAAAAACAACCCTATTAATAGTAGAAAATAAACACCTTTTACTTTAAATATAAAAAATAAAGGAATTGAAAAAATAAGAGATGAAATCACACTAAATATTAAAATGTATAATATATAATAAAATATGTTAGATGTGAAGCCTTCTGTATTTTGAGCATTATTAATTACTAAGGATTTAAACCTGCTATTAAAAAATGCCAGTATAGAAAAAAATACAATATATTTTATTAGAAAACACAATGTAATATTAAGATAAGTAGGTTTCATAATTTATTTAGTTTGAGTTCGTTCATAAAATGAAGGTTGAGGTCGTTTCCCTTTGCTATGAGTTTTTACAAATGAAGGTTGGTTATATTGAAAAATAAGTGCTCCATTCACTGACAACGTTGCTGAAGGAAATACATCTGTATATCCTTTTACAGATAATTGATTATTTTTCAAACTAAAAGTTGCTTTCTGTGCCACATTTACAATATCGTAGCCCATTAGACCTAATCCAAATTCTTCTGATGGTGATACACTAGCGTGCTGTTCAAAATTAAGATTGTATGAATTCAATGTGCCATTTGTATTTTTACTTTGATTGAATGTAAACTTATTTTGGTCATCTCCTAAACCTGGAAAATAATCTCTTGGTGTACCAACAGGAGTAGTTCCAACATCAATGTGTACCGCACCGTTATGTGTTAGCTTGCAGCTACACATTTCATCTAATCCTGTCTTCCAGTTTACAATTTCCATTTTAAAAGAACTTATTGTTAAAAGAACTTTCATTTACCTCTTGACTTTATCCTAAAATCAACTACCTTCATTTTTTTTTCAGCGGTGTTCAAGCTACAAGCTACCAAGAAACAGTGCCGAGGCACACTTAAGTAGTATCTATAAAACACATTTTTGCATCCGAAAAATATTTCACTTTAACATCTGTTAATTCATTTAGAATAATAAGAGTTATTTCTTTACCTTCTTCATCTAACTCATCAATAACTTCCTGATTATCATATCCTTGACAATGTTCATCCTCATATCGACTCAACCATTTCCGTATACGTTTTATTGTTGAGTTACTTAAAGATAAATCTTCTAGAGGAATATAGCCTCCTTGATACTGATCTCTAATTCCAGTACCATTTAAAGCAGCATCTACTATCAAATATTTCATTTTGATATAATTTATTTAGTTGGAGTTGGTCTAAAAAACCTATGATCTATAATCCCATCTTGTGCACCGCACTGTTATGCTTTAGCTTGCAGCTAAGTATTCTATCTAATCCTCTCTTCCAGTTTACAATTTCCATTTTTAAAAGAACATATATTTAAAAAAAAACTTTTATTTACCTCTTGACTTTGTCCTAAAAATCAACTAACTTCGTTTTTTTTCAGCGGTGTTCAAGCTACAAGCTTTCACGAAACAGTGCCGAGTCACACATTAATAAATTATTCTTTTATAGGAATGATTTTCTGTAATTTTCCATCAGAATAATACTCCTCTTTTTCTAAAGAACCTTTATTATAATAACGAATAACTCCTTTTTCAATAAGGTCAAAAGGAGTTTCTACTTCTAAAAAATTAGTGCTTTTTTTAAATATTCCTTCTACTTCTCTACTTACATCTCCATTCATATCAAATTCTGAGAATTTATATACCTTCTGGTTAACGTACTTAGTGAAATTTTTTATATTTCCAAACTTATCATATTCGTAAAACTCACCTTTGATATTATCTCCTATTGTTCGAGTAGTTCCATTATTACCAAAAGAATTGGAGTATATTAAAGAATCGTTTTGATAAAATTTGTCAAAATAAATAGTATCGTCTTTAAAGAAATGATAAATTCTCCAAATTCCATGTCGCTTATTATCTTTATAAAACCCCTCTTCTTTTGGTAAGAGTTGAAGCCAGTAACCGTTTAACATCCCATTCAAGTAATTTTCATACCTCAATACTAATGGCTTTTCTTTGCTAGGTTTTATGCTAGTACTAGTAGAATAATATATGAACTTTCCATGCCGTAAACTATCTTTATATTGACCTTCCATTACAATTCTATTCTCATAACTTTTTTCAGTAGAATCTTGAGTACAATAGAATATATAATAACCATCGGGTAAAGTGTCTTTTAATTCTCTTAAGTAGTTAAGCTTATTTTTTGGTTTAAGGTAAGTTGAGTCTTTTAAGAAAACTTTCTTTACTTGACCAAATAATGGATTTAAGGAAATTAACAAGAGTATAATAAAATTCCGAATAATATGTTTCATGATATATAATTATGGTTCAATTTCTTTGAATGATTCTTTTAATACACCAGTACTTTGCCTTTGGGTATTACCTGTAGTGTGCACCACACCGTTATGTGTATGCTTGTAGCTACACATTTCATCTTTACCAAATCCAACTTTACTATTTACCATTATTGTTAAAAAAATCTTTCATTTACCTCTTGACTTTGTCCTAAAAATCAACTACCTTCATTTTTTTTTCAGCGGTGTTCAAGCTACAAGCTTTCACGAAACAGTGCCGAGGCACATTCCCATTTATTAAAGAACATTTTTTAATTTTTTTCAGTGGTGTTAAAAGTTACAAGCTATCCCGAAACAATACTAAGGAACTTTTTAGGTAAACTTTATTCAAGTATAGCATACCGTACAGCTAAGTTTTTAGCTACTTTAACAGGAATTCCTTTATTAACACCAGGCTTCCATTTTGGCATTTTACTCACTATTTTTTGAGTTATTTCATTTAATTTTTCAGATTTACTATGAAGTATCTTAAAATGTATTACGTCCCCATTCTCATCAATTACAATTTGATAATAAACCACTAAAGCTTCTTCTTTTTCACCAACAACTGGATGTGGGGATTTCTCGTGATAAAATTTTTGTAAAGCTTCTTCTCCCCCCACAAATTCAGGCTGTTCATCTACAATAATATATATATTATCTTTAGATTCATGGGGAGATGGAGTTATTGGCAAATAATCTTCTTCTATTACTTGGCTAAAACTACAAAAAGAAATAATAAAAAAATATAATGTTATAAATAGTCGCCTCATTTTCTATAATTATTAAATGTCCTAATTTTTTTGTTTTGAGATTTAATATATGTAAAATATATCATGCTAGGAATAGCCATGGCCATAGGAATAAGAAATACCATATAAATAGAATATTCCCAATAATTCTTAAAAAGGAAGATTCCTAAAAATACCGTGCTTAAAAGAACTATTAAAAAAATAATTAAGTTTAACACTATATTTGGCTTAGCGAAAACTTCATTTACATGGTATTCTTTCTCAAAATCACATTTTTTACATCTTAACATAAAGGACTCTCCTTTCTTCATGGATAACTCAACCCTATCATTTACCATATAGTTAAAACAATTTGGAGAATCACACTTTTTACATATAATACAAAGTTTCATAATTACATTCCTCCCATACCTAAATTACTATTCCTTAAAAAATCATCCATTCCAGATGAATTAGGAGTTATTTTTTTAGTTAAATTCTTTGAAGGAGTAATTGATATGTTTTTAAAAAATGTACTTCCCTTAACACCTTGCGTGCTTTTAAAAAACACACTTTTTCCTAAAGTTAAAGAACGTGATGAGTAATTAGCTAATCCAGCAATACTTCCTGCAGGCAATGGTATCATGCCTTCCTCTGCCGCCATCACAAAACTTGCATCTGTTCCATACTTATTTATCATTTTCCTTTTATAATCTGACATATTCCAAATCATATCTCTTCTATCAATTCCCATGGATTCTTGATGCTTTATAGAGCTCATTCGCAAACCATTTTCTCCTTCTTTTTTTGAATATTTATAACGATTCGCTAAATCAAAAGCATTATAATGACCTAAGTAATCTTCAGGCACATTACTCCATAAATCAACTTTTGAAACACCATAGGTAAAGTTATCATCATAAGTTTTTGCTACTGGACCAGAAAATAAATTTGAACCTTCAATAATAGCAGTTCCACCCGAATTAATCATTCCTCCATTTTCATGAGGTTTATCAAAATGTACAAATTGAACTTCATCTCCACCTAAATCGCTTATTTTTGTCATTTCACCTGATTCAGTATTTAAACTCCATTCATGAGGAGCTAAACCTGTTGGGTCTATCATATTTATCGGATTATTCTCCACAAAATTATAAGGCGACCAACTCGGAAATTCGCTTGTCAATGGGTCAGGCGATAACCAACGGCTAATAACTTCAGGGCTAATATTGTATTCGTTACGAATGGTATCGTATTCTACAAATCCCATTATTTTCATGGTTACTGTATTGAATATTGCTCCTCCTATTTGTACTATGGTATCTTGGTCATAAAACTCAACGTATTTTCCTTTGCTTAATGTGGCTATTTTAGGTTTATAACCAAATTCCTCAAAAGGGTTAACCGGCTCATTTTGTGCCTGCATGGTTGTTATTGCTATGCAAATAACTAAAAATGATAAAACTGTTTTTTTCATCGTTAATGCGTATTAGTGGTAAAGTTAATAATTTTTTTGTTTTGATATTTTTCTTTGTTTTCTTGTAAGGATACTAACCAATCTATATACATTTGTTCAGGCATTTTGCGGTAGCCTAATTGGTGTATTTTAGCGTAGGTTTGTTCCATATCATTAAATAACTCTTGTGTGGAAGAGGAATAAATAAACAGCTCGGATATGGTTTCTGCTCCTGCCACTTTCATTCGTTGGGTAATTATTTTTCGTTGTGTTTCTGCTTTCATCAGCATTGCATTTACATAATTGGGATAATATTTTAATGCCGTTTCACAGGCTTTTAATATAAATTGCCCGTCATTAATTCCTAATTTCTTTTCATAGCCTTGTGCCAAATCTAGCATACATAAAGCAATGGATTGTTGTTGTCCGAGCGTGTCCATAAATATACCGTTTCGGATAGCATCCATGTGAATATAACCTGATGATTTTAACCAAGCATCAATCGGGAATATTCCGCTTGTCAGCTCGGTATTGTACCAACCACTTTGTTTGTTTTTTAATTTGATGTAAATGTGATTGGGAGCTAATGATAAATAAGCTTCTTCTCCGAGTTCTTCTGCCAGTATTTTATACAAATAGGGTAAGGAATGGCAATTTCCTGTTTTGGTGTTGAGTAGTTTTATTACAAACATCTTGCTCCAGTCTTTTTGTCCGAAGAAGTCTTCAAAATCGTAGGTAAATGGTTCGTGTTTTACAACCTCATTACCAAATTGAATGGGTATCGTGTCAGTCAATGCCCAAAAGATGGCAGCATGTATTTTCACTTTTTCTTTATCTTCTTCATTGTATAATAAATCTCTTGACTGAACAATGGCTTTACAAAGTTGAGTATAGGTGTTTATTTGTTTGTTAAACAATTCGTAATCTAGTTCGTTGTCCCAATAAACATTTTCAACAGTAAATACAGCTTTTTTAAAACTTAAAGGTGTTGGTTTTGTTGCTATTTGTACAAGTTCTTCCAGTGCAACTTCGTATTGTTGTTGAGTGGTTTGTTTGTCTATTTCTGTCTGGCTGAAAGCAGCCAAACAAAAAAGCATCAGGATAATATGAACCATGAGTTGTTTCATCAATCTTTTTTTATCTTCATAATGTTAAAGAGTTGTTCTTTTTCTTTCAGATGTTCTTGTCTGTTCTTTTCTTCTCCAATGGATTTGAGCCATGCTTCATATTGTTGGGTTGATATGGGTTCATATCCTGTATTATCTATCATATCATACATGGCATTTCTTTGTAAGTAAGTTTCATAAACAATAGGATATTTTTCTTTTAATTGTTGAGGGTTTGGTTTTTCCTTATATCTGGTTTCTATTTCATAAAGGTATTGATTGAGTAATCCTGTATAGTAATTAGATTTTAGCATCATTCCATGTATGCTATTAGGAAAATACTCCATTGATTTGTTGAGGGCTTCTATTACAAACCCATCGTTTCCGAATTTTATCCCGTAACCTTGTGCTAAGTCTTGTATCATATAAGCAACGGTTTGTTGATTGCTTAGTGTGTCCATATAGATTCCACTCCTGATGGTTTCTGTTTTGATAAATCCTGATTCAAAGATTAAATCTTCAGTAATTAACATTCCATTGGTCAACTCTAAGTTATAAAACTTGTTTCCCTCTCTAAATTGAATATAGGTGTGTTTGGGCGAGAAGGAAATATAGGCTTCTGCTCCCATTCGTTGTGCCAATGCTTTATACAATAATGGCATACTATGACATTGCCCTGAATTGGTATTGAGTAATTTGGTTATAAACATTTTTCGCCAGTCTTTGTAACCCATGTAATCGTCAAAATCATAGGTTATAGGAAAATGATTTTTACCGTTTAATTCTAGGGTGTCAGAGAAGAAACGAAATAACATCATGTTTTTTGCTAAATTGCTTGTAGTATCATAACCGTTATGAATCATATATTGCTTACAAAACAATACTATATGGTTAAGCATTTTGTCAAACTCTTCATAGCTCCCTTTGTTTTCATCAAAAGCATTTTCTACTAAAAATGCAGCTTTTCCTATGTTAATGGGTGATTTTCCATTTGCCATGTTCAGCAATTCATCATAAGCTGAATAATAGTTTTTGGTTTCGGGGTAGATACTAGAAAAAGAAGGTGTATTAAAATGAATCCGTTTATCACGTACTTTCATTTGGTCAAGTTCCACCAATATTTTGTCTATTTCTGATTGTTCTTTTTTGGCTGTTAAAGGGTTTTTGTAAAAATTGGTTTTGACATTATCAGGAGTAACTGGTGTAGAATACCCCATTGCCTGTTTAGAATTATTATTTTGTTGTTGATTAATTTTATTGGCAGGGTTGTTTTTAGGTTGGTAATTAGATGATGTTGACGGAGCATAGCTTTGTGATGGACTTTTGGGTTGAAATGTTCCCGGTATAGGTGGTTTTGGAGCATTTATTTGTCCAACAACACTTATAGAAGCCAAAACGTATGACATTGTAATTAGTAATTTTACCATTAAATAAATCTAATTAAAAAACTAATAATCAAATCTATACAAAAATATATTAAAAACAAAGAAATGGTTCATCCATCTAACTAACGGTCGATTTTGAACTATGAACGGTCGTGTTTTCTAAATTATCAGTTGATTTTGTAAACTAAATTGACCTAACCATCACCCTTCCATTTCAAAAAATTTATTGACTAATAAAATATGGTCGGGGTCGCCTAAAAGATAAAGTACATCATCTTGTAAAATCATGTTGTCGCTATCAATATCGGTAATGTAGTCTTTACCTCTTTTTATGGCTAACAGGGTAACACCATAGTCGCTTCTTAAAGCAGAAGAATTAAGCGATTTACCTACAATTTTATTTTTTCCTTGGGTAACATGTACAGTAGCAATCTCCATTTCATCATTACGCAATTTCATCAAATCTTTTCCCGTTGAAATATCAACTGCACTAATGTCTCTCAGCATTTCATAATTTCTAGATCTTATATAGTTTACAAATTGCTTAATCTCATCATTAGGAACTAAATATTTACGCATTACTCGGGTAAATATTTCAATAGAGGTTTCAAATTCTTCAGGAATAACCTGGTCTGCACCAGCTTTAATGTTTTCTTCAATTTCGCTAATGTAGCGAGTTCTTACAATGATGTAAGCTGTACGGGTATAATTTCTAATGTTTCGCACAATTTTTTTGGTAGTTTCGGGCGAAGAAATAGCTACAACTACCACTCTTGCTTCGTGAGCATGAAGGTGTTTTAAAATAACATCGTTACACGCATCACCAAAAATAATAGGCTCATTATTATCTTTTCCTTTTTTGATGGCTGCGGGATCTAAATCTACAATTAAATAAGGAATATTAGCTCTTTTAGCGGCTTTAGCAACATTTTCGCCATTTACACCATAACCAATAATAATAAGGTGGTCGTGATAATTTTCTTCTTCAATTTTATTGTTATGAGCGTTGTTTTTGGTAATGTTTTTTAATCTTCTTCTTACATTTTTAGGCAATGGAGTTTTAAATAAAAAGTCAGCAATTTTATCTGAAAAATCAATAACAAAAGGTGTTGCCCCCATACTCATTATGGATATTGCTAAAAAATGTTGATAAATAGTATTGCTCATTAACTCATACTGCATACCTGTTGCCGAAAGTAAAAAAGCAAATTCTCCTACCTGGAAAAGGCTAAGTGCGGTGAGTATAACTGTTCTAGGAGGATATTTTAGCACTAAAACGGTTATTACCAAAATAATAATTTTTAGGACTACAACACCAAAAGCAATTAAGTGAATAGAAACGATGTTGTTAAAGAAAAATTCTAAATCCAATAACATCCCAATAGAAACAAAGAAAAAGCTAATAAAAATTTCTCTGAAGGGAAGGATGTTAGCCGTTGCTTGGTGACTATATTCCGATTCGGATATAATTAATCCGGCAAAAAAAGCTCCTAATGCCAAAGACAAACCCACTGCTGAAGTAAGCCAAGCGGTAGCAAAACAAAGCACTACAGTTGTTAAAATAAATAACTCTCTACTTTTAGCTTTTACCACAGACTTGAATAATAATGGAACAACATATTTTCCTAATAAAAATAAGACTATCAGTACTCCTGCAAGTTTTACCACCAACATTAGTAAGTCATGCACAGGGTCTTCTGATTGTCCTGCTAAAAGTGGTGTAACCAACATCATCAGTACCACAATAATATCTTGAAAAATCAATATCCCCACTGCAACTCTACCATGCGGAGCGGTTATTTCACCTTTTTCTTGAAGCATTTTTAGTACAATAGCGGTACTGCTTAATGAAAATAAGAACCCAATAAAAATGGAGGTTTGTAGAGGTAAGCCCATCCATGTAGCACAAAGTGTTGTAAGTCCTATTGTCCCTCCAACCTGCATCATACCACCCCAGAGTACCGTATTTTTAATGGAAACTAGTCCTTTTAAGGAGAATTCTATACCAATTACAAACAACAGGAAGATAATACCTATTTCTGATAATAACTCTACTTCATGTCCGGCACTCACTAAGTTTAGCCCGTGTGGACCACTAATAATTCCGGTAATTAAAAATCCTAAAATGGGTGGGATTTTTAGTCTGTTAAAAAGTAAAATGATGAGTACAGAAAGTCCTAAAATGATGACAATGTCTTTTAAAATAGGAATTTCCATATAGTTTTTTGAGTTAGGTTTTTACAAGTCCCACACCGATTTTCTTTTTCTGAACTTAAAATAATCTTTATGTTCTAGAATAAAAGCCATGATAAGGTAAATAATCAGTGGAGACCCCAAAGTTAAGAAAGAGATGTAAATAAAAAACATTCTTATTTTGGAAGTTTTTAGTTGAAGTTTTTCGCCCCACCAAGCACATACTCCAAACGCTTTTTCCTCAAAATAGGCTTTAATTTTTTTTATCATAACAATAAGCTTATTCTATGCGAAGATAATGATTTTTGGGGAGATATTTGTTTTAATTCTTAAATGGAGAATTTAGTAGTTTATTTCCCACATAACAACTCAAACATTTTTTTGGTGTGCAGTAGTTATTTTTGAGTTCAATTAGTGCTTGTGTTTTAGCGGCATTGCTGGATTCAATTCCTAAAGCTTTCCAGTTGGTAATGATGGAGTTAGCTTCAGCAGGTGTTTGTTCCAACAATTGTAAGGCTAAATGGATGTGTTTTTCTTGTTGATGTTGTTTTCCATAAACAAACAAAAACGGTGCTACCACATTAATTATCAAATTATTCAATAGAGTTTTGCCTACTTTTTTAGGTTTGGATTTAGATTCAACACCAAATTGATAGTGGTTTAACCAATATGCTGATGCCTCGGTTTTAAATAATTGTTGAATAGATTTTACATCTTTTTTTAACTCTAGCATTTTTGAGAATAATCTGGGATGGCTTTTCAACAACATAGCCAACTGACTAATACGAATAGTTGGGAAATTAGATGGTCGCAACTTAGAGAATTTCCAAGTTACTTTATCTATGGCTTGCAGTTGAAACTTAGCTTGTAAAAAAGCATATTCTTTTTTCAACCGTTGAAAATATTCATCATTTAAATCATCATTTAAAAACCCTGCTTGTCCATACAACAAGGCTTCAACACTTATTTGTTGTGGATGTTTTTCAATAATTTTTAAGGGTGTGTTTTGAGCCAATTGTTCAAAGGGAATAGCATTAACATTCAGCCCGAAATACTTAAATAAAAAGTGATAAAAAGTTTCATCTAAATTGTTTTTATTCTGTTTTAAGTGATTAGTTATAAGAATTGTTTTTCTTTCTAAACGTTCTAAAAGCAACCTCTCCAACCAATTATTAAATTCAAATGTTGTAACTTTATTTAGCTGATTTCCACAAGGAATTTTATTTTTAGAATAAATAAGTTTATGGTAATGATGCAGCAAGTCTAAATCAATGTTTTCTTTTAATTCTAATGTGGGAATAAGGTTGTTATTGGTGTTTTTTACCTCAGCATTGTCTTCATAAACTACATGTAAAATTACATTGTCGTAAGCTTTGTCTTTTTGATGGAGGTGAGTATTCCAATCGGAAGATTTTAAGTGAATTTCTACATTCCCTGCCCAAGTGGTATTTCCAATTTTAAGTTGAGCATTAAAAAAATCCGGTCCGGAATCTTGATTGTGAACACCAACCTTTACTATTTGGATAGTTTCCCCATTAGTGGTAACTAAATGTTGTGTTTTAAAGCGTTTAAACTTCCATATATAATGTAGAAAATCTTCTTTAAACATAACTTAGTAAATAAAGTTAGCAGCTAGTATAATAGTAAATAGTAATTAGCTGTCAAAAATTAAAATTACTTTTATTTTTTATTTTGGCTCCCCAACTCCATACCAATAACAATACTGAAAGAGCTACCAACACTCTTCCTATCCAATCTCCCGAACGGACATAAAAAGTTTCTGCAGTATTTAAGTTAATATCTCCTTTAATAACACCTTTTTGCCACCAACCAATTGGTTGTAGTACATCACCACGCTGATTAATAAAACAAGAAATTCCTGTATTAGCACTTCTGGCAATACTTCTACGAGTTTCTATAGCTCTTAATCTACCATAAGCCAAGTGTTGTTTATAGCCTGGGCTATCATCCCACCAACCATCATTAGTAATAATGAAAGCTGCATGTGCACCTTTTTGTACGTAACTGCCAAAATATTCACCATAAATAGACTCATAACAGATTACCGGAGCGATGTTTATTTTATCATTTATTAGATTAAAAGCTTCTTTTTCGGAACCTAAACTGCCTAACGTTCCTCCTAAATTAATAGCAAATTTTTCTAAGGGACTAAATACTTTAGGGTAAGGTAATTTTTCTACTCCCAACACTAGTTTAGACTTATGATAAATCTGCATTGGAGCATCATGTTTTAGTTGTAAAGCTGTATTAAAAGCATCATACCAACCACCTGTTTGTCTGTCGGGACGAGCAGTTGCTGTTGGTTTTTCTAAGGAAGCTTTATATTCTCTGTAAGTTGATGCTCCAATAATTAAAGTGATGTGAGGATTGTTTTTTAGCCAATTTTGCAACATTCGGTAAGCATTGCTTTCTTCAGGCTTGGTTTCTACAAAACCTCTTGGTATAGCCGTTTCTGGAGCTACAACATAAGTGGTGTTTTGTGTGATTTTTGATTGAGCCAATTGTAAAATATTCGCAATTTGTTCATCTTCAGTCATTCTACCAAATTTGTCTTTATAAGGATCTATATTTGGCTGAACCACCACTACTTCAATAGGATTTTCGGTTTCTACATAATTACTGTAAGTGTTATAAGAATAAATCATTGGAGCCAATAATAACACTAACATTACTATGACCATTTTTATATTGTTCAAAAAACTTTCTTTTCTTATCACATAAGCCTGATAAAAATGATAAACAACAATATTCATTAATAGAATCCATAGCGAACCACCCATAACACCAGTATATTCATACCATTGTATCCATTTGGGATTGTTGGCAAAAACATTGCCCAAGGTATTCCAAGGGTGAGAAAACTCCCAATTGTAATGTACCCATTCAAAACCTACCCAAAAAGCTATTAAAGCAATGTAGCCTCTTTTATTTCCTAAGTGCTTTTTTGCCGTATGGAACCACATAAAAATAATAGTCATAAATAGAGAATAAAGTACTTCTGCCATTACCATTCCTGCTTCCGAAGAATACCAAATCCACCAAGTGGTGTAGGTATTAAAGATTAAAAATGTAAGGTAAGTGTAAAAGAACAAATGCCATTTAGAGTATCTTTCGGGCTGAGATGCAATAATTTCTTCCAATACTAAAAGCGGAACAAAAGCAATAAAAATTAAAATGGATAGACTTCCTGTTTCAGGCCAAGCTATACCCATTAATAAACCACTTAATATAGAAAGTCCTAAAAGTTTAAATTTATGCATTATCAAAATAATTTTATGATGTAAAAATACGTAACTATACATTTAAAGAAGATTTTTATCTGTGTTTCCATTAATTTTTTTGGAATTATTAAAAATTTACTGCTCTGCAGTTTTTAATATATGTAGCTTGTGTTTTTATTTTGTAGAATAAGTAGTTAGGGTTAGAAGTATATGTTTCTAATTAATAATGGATAATATAGTTTTAATGTTATAAACAAAATTGCTTATGTTTATAAAAAATTATAATGATGAAACATTTTCTATTAAAAATAGCTTTTTTATTTATGTTGTTTCAGTACAGTAATGTGCTTCTAGCTCAACATAATCATAATCACTCTCGTCCACATGGACATGAAGAAAATCAATCAAATAAAGTAGAGCATTTGTCTTTTAAAGATACTTTTTTAGGTAGCGAGGATAATTTTCAGGTTTGCTATCCTAAAGATCATAGAAATTTTTTTTACATGATTTTTCTATTGATTTTATTAGTAGCTATTTTGGCCATTTTTACATTTATAAATGTTAGAAAAAATAACAAATTACTAGGAATACAAAATAAAATTATTGAAGAAAAAAATAAGGATTTAGTAGATAGCATAAAATACTCTTTGCAAATACAAAAATCTATATTACCCAAACAAGATGTTGTTAAAAATGCTTTTGAAAATATTTTTATTTTGTATTATCCTAAAGATATTGTGAGTGGAGATTTTTATTGGGTTTTTTCTGATGAGCGTTATGCATATGTTGCGGTTGTTGATTGTACGGGTCATGGTGTGCCAGGTGCATTTTTGTCGTTAATAGGAAATAATGCTATAAACAAAGCCGTAAAAGAAGATGGAGAAACAGATCCGGGAGCCATTTTAGATAAAATGAATTATTATGTAAAAGAAACATTGAATCAACAAAGCGAAGGCGAGTTAAAGGATGGAATGGAGGTGTCTTTATGTAAATTTGATAAAATAGATAACACACTATATTTTGCAGGAGCTAATTTAAGTATGGTTTATTTTAAAGAAGGAGAGTTAAACATAGTAAAAGGGAGTAAATGTACAGTTGGTTCAGTACAACCCCATGTTAAAGGAGCACCAACAACTCATATAATACAACTCAATAAAGGAGATAGTTATTATCTTTATACAGATGGAATTATTGACCAATTTGGTGGAGAAAGTTCCAAAAAATTCAAAATTACCGGATTGAAAAAGTTATTAACTTCTATATATCGAAAAGATATTGTTAGTCAGCAAAAAGAAGTTATTAATACATTTGAAGCTTGGAAAAAAGATCAAGAACAGTTGGATGATGTTTGTATTATTGGCGTGAGAATTTGATGCAATTAAATAGCGAAACACTAGATAATAAAATCTTCAATTTGATCGAATACCTTATTATTTTGTTGTTAATGAAAGTAATAGATTTTATGTGAGTTATTGCGAAAAAAATTATAAATAAAATTTGAATTATTGTTTGTTTTAATAATTATTATTTACATATATTTGCATCCGCTTTTAAAAAGCAGTTGGGGAGATTAGCTCAGTTGGTTCAGAGCATCTCGTTTACACCGAGAGGGTCGGGGGTTCGAATCCCTCATCTCCCACAACCGAAAAAGCCGAACACTAAATGTTCGGCTTTTTTATTTTAATACATTAAGGCTTTGTATGTAATTCATTTAATGAATTAGTTTGGTAAGTAATAAATAGCCGAGCATTAATGCCATAATAGCAATTAGTACCCAATAAGTCCCTTTAAATAAATTCTTATTCCTTTTTCTATCTTTTAAAAATTGAAAGGTTAGTATAACTAAAAATGAGATGATAAAAATTAGTGCGAATATTTTTTGGCCTTGAGAAAACATATTTTTTTATTAAAATTTAAAATGGACAAATATTCTTCCGAAGTTTTTAGTGTCTTTTTCTAATCGGTGGTACTGATTTTTTATGGAAGGTAGTTGTAAAAATCGGATGACTTTTTTCTTCAATTGTCCTGAACCTTTTCCCGGAATAATTTCTAGTAACTTAATTTTTTTGTCAACAGCTTCTTTTATTATTTCTTCAAGAGCGTTGTCAATCTGTTGTCTTTTGTTGTAAATATCGTGTAAATCAAGTTTGAGTTTACTCATTTATTAAAGTACTTATTCGGCAGATGAAGATATTACCACCCAATCTTTATCTTTTTTCTGCATAGTAACTTCAATTTTCAATGGGTTCACTTTTCTAAAGGATGCTTTAATTATCACGTTATCTCCTTCAAAATGCATTACTTCAAAGGTGAAGTAACTATCTAAACTTCCTTTGTAAATGTTTTTAAAAGTTTCAATTTCTTCAAAAGTCATTACTTTAACTCTTTTATTAAACTTAAACACAATAAGGTTATTAGGGATTTTTTCATCATTAATGATAAGGATTGGAGTTTGTCCTGACATTTCATCACCATTATAATGTTTTTTTAAAACTTCTAAATCAAGTGTTTTTTGAATTACCAAATTGATGTCTCTTGCACTTTGGGCAAACATGATTGCCGGGAGCAAAAATAATATTAGGATTAGCTTTTTCATTATTTATTAGTGCTAAAATATTGTTAGTTATTAAATTCCAATGAATTTTTAATAATCGAACAAATATAATAAGTTTACTCAAATAGTTACGAAAAAATGAAACTTTTGTTTTCATATATTTCTAACATGATGTTTTAACTCAGGGTAAAAGTGTTCAAAATCTGTTTTTAATTCATTTTCAAACTCTAATAACAAATGATGTGCCACTTGCATATTATTTTCAAAAGTTGTTTTTCTTGATAATCCTGTTAAAGCTCTTTGTATTCCTTCTATTGAAGCATAATTGTATAACCAATTATTTTTACTCATATGATGTAAAATATAATTGGTTTTTGGAGTTAATAAGTCAATGTTTTTATTTAAAATAGAATAAGTTTCTAAGCTGAATTTTTTTAATTCAAAAATTGAATAATTATTAAAATTGCTTGCTAGAAAATAATCATAAAAGATATCTATGACAACAGGAGTATATTTTTTTTGATATTTTCTGATTAAATTTTTACTATTAGATACCGTTGGGTGGTTGTCGGTAAAAGTATCAATTTCTCTATGCATTAAGATGCCTTGTTGAATAGATTCAGGATATTTTCTATATTGATTTCCTTTCACATCATCAGCGATAAAATTCCCAACAATTAATGCTTCATTTTGTTTCGAAAGTAGAAAATGTGCCAAATAATTCATTAATTTTTCCTTTAATCTATAAAAATTACCATTAGTGTAATTTATCTTCGTTATTAACTCCATACTCTCTATTTTTGTTTCATTATTTAATTTATAAACTAAAAAATATGAAATTTTTAATACCTATAATGTTATTCTTGATACCTATAAGTAGTGTCTCTGCTCAAGATAAATATTCATTTTATATGGATTTGAATAAAATTAGTAACGATTTAATAGAAGTTACTTTGGAAACTCCGGCAATTAAAGAGAGTAAAATAATTTATAACATGCCTAAAATTGTTCCAGGTACGTATCAAATTTACGATTTCGGACAATATGTTATGGATTTTAAGGCTTTTGATGTAAACGGAAAAAGTCTTTATGTAAATAGGTTAGATGATAACAGATGGGAAATTCATGATGCTGATAAAATGAGAAAAATAGTCTACTGGGTAGAAGATACTTGGGATGCAGATGTGGATGAATTGGTTTTTGAACCCGGAGGAACTAACATTGAAGAGAAACAAAACGTGGTGTTGAATAACCATGGCTTTTTTGGATATTTTGATAACATGAAAAATTTAACTTATGAGTTAAACATTACCAGACCTGCTGATTTTTTCGGTTCTACAGGGTTAACTAATATAACCACTAGAGGCAATACAGATAAGTTTACCATCGATAATTATATGGATTTGGTGGATTCACCGATTATGTATAATCAGCCGGATACAGTAACTTTTAAAATTGCAGAAACATCTATTTTAGTTTCTGTTTATTCTAAAAATAAGGTGGCTCCAGCAGAAGTTTTAGCCAAAGATATTAAAGGAATTTTAGAGGCTCAAAAAGAATATTTAGGTGGAAAACTACCTGTAGATAAATATGCTTTTATTATTTATCTTTATGAAGGAGTAAGTGGCTCTGGAGGAAGTGGAGCCTTGGAGCATTCTTATTCTTCATTTTATTATTTGCCGGAAATGGATCCGGCAAGATTATCAGGTTTTTTGGTAGATGTAGCCGCTCATGAATTTTTTCATATAGTTACTCCTCTAAATATTCACTCGGAAGAAATTGGCAATTTTGATTACATTAATCCTAAAATGTCAAAACATTTATGGTTGTACGAAGGAGTTACAGAATATTTTGCCAATCATGTTCAGATTTATCAAAACATGATAACTCCCGAAGCTTATTTTGATGTGTTAATGGATAAAATGGCTACAGCAGAAAGTTTTAAAGATGATTTGCCGTTTACAAAAATGAGTTTAGGTGCATTAGATGCACATCAAGATCAATACATGAATGTGTATAATAAGGGAGCATTAATAGGTTTGTGTTTAGATATTTTAATAAGAGAACAAACTAGTGGAAAAAAAGGGTTGAAAGATTTAATGTTAATGCTTTCTCAGGAATACGGAAAAGAAGTTTCATTTAAAGATGATGAGCTTTTTGATAAAATTGCGCAATTAATCTCTCCTGAATTACGTGCTTTCTTTGCTAATTATGTAGAAGGTTCTAAACCATTGCCTTTCGAAGAAGTGTTGGCTAAAGTAGGTGTTGATTTTAAAACAGATGTTACCATTAAAGAAGTTGGTTTCGGTGGTGCAACTATTGGGTTTAATATGGAGACACAGCGACTTTTTGTTATGGACGTTGCAGATTTAAATAAGTTTGGTAAAAAATTAAAGATTAAAATTAATGATGAAATTTTAGCTATTAATGGTAAAGAGCTCACCTTAGATAATTTAGAAGATGTAATTATTAACTACCAAACGAATACTAAAGATGGTGAAAAAGTAGAAATTTTAGTAGAAAGAAAAGTGAAGGGTAAAACAATTCCGGTTTTACTGAAAGCTAAAGCGATACAGACCGAGGCAATACAAGATTATTACATAGCAATTAATCCAAATGCTACTCAACAACAAGTGCAGTTGAGAAAAACTTGGATAGGACAGTAAAAAAACAATAAGTAAGCAAAATAATTTAGCTATTTCGCTTACTTTTATTGTCTAAAGTAAAATTAAGTTGAGTTATTCCAGAACTAAAATATATTGGCTACTCCAGCTTTTTGGATGGGCCACCTATGTAAGCGTTGTTGGGTATTTCAATTTTTTATCTAATAATGATTTGTCTGCTTCCTTTTGGTTGAGTTTAGGTTCAATTTTTTTGATTACGTTATTAATCTCACATTTATTTAGGTGTATCATTATTATTAGAAATTTAATGGGTTTGCCAGTAGTTCAACTCATTCTTCCTATTTTTTTAGGATCTTTACTACAAGCACTTGTTACTTACTTTTTAAAGTTAATTGTTATAGAAAAACTAATTGAAAGTAGAGTATTTTCTATATCGTTAAATAGTTTAATAACAGGAGTTTTAAGTTGGTTTTTTATTTATTTATTGTGGTTGCTTCTATATTTCCTATTTCACTATGTAACCAATTATAAAAAGGAAGAAATTAAAAACCTAAAATGGCAAGCTGCCAAAAATGAAATTGAGTTGAACAGATTGATTTCTCAGTTAAATCCACATTTTGTTTTTAATTCCATGAATAGCATTAGGGCTTTAATTGATGAAAATCCTTTATTGGCAAAAAAAGCGGTAACAGAACTATCAAATGTGCTCAGAAATTCTTTGTTGATGGGGAAAAAGACCTTGGTTCCATTTTCTGAAGAACTTAAAATGGTAGAAGATTATTTGAGTTTAGAAAAAATGCGTTTTGAAGAAAAACTAACTATAAAGTTATCTATAAATGAAAATACTAAAATTTTTTTGGTACCACCATTAATGATACAAACCTTAGTTGAGAATGCTATAAAACACGGAACTTCTAAACTTCCAAAAGGTGGGGTGGTAGAAATAACAGCTTCAGTAGAAGCAGATAAGCTAAAAGTAATTATTTACAATAGCGGGCATTATGATGAACAGGCTAGTTCAGAAACAGGTTTTGGATTAGCAAATACCAAACAACGTTTAGATTTACTTTATGGAAAAGAGGCTCTCTTTTCCATAAAAAATGAAGAAGAAAGAGTAAAAACAATGGTTGTTATTCCGAGTAAGTAAAAATCTTTAAAGATTAAACTAATTAATTCTCCAAAATCTTAAATTCTGAACGCCTGTTTTGTTGATGAGCAGCTTCTTTTTCTTGCTCAGTAGCCATTTTGTTTATTACCTCTTCTTTTACTAATGGTTGAGATTCTCCATAACCTTTAGCAATTAACCGAGAACGGTCAATTCCTTTAGAGGTTAAATAATCTACACACGATTGAGCTCTTTCTTGAGATAATTTTAAATTATATGCATCACCACCTCTCGAATCAGTATGAGCAGCTAATTCTACTTTCATCTTAGCATTTTTGTTAAGCAATTCAACTACTTTATCTAATTCATTATATGATGAAGACCTTAAACTAGCCTTGTTATAGTCATAAAAAATATTCATTAAGACTACTTTTTTACCTTTTTCAATTTTATCCAAACCAATGTTCTTCTCAATCTCTTGAAAAGCAGCAGTATCAGGAATATTGATGTTTTCAGAATAGAACAAGTATCCTTCTTTTTTCACACTAATTCCGTAATCATGTCCAGCAGGAAGAGAAACCATGTATTTCCCCGTTGCACTATTTGATTCGTAAGAAGATACCATTTCATTTTTATCATTATCAAAAATTTCTATTAAAGCACTTAATGGTTGTTTTGTTTTGTTGTCAAAAACAATTCCTTTTAACAAAGTAAGTTTGGGGCGACTATTATTTTTAATTTCATCAAGAAAAACTATTTTATAAATGTCTCTTTTGCCTTCACCACCTGTTTTTCCAGAAGTGTAATATCCGTGTTCGCCATTTGCTGTTAGTACAAAAGCAACATCATCACCGGCTGAATTTATAGGGTATCCTAAATTTTGAGGAGTAGTCCATTTTCCTTTGTCTAAGATACTTTTAAAAATATCAAAACCTCCCATAGAGTTGTTTCCATTTGAGCTGAAGTAAAGCGTTTTTCCATCAGGATGAAGAAAGATAGCATCTTCATCAAATTCAGTATTTATAGGGCTGCCCAGATTTTCAGCTTCTCCCCAATTACCTTCTTTATCTTGTGTACACTTATAAATATCTTTTCCACCTTTTCCTTCTGGTCTGTCACTAACAAAATAAATGGTTTTTCCGGTGTAGTCGTAACTTGCAGAAGTTTCTTGATATTTTGATGTAATAGGTTTAGGTAGTTCAGTTGGTTCGGTCCATTCAGTACCTTTTTTCTCGGTAACGTAAATATTTCCTATTCCTTTTTGGTTATCTCTATAAATAAAAAGTTTCTGACCATCAATAGAAAGGCCAACAGTAGCATCGTGTGATTCGCTATTTACCGGTTTGCCCAAATTAATCGCAGTTTGCCAATTTTCATCATCACCTTTGGAACTATAGTAAATATCTTCATAAAAATCATCAATTTGGATGTCTCTTCCGCTACCTTCTGTGTCATTTCTTCTTGAAGTAAAAAATATTTCAGACTCATCAGCAGTAATAACTGGAACATATTCTTGATTTGATGAATTAATAGACTTTCCAACATTTATAATTTCTACATTAATAGGTGTTTTGATGAGTTTTTTTGCGTAAGTACATTCTTTAATTTTTTTATCGATATTATTTAAAGCATTAGGTTTGATATTAGATCCCTTTGTTTTTGCATTACGGTAGAGTTTTATAGCTTCATCAAATTCATTTTCACGATGTTTTATTTGAGCATTTAAATAAATAAAATAGCCATCTGGTTGAGCGTCTAATTTAAAAACACTTTCTAATAGTTGTTTGGCTTTATGAATATTGTCTGTTTGAAAATAACAATCAGCAATTTTTCCATTTAATTCAGCATTATTTGGATTGAAATTTTGGGCTTTTTCAAAAGGTTCGATGGCTTTTGAAAACACACCATTAAAATAAGCCATATTGCCTTCATTTAAGTCTGTTAAAGCTTGTTTGAAACCATCTTTGTTGTTGCTAAAGTTTTTTTTGTCGAAATCAATGTTTTGAGCCAATACTGAAAAAAAAGTAATCATTGATAATAAGGTAGTTAAGAGTGTTTTTTTCATTTTGAAACTTAGTTTGTATAATAATTGGCTAAAATATAAAAAAATAGAGCAAAGTGAAATATAAAAATATTTTTATTTTAGTAGTCTATTTTTATAGTCGATAATTAAAAAACATTGTTAAATGGGTGTTTAAGTTGGTTTGACAGATGTTTTATATTAACACTCTAACATTAATAGTAGTTAGATAAAAAGTTTTAAGTTTGTAGTCACTAGACCTGTTTATTTTGTGTTAGTTTACAGGTGGTTAAGGAGTAATAAGTAATGATTTAACCACCTAACAAATATGCTTTTTTATTTATACAAGGATGTTTGTTACCTTTACACTTTTAAATATAAACAGATGAAAAAATTAGCGTGTTTTTCAGTATTAGTATTGTTATTATTTGTTGTGTCGTGTCAATCGGATAAAAAATCGGATAGTTATTACGATCAGATGAACAAAAAAGCTACAGCAGAGGAGTTGTTGCAACGAATTAATTTACCTATTGATAAAGTTGCTAAAAAAGAGAAGAAAAAGAATTTAATAGAGCAAGATGACGATTTGTTGGTTTATAAGTATGAATTAAGTGAATTAGATTTTTATGAATTGACCTATGTGTTTGATGAATTGGGTTGTTTTGAAGTAGGATTAGACTTCCAAGTGAATAACAAGGAACAGTTAGGTATATTAAAAGAGGCATACACTAAACAGTTTAATGAGTCGAAAGATTTTAGGCTGGAAAATGATATTAATGGGTTAGCCAGATGGTTAAAAAATGATGAAAGTATTACCGTAGAATTAGATTATGCACTGCAAGAAGATGGCATTTTAGCATTAACCATTTTTGCAAATGAATAAATTTTCTTTAAGCATTTGAAAATAAAGAAAATTTGTTTACTTTTGCCGTCCTTTTTTTAAGAGGAATAACAATTATTTATAAACAAAAAACATTAAAAAAATGACTAAACGTTATGAAACTGTTTTCATTTTAACTCCCGTTTTATCTGTAGATCAGGTAAAGGAAACAGTAGTAAACTTTAAAAAGTTTTTAAAAGATTCAGGTGCTAAGTTGATGCACGAAGAAGATTGGGGATTAAGAAAATTAGCTTATCCAATTCAAAAAAAATCAACAGGTTTTTACCATTTGTTTGAGTACGAAATAGAAGGAGAGGCTATTGCAAATATTGAAGTAGCTTTGAAGAGAGATGAAAAAGTAATGCGTTTTCTAACAGTAGCTTTAGATAAGCACGCTATTGCTTTCGTAGAATCAAGAAAAAACAGAAGTAAAAAAGCTGAACCAACAACAGCTGAATAATTAACTTTAAAAAACTAAGAATCATGTCAGAAAATTCATCAGAAATTAGATATTTAACTCCTCCAAATATTGAGTTAACCAAAGAAAAATATTGTAGATTTAAAAAACATAAAATCAAATACATTGACTATAAAGACGAAAAGTTTTTATTGCAATTTGTAAATGAGCAGGGAAAATTGCTTCCTAGAAGAATTACTGGAACTTCTTTAAAATACCAAAGAAAAGTTTCTCAAGCAGTAAAAAGAGCGAGACATTTAGCGTTAATGCCTTATGTAGCTGATATGCTTAAATAATTCAAACTAAGTTTAAACCTACAAACACTTTAGAAAAATGAAAATTATATTAAACGAAAATATAGAAAACTTAGGATTTAAGAATGATGTTGTTACTGTGAAAAACGGTTATGGCAGAAACTTCCTTATCCCTCAAGGAATGGCTAAAATAGCTACTCCATCTGCTTTAAAAGTTTTAGCAGAAAATTTAAAACAACAAGCAGTTAAAAACCAAAAAATTAAGGAAGAAGCAGAGAAAGCAGCAGACAAATTATCAAAAACTGTTTTGAAAATTGGTGCTAAAGCTGGAGAAAACGGAAAGATTTTTGGTTCTATCAATACGATACAAATTGCTGAAGCAGCAGAAAAAGCAGGCATTGTATTAGATAAAAAATTAATTAAATTGAAAGGTGATGCAATTAAAAACTTAGGAGCTTACGAAGCGGAAGTTAAATTGCATAAAGAAGTAGATGCAATAATTAAATTTGAAGTAGTTGAAGAATAAAAATTAATTACTATATTTGCAGCGAAATAAATAAGAATCGATAAAGAGGGGACAGGCGTCCCCTCTTTTATTTATCTAAGAATGATAACAGAAGAACAAATATTATCCTTGGTTACGCCAACACTTGAAGAAAAAAATGCCTTTATAGTAATGTTGGATATTAGACCCGGAAATAATATTTTATTAGAAGTAGATAGTTTAGAGGGAGTTAAAATTAGTGATTGTGTAGATATTAGCAGAGCAATAGAACACAAATTAGATAGAGAAACAGAAGATTTTGAATTACAAGTCTCCTCACCGGGGTTAGATAAGCCTCTTAGAGTGAAACAACAATACGATAAAAATATTGGAAGAGAACTGAAAATTACTACTAATGATGATGAGCAGCTAAAAGGAAAACTGATTGAAGTAACAGATGGGTACATTACTATTGAAAAAGAAGTAAAAGAAAAAGTAGGGAAGAAAAAGAAAATTTCAATACAAAACGAGCAAATAAATTTTAATAATATAAAAGAAACTAAAATAATAATTTCATTTAAATAAAAATAACCAACCATGGAAAGCGTAAACCTAATTGATTCATTTGAAGAGTTTAAAGAGTTTAAAGATATTGATAGAGTAACTCTAATGAATATACTAGAAAATGTTTTTAGAAGCACTATTAAAAAGAAATATGGTGATGACGATAACTTTGACTTTATTGTGAATGTTGATAAAGGAGATTTAGAAATTTGGAGAAACAGAGAAATTGTTCACGATGGTGAAGTAGAAGATGAAAATAGAGAAATTGCTTATTCTGATGCGATTAAAATTGAGCCTGATTTTGAAATTGGTGAAGAAGTTTCTGAGGAAGTGAAAATTGAAGACTTTGGAAGAAGGTTGGTGTTGTCGCTTCGTCAGAACTTGATGTCGAAATTAATGGAATTAGAAAAAGATAATATTTACAAACAATATAAAGATAGAGTTGGAGAGCTTATAACTGGAGAGGTTTACCAAATTTGGAAAAGAGAAATTTTAATTCTTGATGATCAAGATAATGAATTGATTTTGCCAAAATCGGAACAAATTCCAAGTGATAGGTTTAAAAAAGGAGATAGTGTAAGGGCAGTTGTGGTTCGTGTTGATATGAAAAATAATAAACCTGCAATTATACTTTCAAGAACATCTCCATTGTTTTTAGAAAGATTGTTTGAATTAGAAGTTCCTGAAATTTTTGACGGATTAATTACCATCAAAAATATAGTTAGAGAACCAGGAGAAAGGGCAAAGGTAGCAGTAGAGTCTTATGATGATAGAATTGATCCTGTAGGAGCTTGTGTAGGGATGAAAGGAGCTAGAATTCATGGAATTGTTAGAGAGTTAAGAAATGAAAATATTGATGTAATTAATTATACCAACAATATTGAACTATATATTCAAAGAGCATTAAGTCCAGCAAAAACAACTTCTATTAAATTAGACAGAGAAACTAAAAAAGCAGAAGTGTTTTTAAAACCAGATCAAATATCGTTAGCCATTGGTAAAGGAGGGCATAATATTAAGTTGGCTGGAAAATTAGTAGGTTTTGAAATAGACGTTTATAGAGATATTGATGATGATTCTGATGATGTCGCATTAGATGAATTTGCTGATGAAATAGAAGGATGGGTATTGGAAGAACTTAAATCTATCGGATGCGATACTGCAAGAAGTGTATTGGATTTATCGGTTGAGGAATTAGTTAAGAGAACAGATTTAGAAATAGAAACTGTGGAAGACGTTATGAGTATATTGAAAGAAGAGTTTGAAGATTAATTTTTTTAAATTCCCCAGTATTTCATATATTAGTAGCACATTAAAATTATCGATTAAAATATAATCAATAATATTGTAAAAAAAGGATAAAAGTATGTCTAACGGATCACAAGTAAAACGATTAAGTAAAGTAGCAAAAGAATTTAACATTGGTATTCACACTATTGTTGAGTTTCTAGAATCTAAAAACATTAAGATTGAAAGCAATCCTAATACAAAATTAGATGAAGGTGTTTATGCTGTTTTACTTAATGAGTTTCAGCAAGATAAGAATACGAAAGAAGAATCCAAAAAGATAACAATAGGCTCTGAAAAAGAAACAATTTCTATAAAACCAATAGAAAAAAAGATAGAAGAAGAAAAAGTTGAAGAGAAACCAGAAGAACCTGTTGTTAAAGAAGAACCTGTTCAGGAAGAAGAGACAAAAGGACCTAAAATTATATCTAAAATAGATTTAGATAGTATTAATTCTAAAACTAGACCTGATAAAAAAGCAAAAACTGCTGAAAAGCAGGAGGAGAAGAAAGAGGAGCCTAAAAAAGAAACTCCAAAAGAGGAGAAGAAGGAGGAAGAGCCTAAAAAAGAAGGTCCTCAAAGTATTGAAACGGTTTATGAAAAATTAAATGAAATTAAAGTTCTAAGAACCATAGATCTTCCCGTTGAAAAGAAGTTTGAAAAAAGAAAACCAGTAGCATCATCTAATAAAGAAAAAAATGTTGTTGACGATGATAAGTCAGGAAATAAATCTAAAAGGAAAAGACTTAGTAAAAAAGTTGATTTATCAGATGCTCCAAGAAAGTTTGCTAAAAAAGGACAACAAAAAGGGGAGAGGGTAGAGAAAAAACAGGAATTAACAGAAAAACAAATTCAAGATCAGGTAAAAGAAACACTTGCTCGTTTAACAGGTGGAGGAAAAAGTAAATCTGTAAAACATAGAAAAGACAAAAGATTGGCAGCAAGTGAAGAGGCTCAGAAGAATGTAGAAAGAGAAGAAAAAGAAAAATCAATAATAAAAATTACTGAGTTTGTTACAGCAAATGAGCTGTCAAAATTAATGGATGTAAATGTTAATGAAGTAATTGGAGCTTGTATGAGCTTAGGTTTGTTTGTTTCAATAAATCAACGTTTAGATGCAGAAACCATTTCTATTATTGCAGAAGAGTTTGGTTATTCTGTTCAATTTATTTCTGCTTCAGAAAATTTAGATTTTGAACAAGAAGAGGAAGATGACCCTAAAGATTTATTAGATAGAGCACCAATAGTTACAGTGATGGGTCACGTAGATCATGGTAAAACATCTTTATTGGATTATGTTAGAAAAGCAAATGTAATTGCTGGTGAAGCAGGAGGGATTACTCAGCATATTGGAGCTTATTCGGTAACATTAGACAACGGTAAAAGAATGGCATTTTTAGATACTCCTGGTCATGAAGCCTTTACTGCTATGCGTGCTCGTGGAGCCCAGGTAACAGATATTGCTATTATTGTAATCGCAGCAGATGATAATATAATGCCACAAACAAAAGAGGCAATTAATCATGCTCAGGCTGCTGGAGTACCTATAGTTTTTGCTTTCAATAAAATTGATAAAGAAGGAGCAAATGTTGATAGATTAAGGGAAGAACTTTCTGCTATGAATATTTTAGTAGAAGAATGGGGAGGAAAATATCAAACACAAGAGATATCAGCAAAATTTGGTACCAATGTAGAAGAATTATTGGAAAAAGTATTGCTAGAAGCAGAAATGTTAGAATTAAAAGCAAATCCGAATAAAAAAGGTAGAGGAACAGTTATAGAATCAGAATTGGATAAAGGGAAAGGTTATGTTTCTACTTTGCTAGTTCAATCTGGGACAATGAAAGTTGGAGATGTGTTATTAGCTGGATGTTATAGTGGAAAAGTTAAAGCCATGTTTAATGAGCGTGGTACAAAAATTACAGAAGCAGGACCATCAACTCCTGTATCTTTATTAGGGTTAAACGGAGCGCCAAGTGCGGGTGATAAGTTTTATGTAATGGAAGATGAGAGAGAAGCTAGAAATATTGCTGAAAGAAGACTTCAGTTAGTAAGAGAGCAAGGAGCTAGAACCAATAAACATATTACTTTAGATGAGATAGGAAGAAGATTAGCCATTGGAGACTTTAAAGAGCTTAATGTTATTATTAAAGGTGATGTGGATGGCTCTATTGAAGCACTATCTGATTCTTTACAAAAATTATCTACTGACCAAATTGAAGTAAATATCATACATAAATCTGTAGGACAAATTTCTGAATCGGATGTAATGTTGGCAGCAGCTTCTGATGCTATTATCATTGGTTTCCAAGTAAGACCGTCTGTAAATGCTAGAAAACTTGCTGAACAAGAACAAATAGATGTTAGGTTGTATTCGATTATTTACGATGCTATTGAAGAAATTAAAGATGCAATGGAAGGT